>Ga0214921_10010657_pt1 | contig 11325 bp, 10 predicted proteins | sample LL1505_MetaG_FD_177992 | JGI IMG/M metagenome (GOLD analysis project Ga0214921, IMG submission 177992) | Freshwater microbial communities from Lake Lanier, Atlanta, Georgia, United States - LL-1505 | ecosystem: Environmental > Aquatic > Freshwater > Lake | place: USA: Georgia | collected...
CTTTCCAATCAGATTTGTGAAAATCTACCATCATCTTTTGATCCTCAGGTTTTGCAAACCCTCCTGCATAAATAGATTCCTCCGCCATCAAACCAACTTGTGAATCTAAAGCTTCTTTATCATCGGCCTCTTCACTTAAAATTTTAGCAACTTTATCTTTAAACTCTTTATTAGAATGAATCATATTTGCTCGCTCTAATAATTTATCAGCTCCTAACTGCTTATATCCTTCAAAGTTTATTGCATAATTTGGACTCATAATTACAGGATGTTTGTTATTCTTAATGCTACGAATAACTTTAGGACTCTTCTTTAGCTCTTCCTTCAGCTGAGCATATGGCATTTTTAAATAAGTACTTGGATCAGATTTTAAATCAAAGCATTGTGGCCAGTTATATTTTGGATGAAAGCAAACGAAAGTGACAGCGAAAGCATGAGCTTTTCCATAATAATATTCATTTACACAAAATATTTTTTCTTTCTCAACAATGGCATTCACTTCAGTCTTACTAGTTGTCATTAAAGAAGCTTTCCAAACAGATGGAGCTTTGTCTTTTATAATTTGTGCAATGCTAATCGTTGCCATCACATCAGACAAAGCGCTGTGCGCATTGTCGTGCTTGATACCATTCATCTCGGTAAGTTCAGCTAATTTAAATACTGCATTCCCTTTATTGCTCATTGGAGTTTTAATGCAATTTGGATAATATAAATGTGCTGCTCTGATAAGTCCTAATATATCTCCTCTTTTATTTCCGCTATACTGAGTAAGATAGGGTTCATTCAAAGTTTTAAATAAACTTTTTCGAAGGAACTCTTCATCGAACATAATTGAGTTATAACCAACAAATACCGCAGGCGACCATTTATTAAATTGTTCAACCATTTGCGACATCATTCCATAATGTGACAGATTTGTTTTTCTAAGAATTTGTGGTGTCGTATTGTTAACAATTAAAGCATAAGGCTCTGGAACAAGACCTGGCTTTAATGAGCAACGAATATTTAAAGGCTCTGCTAAAACTTGAAAATCATCATTTACTAAAACAGCACCTACTTCAATAATTTGATCCCAAGCACTTGAGCGCCCGGATGTTTCAAAATCATAAAAAACATAATTCATATATTAATTAATAACCTTATTTTCAGAATCATCATCTTGAAAGTCAAATGAACCATCTTTTTTCATTCTTTTCATATATCCCTCGATAACTACATTGGTAGCAGTTTTTACTGCATCTTTAATTTCATCTAGAGGCATAATACGTGTTGCATACGCAACTATATTAAAAATTAAACAAGTTAAAACTTCGTTGTCTCCATTTTCTAGTAATTTCAACTTTTTTTTATTCTCAAATAATTGAGAAATATTCTTATCAACAATCTCTTCACACTTAATGTACAAAGCGTCACCGTATTTTTTCGTCTGCTTATTTTTATTCATATTTTATAAATAGTTAGTCAAAAAACTTAAATATTTTAACGTTTTTTTTAATACTATTTAGAAAACCCCGCCAGATAGGCAGAAAGAATAAGGCCAAACTAACAGCAGGTTTTCTAAACTAGTATACCTAAGTTCTAATAAATTTTTTGAAAAACTGTGGAAGATTTGGAGAAAGGATCTAAGCCAAACTACTTCAGTTTTTCTAAACTAGTAGAACTTTTTAAGTTCGGTTCAGTTATTATCTCATAGTAAAATCAATAGGTCAATAACTATTTTTATAATATTTACTATATAAGATTCTAAACTTATTAATAAAAAATATGAAACATAAATTTAATAAAATCGAGATTCGAATTGAAAAAATTCATGACAAATCTGATGGTGATACTTTTTATTGGATTTACGCACATGTAGATGATGAAGTTAAGATAATTGGAAAATCTTCAACTAAGCCTGACATCATCAACTACAATGTGTCGATGGATTAATAATAAGTCCTATAAGACTTTTCTTTTTTCCATTCTTGGGTGCTACCTAATCTGCCTTTATTAACAGGCTCATAAGCATTTACCCAACCTCCATAAATGGACCAATCTTTTTGAGGTTTTACAAAGTTAAATTTAACTTCTTTTTTTTGCTTTGCTCTTGCTTTTTCTAATTCAGCTTTACGTTCAGCATCTCTCTTTTTCTGATAAGCGTCTAACTCGTCATAAGAAGTATCTATCTTTTTAACTTTTTCCTTTGAATCGGAAACTTCAATGGCGGGTTTTTTAGCTTTTTTTCCGGTCATTGATTCATACAAAGCAGGATCGTTAACTTCCAAATAAGGTCCCCATTTTTCAATTAATTGATTATGAGTATCTTTTATGAGCTGATTAAAAGTTGGCTTTGTTTTGACACGACCACTACTTTTATAGCGCGGATTAGAGAGAAAAGTCCTTTTATTTCGTGCGTAATAGCTGATTTTAGAGTCAGATATATTTCTCATTTTTTCCCTCCTTTTCTTCTTCTTTTTTGTACTTTTAAAAGAAGATCTTCAAACAATTGAACTCTTCCAATTAATCTTCCTTCAATTGTATTCAGTTTCAATAAAGAGCTTCCGGCATTGGAATCTCTTGTGAAAGCCACGCCAATTAAGGATTGATTTTTTAAAACTTTATTCTGATCACCTTCTTTAAAATCAGAATGAATTATTTTATCTGAGGCTTTAGGTTTGTAAGAGTCTGCATCGAATTCTAGAATTTCATTTCCATAAATTCCTGTTTCGATAACGCCTACCCTTCTTAATCTCCATAATAACTCTACAAGCTTTATGAAGATTTCTTCCTCGTACGCTCCAAAAGGTTCGTACACATTAAACATGCTATCTTTGAAAGTATTAAATTCTTCAATACTTTCGCCAATAATCACATGTTTTTCTGCTGTTAAGCCATGAGATAAAGCGTTGCCACTAACTTTTTCTTTTCCAGATAAAGTTCTAGGGCCAGTGCTCTTCTTGGCGTTTTCTCTATTAGCTCTAACCTTATTGTTAGAAACTATCTTAAGTTTGCGAATAGTTCGCATGGTCGTTTCTCCTTATTTAAAATTACTTTTAGTCAACGCGCAGCAAAATGCTGAGTGCTAACACACGATTTTTATTGAGATGCCCACCAAGCGGCTTTATTTAAGGACGCGTAATTTTAAAGACTTACGAAACTTAAGAGCTTAAAGCTCGCAGGAATTAATCCTGAATTATTACTATAACAAAAGAATATTATTGTGTCAACTTCTAGTTGTAATTAAGATTTACTCAAACTTACTTTGAATTTTTTTAAATATTTGCTCAAACATTTTTATCTAATTGCAATCTAACAAGATTCCAATCTTTAATATTTGTCCCAAAATTCAAACTATATAGACCCATATAATCGGTCAACTCTTCTAAAGATTTATTTCCAAAGTTTCTTGCTTTTAATAAATCATTTTTATCATAGGAAATTAAATCACCAACATAAGTAATATCTAAATCTTTTAAAGCTGCAAAAGTTTTAATAGATAAAGACCATTCTTTATGAATATTAATTTTTATTATATGTAAAAAATCTTTAGATAAATCTGATTCGGTAGTTCTTTCCTTTTTTTGATTATTATTAATTATTTCCTCTTTCTTATGAAATATTTTTGGAGAAAGGCTTTCTTCTAATAAATTATCTTCTTTATACGATAGTAAATCTTGTGGAAAAATATCTCCAACATTTCTAGTAAAAGAAGTTATCATTGAAACTAAATTGTCTTGAATTTGCTTGATGGTTCTATCTTTATTTGCAGAAGTTCTTTCAAAAGTTTCTCTTTCTTTTTTAAAAAGTGTTTCCATAGCTCTTATTTGCGAAACCATTGTTTTAATCGGTAAAATAAAATTTGGACTATTTAGATTTGCCCAGCATTTTTTCATAACTTCAGGAATTTCATGATCATTATTTTCTCTAGCTTTAAGAATTAAAATGGACCTAATTTTGCTAACTATTGTATGTATTAATGGAAATACTAAAGGAATAATTACTATTGAGTTTCCATGTCTCTCAACATAGCCATCTGTTTGATCAAAGTCTGATGGTAGTGCTGATTTTGAAACTACAATAATTCCATTTGCTATACCTTCATTTTTCATATCATTTAATAATTTATTAGCCCACTCATCATTAAAATTCTTAGTATCTTTGCTCTCAAAATAAATTTTAGCAATATTTTTTCTGCCTTTATAATTAATTGTAAGAATACAGTCTCCCCCTCTAGCTCCTTTTTTAATTTCCTCTACATCATCCTCTGGAAATTTTTTTCGCAGAAAATCCTGAAGTCTTTCTTCTTGAATTTCACCCTGCAATTCAACTTTTCGTGCTTCCATTATTTTGGTTATTTCTTGTGTTCTTTCTTCTAATCTTTTTTGAGTGATCTCTTGAGATTTTTTACTTTTTTCCAATTCCTCTTTTTGTTTTTCAAGCATAACCGCGAATTTCTTTTCAGCTTCCTGCTCTGCCTTCTTAGCATTTTCTTTTTTAGCTAATTCTAATTTCTTTTCAGCGTCTTCTTTTAATTTTTTTTCTAAATTCTTTTGCGTTTCAGCTAATTGCTTATCTTTATTCTCTAATTGGGATCTATATTTTTTTTCAATTTCTTCTGTAGCCTTATTTCTTTCATTTTTTTTGGCTTTCTCAATTTCCTGATCTTGCTTTTCTAATTGTAATTTAAATTTCTTTTCAGCTTCTTCTATAACTTTATTTCTTTCGTCTCTTTTTGCTTTTTCAATTTCTTGTTCTTGTTTTTCTAGTTGAGATTTATATTTATTTTCAACATCTTTTACTGCTTGTTTTTGTGCTTCTTGTAATTTTTTTTCACTTTCAATTTGTGCATTTTTAAAATGAGCATTAAAAGCATCTCCAGCATCAAATGCTTCTTTACACTTTGGACATGTAATTTGGAAAGCTTTATTAGGCATAAATATATTTAATATTATTCTCTACAGGTTCGATTTTAAAAAATAATGTTTTCAAAACATTATTAAATGACTTCTCATTCATAATTGAACATTCCCATAAATCTATTACATTCCACCCAAGCTTCTCTAATTTTATCCTATTTTCAATATCTTTTGATTTTATTTTTTTGAATTTATTATACCAAAATTCTTTTCTGTTATTTGGTATCTTAGTGCAAGTGCAGCCATGTTGATGCCAAAAACAACCATTTATATTAATTACCGTTTTATATTTTGGTAAAACAATATCTGGCTTTCCAGGAAGTGTTTTATCATGAATTAAATATCTGATCTTATTATTACGTAAGTAGTATCTAACTTTTAATTCTGGTTTGGTATTTTTAGAAATCATATTAAGCTTTTTCAACTTTTATTATGTTTGGATTAAATGATAGTATAATTTTAGCTGTTTCATTATCGTTAAGATTTTTTACTAATTTATTAATATTATATATAATCCCTTTATATATTTTAAAAACTTCTCTATTTTCTTGATTTAAATCAGCATTAAGCAAAAAGTCTCCCATTATATAATCTTGAAATTGAGTCGGAACGAATATTGAATTCTTTAAGCGTACAAATTTATTTACTTTAAATTTAATAATTATCTCCTGATTACTTCCCCACAAACATTCAACTTCAAAATTTTTTTCTATATTATTTCTTTTTAAATAATTTTTTGCATATTCAATTTTTTCTAAATCTTCTTTAGTTCCATATAAACAAAAAACGTTATCATCTAACTTTTTTACAATACTATGCGAATAGAGATGGGGTCCCAATGAACCTGTATTTAGGTGATTTATACCCCACCACTCTAAGCACTGGTACATATGTAAAAAATCACCATTTTCTTGAAACATTTTAATAATCGCCAGATCTAAATTTCCTAAATCAACAGAAACTCCGTCACTATAAATATAATCATCATCGCACTTAAATTTATTTAAAATACATATTTGTTTTAATAGTGCTTTAGGAGGCGAATATTGAAGTCTATAATTGTTTAATAATGCCTCGGAGAATACTTCGTATGTTATTTTTTTATTTATAAATAACAATTTTTTTAATGTATTAATTATTTTATTACGATTTTCCTTAGTATCTAAAACTGTATAATTATCCTCATCAAACCAAAAAAATAGATCATGTTGCTGTAAGCATGTCTTGATTACTTCATATTTTTTAAGATTATTAGTTTTGTAAATATCGAAGATTAATTTAGGAAAATTACAGTAACTATATTTTTGAGTATATTTTCTAGAAACCGACAAGATTTTTAGAAGTGTTTTTTGCTCACTCTTATCTTTAACTAAAAATGTATCATTATCAAAATTATCAGAAATATTACCATGATAAGGCAAATTAATTACATCGAAGTCAAATTTTCCTAGATTATTAATAATATTTCTTAAACAAGGTAAGCTTTTTTCAGTATCAAAAAAATTATTTTCAATTAATTTATTTTTTAAAACTTTTTCTGTTATTGGTGTATTGCTTTTGATATACTTTAATAATCTATTGAAGGCATATTGAACTTCATCATATTTTTTTATTTTATCAAAAAAATTTTTTGAAATTTGTCTAATTCTTTCTCTTGTAACTTCATATTTTTCACCAATTTCTTGTAATGACAAAAAAGTTCCATCGAGTGCTAAACGCCGATTAATAACTTCAGAATATCTTTTAAAGGACATATCAGAAATTTTTTCTTTTTGGGTTATTTTTTCTCTAAATATTTGATCTAAGTTTAATCTAAAATTTTTCTTTTTTTTAAGAAAAAAAAGATCACGATATTTTTTTATATTTTCTTCATTCCAATCTTCAATTATAGAACTGAAATTAATATCATGATCTTTTAAAAAGTATTTAATCTCATTTAAAGTCTTAATTCCTGAATTTTTTTCTTTTAAAATATTTTTTTCATTTAATTGAACTAAATCTCCAATATAAATAATTTTTAATTTTTTTAAAATATTTGTGCATCTTAGACTTAAGTCAAAATCACTAATTTTATTTAAATAAAAAGGATTAAATTTTAAGTTATAGGTAGATTTAAAAATTAAATTTTTATAATGCTTTAAATCATCAATATTTTTTTCCTTAATTTCATCTAAATTTTTTAGATTATTCTTTAAATAATTTCCTAAATTTTTTCCGTGTTCAGTTAACCAAATATAATTATTAGCTTCATAAATTAGATTCATTTTTTCTAAAGTTTTATGTGATTTTATATTTCTAACCTTTTGACTAAAAACGTCATCTTTTCTTCCTGTTAAAAGCTTTTTTTCGTTTTCTGGAAGATCAAACTGATTTCTTAATTTATTAATTAAATTCGTCGTAGTAATTTTTTTTTCACTTTCGTCAAATATAGTAATAATAGCAGGGGCAATTAATGTTTCATCCGATACGTTTCTAAAAACGAATTTCATTAAAACTATAACTGGGGTATCGATAGGGCGTTAACAATAATCCTAACTTCCTGTAAATACTCGTCAGTAGCATCTTTATAATATTTATTATTGTACAATAAATTTACTAATCCCATTGCATACTCCGTGTATGCTATCTCCGAAGTTAGTTCTGTAAATCTAAAACTTTCATCTTCTTGCGAAATTGATGATATGTATGGGTGATCTAAATTAATATAAACAGTATTTTCTTCTGCTACATATTTTGCTCTTGGACTTGAAACTCCATGACGCTGATAATCAATTTTAAAATTTGATCCTCCTGATGATTTTTTATTCCCTCCTCCTTCAGTTTTTTTAGCTTTTTTTTCTTTATTTTTATCAATATTTGGTTTTTTATTATTCTTATTTTTATCTCTATTATTTCTTTCTGAGTTATTTAAGTCAAAATTCTGAAATGTGTTAAGTAAAGCATTTAGTTCATTTCCAGTAGTCAATGTTTGATTATCCTCAGTTTTATCAAATCCTGTCTTGGCTTGCATAAAATCAGTTCTTCCATCACTTCTTCTTGCAATATTCATTTTAATTTTATCTATATAATTTCTAAAATGATCATTTATCCTAAGAGCTATTTTGTCTGCTACTTTTTGTAATTTTTGCGCTTGTTCGGTCTTTTTATTTTCTTTATGCTCTTGAAGAAGATGCACTCTTAACTCCTCAGCTTTCAATCCTATAAAATTATGCAACTCTCTAACTATTGGATTATGTTTAACTAGTGTCATGTCTCTACTCATTGAATATGGTGATATATCCTGATTATCCTGATCTAATAATGGACAATCTATCTCTCCAAAAATGTAGTTTGCCATTTCCTTTCCTTCAACACCTCCTAGAGTCATTTCGTGAAGATGGCCGTTAGACAAAATAGATACTCCCTGATCTTCTTTTTCAAGAGGCTGCGGTGATGATCTAAGAATTAAATTTATATTTCCAATTTTTTTAAATCCATTTTCAATACTATTGAATTTTTTTTCTAATTTAAATATCGGTTCTTTAATTTGACATAAATAATTATTTACCCAGATTTCTGCTCCTTTATATTTTTTTATATGTTTTTCAATAAATGAGATTATCTCCTTATTATTGATTTTTATTCCTTCAAAAAAATTCTCTAATTCAAAAATTGTTCCATTAGGCTTAAGTACTTTTTTCCCATTTACAAGAATACACTCTTCAAGGGGTATATTTTCTCCTGTTTTTTCATATTTTTTTAAATACTTACGAGTAATATTAAACTTAAATTCCTTATTATTTTTACAAGAGGTAATATTTAATGAGTTTGCTATTGCAAAAGCAGATGACTTTCCTGTACCAAATTTACCTCGTCCACCGCTGCCTCTTGCTCTCTCTCTATTTTCTCCATGTAAAGTAAAAAAGTGCTCTAGATCATTTTCATCCATTCCACTACCATTTCCAGCAATTGATATTTTATCTTTTTCAATTACTACAAATATTTTTGCCGGCACCTTTGGATCTCTGTATTGTAATTCATTAGCAACATACTCCCATATAACATTATGAACCTGTTTAAATGTTTGTGCCGCAGCTAAAAAAGCTCTAGCAACATTTGTTTTAATTTTTAAATTCATTTAACAACCTCCATAGCTTTTTTTTTAAAAGTATCTATTAATTTAAATATAGCATCGTTATCTTTAAAATTTTCTAAAAGATTTATCGTTCTTATTTCTAAATCTTCTTTGGTTGTATAATCATCAATTTTATACAAAGTTTTAATATCATCTTTTAATATTTGATCTTTTTTGTTCTGACAAAATTTATCATATGCTTCTGTAGATTTTATTCTTAATTCTTCTCTTAAAATATAACTTTTTTCAATTTTACTAATTCTTTTTTTTTTGAATGAATTTAAATTAAAATCTTTTGCTGTTTCACAAAAAGATAGTCCGGATGCGGTTAATATCCAACCTCTTTCATCATTGCCTTTAACATAGGCTCCTAATTTACGTGTACGCGCTGTATTTAAACAATCAAAAATTAATCCTCGATCTATAAATTCTTTATATTTTTTCCATCTAAATCTTTGGTTGTCCATTTTATCTGATTGAATAGCCACATCTTCTGTTCCAATAAATTTAGTATAACCGCCGCAGAAATATAAAGCCAAGGTTACTAATTCAAAATTTTTAATTTTTTTGTTCATAAAATTATAAACTAAATTCCTCTGACCCTCTTTTTTTAGAAGCGAATTTAGCTTCAACACTTCTTACTTCGTCATTTAAGGCCTTAATAATTTTTTTTGTCTGTTCCGGAGTATAATCATAATGACTTTTGTTTGCTAAATTGGATATTAATCTAATCATATTGATAGCCCTATTAACTCTACTTTTTGCAAGCTCAATGAACTTGTCTTTTTTTTGATTGCTACTAACCATTTTTTAACTGCTCCTTTTATCGTTTGTTTTTTGAATATTCAGTCAGAATAGAAAGGATTAAGAATCCTAACTGAATATTCATGCTTATCATATACGAGCCATATGACACATGTCAATAGTGTTATATAAAAATATTTATATTGCCACATTATAATAATTCTATACATATATCCTTAATAATGTGAGATTATATTTAAAATTTTATATATAATTTTTTTACTTATTTTAAATGTGCTTATAAATAATTAATGAAATTGCTTTTTAAGAGCCTTTTTTTCTTACTTTTTATAATTAACGTTAATGCTGCTGAAATAGATTTAAAGAAAATATTACCTATGGATCCTAAAATTACTTACGGGAAACTAGATAACGGAGTTACTTACTACATAAAGAATAATCAACTTCCAAAAAATAAAGCTTATGTAGAGTTAGTGATTAAGGCAGGATCACTTCATGAAAATAATGACCAACAAGGTCTAGCTCATTTGTTAGAGCACATGGCCTTCAATGGCACTAAAAGTTTTCCAAAAAATAAAATTGACTCTTATTTAAATTCTCTAGGTCTTTCAATTGGTGCTGACTTTAATGCAAGTACTTCATTCACAAAAACTATTTATAAATTTCAAGTGCCAACTAATACCGATGAACCTTTAGATACTGGAGTCCATATTTTATCTGAAATTGCAAGTGAGCTAACATTGGAGGATGAGGCTTTTGAAAGAGAGAGAAAAATTGTTGAAGAAGAATGGAGAATGGACCTTGGAAAGTTTGATAGAATTTTAGAACAGCAAAAACCTTATATTTTTAAAAATTCTAAATACTTAACACGAGACCCTATTGGAAAAATGGAGATCATTAGAAATTTTTCATATCAAACTGCAAAAGATTATTATCATCAATGGTACCGCCCGGAGTTAATGGGGGTTTTTATAATTGGCGATGTAGATCAAAAAAAAGCTGAACAAATTATTAAAAAATACTTTGCTAATATAAAAGCAAAAGTTCGACCTATCGATCCTCCTGTTGCATCTGTTTCTAAATATAACGAGACGCAATTTGGAGTTATTACTGATTCTGAATTAGGGGGAGTTTTAGTTCAAATTCTTAATAGACAGCCGAAACTTTTTATCGAAACGGGCGTAAATTATAAAGATTATTTAACTAGAGAATTTACTAAAAATATATTTCAAAAAAGACTTAATAGAATTCTTCGAGAACAAAATACTCCCTTATTTTCAATAAGCGTAGGAACACAAGATTTAACTGATAATGAAGAAATGTACCACGCCTCGGCACACGTTAAAGAGGATGATTTTGAAAGAGGAATAAAGTTTCTCTTAACTGAGATCGAAAGAGTAAAACAAAATGGTTTTGTTGAGGATGAACTAAAACTTGCTAAAAAAGATAAATTATTAAGTTTAGAGATCTCCCTTACCCAAAAAAATACTACAAAATCTAGGGATCTTTTAGATGAATATAAAAGCCACTTTCTAGAAAAAGAAATGG
>Ga0214921_10010658_pt1 | contig 11325 bp, 9 predicted proteins | sample LL1505_MetaG_FD_177992 | JGI IMG/M metagenome (GOLD analysis project Ga0214921, IMG submission 177992) | Freshwater microbial communities from Lake Lanier, Atlanta, Georgia, United States - LL-1505 | ecosystem: Environmental > Aquatic > Freshwater > Lake | place: USA: Georgia | collected 2015-05-28
GGCCTGCTTCGCTTAATCCCCTAGCAGTTCTTTCTACTTCCCGCTCTACTGGCTGACCTGATAATGCAATTGAATCTCCGGACGTAAGTTCTTGTTTAGTCGGATTAAGAGCTTTGTCTTTAATTTTTATGGTTATTTCGTTTTTAATTTGAGCCTTAATGAATTTTTCTGGTTCAGATTGAGTAATGAATCCTCTTAAATTTTTATCACGGAATTTAAATTTTTTTTTGCCTTGTGCAACTTCCTCAAAATATTTTTCATTATCTTGAACCAAAGCTTTAAATTCTGCTTGGGCTTTTTCATCCTTAAATCCAACTTTGCCATCTGGTTTCTTCTCGAGTAATAACCCTAACTTAATTTCAATACCAAATTCCTTAAGTGATTGCTGTCTTTTTTCCATTACTTCTTTAAAACTAGTAGTAATTTCGGTAACATTTATTTCTTCCGGTTTCCGGTCCTTGAACTGTTTTGGCATAGCTTTTTTAGCCCATTCACCTAAAACTTTAGGCTCATAATATTGCCCTAATTCTTGAAAAGTTTTATCGATTTCTGGCCTTAAATCTTTATTGGCAGCTGTAAATAAACTATTTACAAATTGATCGTTAAGCTTTAATTTTCGGGGAAATTCCCTAAAATGGTTTGTTGGGCCTAACCCGACTATATGCCTTGAATGAGAATGGGGGTGAACATTATCTGATAATTTAGTAAAAGCTCCACCAAAATCGATACGTACTAATTTAGGATCAGAACCATCTTTTGGCCTTATCACTCCTATATTACCGGTATGCATATCAAAATCGCCAATTAATAAGGACGTTGGAGCAACTTGTTCGAAACCCTGATAATTAAGTTCTTCAAAAGCTTTTCCTAAAACTTTTCGTGACCCCATCATGTAAGGCCTTCCTAATACGTCTGGTTTTCCATTTTCGCCTTTAAGAGTCGCAGTTCGAAGCATTTTTGAGGGAGCATTTTCTTTGGACATGTTTTTATCCATATCCACATACATATCATCCGCATAATCTTTAAAAAAGCTTGACCTGACATATACCCCAGAACCATCGGGTGGCAAAGTCTGTAACCCTTTGGGAGTAGTAAGTGAGACTTCAGCTCCATAGCCGGGAGCAATAGAAGCAAAAATTCTGGAGCCAATAACCTCTGAAATATTAGCACTTATATCAGTATCTTCACATTTGATTAAGGCTCTTTCTACTACCGTCCCATTTTCTGATCTAGTGTAAAATCCTCCATATTCACCAGCTGAGTGTACCCCCGCTTTACCTTTCGGCTTCCAAAAATCCCATTTCGTCCCTTCGCCAAAAGTATCTAATTCAGAATCCTTCCTTTTCATATTATCACCATAAATTAAGTAGCTTAAGTTTTTTAAGTTTATTTAATATTCAATTAAGGGGTAAATAAAAATTTAGCAAGTTTGATGAGTTTTTATAAAAGTAATGGTTTTTTGAAACATAGCAGCTAATTTATTTAGCTCCAGCAGATCTTAAAAGGGTTTCTATCTCAGGCCTATTTTGTAAAACTGCTATTTCAAGGGCTGTTACCCCTTGGTTATTTTTAATTGATAGATCGATTCCTTTCATGATTAAAAATTTTACTGCAGAGTAGTTATTTTTATAAACTGCTTTGTGGAGTAAGGTATTACCGTCGCAGTCAACAAGTTGAATTATAGGATAACCATCCAATAAATTAATTAAATCATAAATATTATTTTTATCTACTGCTTTAAAAGCTTCTGATAGAGCATCCATATTCTCGCTTTTAACAGATGCACCTGGTTTATTAAAATTAGCATCATAATTTTCAATGAAATTATTTATTGCCTGACGTGCCGGTTCATTTTTTATACTATTATAATTACTCCAAAAGATTTTAAGATAAGAATTTAAGTCCATTAAATCTAATTGGCTTTCTTTTGTTACTTCTCCTAGAACAACCTCATCATTCGGTAATATAAGTACTTGAGCTTCGTCATTAACAAATTTTGTTTGATCTGGATTAGCCTCTTCTGTTGTAGGAACCGGATTTAGATCTTCTTTTGAAATTTCTGGAAGTTTCTGAGTTTTGTTTAAACGATCCTGTAGATGTTGACGATAGGTTTTAACATTTAAAGCTTCAGAGTTTTGGCTAGATTGAGCTTCTGAATCCTGCGTTAACTTTACATTTTCTGGTAGCTTGTCAGTTTTTGGTTCTAATAAGTTTTCTGTAGCAGGTAAAGGGGGATTATTTTTACTATTAGTATTTTTTGCTGGAGTATCAGGAATAGAAGGGGTGTCTACTGTTAAAGCTTTATTATTATTTGCAGATTTGTCATCAGTTGCGGGTAAACTTAAAGTTATATTTTGTACTGGTGTATTTTTAGATATTGTATCAGATGCTTCCGAAGCGTTAAGGGGAGATGTTTTGTTAGCTATCGCCTCAGACTTGCTTGGCAATTCTTCGTCCGGTTTAATCCCATCAGGAAGTTGGAGGTCAGAGGTATCAGTTTTAGTTTCTTTCTTAATTCCTTCTCCACTAAGAGGTGGGATATTAGGAGCGCTATTATTGCTGGTTGCTACCTCAGGCTTAGTTGGCAATTCTTCGTCCGGTTTAATCCCATCAGGAAGTTGGAGGTCAGAGGTATCAGTTTTAGTTTCTTTCTTAATTCCTTCTCCGCTAAGAGGTGGGATACTAGGAGCGCTATTATTGCTGGTTGCTACCTCAGGCTTAGTTGGCAATTCTTCGTCCGGTTTAATCCCATCAGGAAGTTGGAGATCAGAAATATCAGGGACTTTTTGTAGCGAACTTTTATCTGTAGATTGATTTTTATTATTAATTAGCACATTATCGGAATTAGGAGCAGAAGGAGAGTTAGGGAGCTCTTTAGTAATTGCTGCAAGATTTTTTGCTGGCGATTCTGAATTAACACCGGCAGTATTATTGTTTTTATAACCTAAATCATTAGCAGTTTTTTCAGCTTGTTTTTCTTGGGCTAAAACCTTTTTATTTTCCTGTTTTTTATTTCCTAAACCAAAAAAATTTAAAGTTTTATTCCAAAAAGAATTTCCCTTGTTTTCGGAATTTATAATCTCTTCTGATGATGGAAGTGGAGGTGGTAACTGGGGTTCTGATGCAGAATGAGCATTAGAATGCAGGATCAAAACATAGAGAAGAGTTAAAATTTTCTTTTTCATTTCTTATTCCCAATAAAAAACCATTCAATACAAAAATAGCTAGCTAAGAGTGTTTTATTTATATAGCTATTTTTTTGGTATCAATTTTTTTAATTCCTCAGCTATTACTTTTTCTACTAACTTTGGCAAATTATTATCTAACCATTCTTTTAACATAGGCTTTATTAAATTAGTAATAATTAAATCAGCTTCTGTGTCCCGTTCTTTCAATATTGGATCATTAATTTTTTGAGAAAAATCCTTTATTGCTGTTGAAAATTTGTCAGAGGTTTCTTTAGAAAGTAATTCCTCTGTATATGCTTTATCTTGTTCGCCTTCTTTAAATTCGGTTGTTAATTCTAATATTGATTCACCTAAATTAAGATGTTCATTGTCATTTAAACTCTTAGGTGCAAAATTATTAGGATCATCAATTATACCCCTGATAGAGCGTATTATATCTTCAAGTTTTTCTTCCTTTATCTCACTTTTTTTCTCCTTAGAATTCATGATTCTTAAAATCCTACAATTCTTAATTTTAGTTTTTTGAACTCTTGATCCGGGTTAAAATATTCAACAGGCAATTTCATTTTTTCAGCAGTCAATTCCCCCATTAAGGATTTTATATTATAACTGGCTAATACTAATTCTTTTTGCGCTTCAACCCTAGCTTCTCTGGCCTTACTTAACTTTTCTTCCGACATAATAACATCAATTATGGTTTTAGACCCCAGCATTTCTTCTTGAAGCATTCCTTCGTACGCTATTTCACCAGATTTAACTCCTTGAGATGTAGCGGCAATCCTGGTCTTCGCTGCGTTAAATCTTTCCCAACTCGCTTTACATTGTGATTTAATCTGTTTTATTTGAGCATCTAGTTGCAGAACCGCTTTTCTGGTTTTATATTTTGCTCTTCTAATATCAGAATATTCTACTCCCCCTTTAGACAGAATAGGGACATTTACTGATAAGGTAGAAGTAACGCTATTATAGTTATAATTTTGTCTCGCCGAATCTTCAGGGCTATAATTTGTATTACCGCTTTGAATCTTGAATGAAACTTGTGGTAGTAAAGCTCCCTTAGCAGCATATTCTCCAGCTTTTGAAGCTTTAGTTAAATGTTGGGATGATATTACACTTGGATTGGCAGCGATTGCTATTTCAACTAATTCCTCTAAGCTATTTGGTAGGTTAGTAGCCAATTCTGGCATTTGAATCCCTATTGCTTCTAAAGCAAAAACCTTGGTAAATTCTGCTTTAGCTGCTTCAAAATTTGCATATGCAATAGATTGATTAGCCTGAGCATTTGCAAGACCAGATTCAGCACTTGCAACTTCAGTTTCAGTTGATTCACCAAGTTTAAATTTTTCTTTTACAGCTTCCAGCTGAGTTCTGTTAGATTTAACACTTATTTTTGAAATATTATATTTTTCCGTGGCTTCAACACAGTTTAGATAATTAGTAATTTCTTCCAAAAATATATTTTGCTCCTTAGCGTAATAATCACCTTTAGAAGCCCTAAAGGCTGATTGTGCAGCCTTTAATTCTGCAACGCTAGATCCGCCGTTAAATATCGATTGATCCAGGCTAAGGGTTTTTGAATATCGTGAATTATCTGTAGATGTATTATCTGGCGAACCAGCAGCAATGTTACTTTTTCTTGTGACTTTTGAATCCGTGGCATCAAATCCAGCAGAAACTCTTGGCATAAAACCAGCAAGAGCTCGAGGAAACTGTTCTATTTCATTCAAGAAATCCGATCTAATAATTTTCAGTTTTTCATCGTTATTATAGCCGCTTTTGAGAGCTTCATTTAGCTCAAGAGCTAAACTATTAGAAAAATTTAATGTAATAAATGTAAATAAAACTAATCTGTACATGGATTCAATATTACCGATAATTAAAGTTGATTGTAAGGTAAGTAGTCATATTAGTATATTCAATGATATAGTTTAGACATAAAGTTTGAACATACTGTGTTAATGCTGGCACTTAGATTATCAAAAATTATATTTTTATCAATAATAACTTGAGCCTTAAAGTAGTTTTCGGGCTAAATTTTATAGGTAAGCTAAAATATTTTTGAATTATTGGTGGTTAAAAATGAAATATAATGTGGTTCAAGGTAAGTTTAACTTTTCTCTTTTGCCCTTAGATTTGCAAGAGAAGTTAAAGGTGTTAGAAAGCGAAGCTCAGGAACAAATAAGCCAATTTACTACTTCTCTTATAGGTGTTTTGCAACATGAAACCAGAATCCTAGAAGAAGGGCTAAGCCAATCAGATTTAACCTTGGAAGAACAAGAGCAAGCAAAAACACTATTTAAACAAACAATTTTAAAGCCACTAGAAGAAATAGAATCAAATTTGCGGCCTCAGCTTTCTGAAACAGAAGAAAGCAAACCATTTAGTATTATACTATTAGAAACTTTAGTTAAAGTTCTAACTAGTATCCAAAATTTTAAAACAAAGCTCGATGAGATATTGCCGATAAAATGCGATGAAATAATTAGCTTTGCTGTTCCTGCTTTATTATTAGTTGTTACTGTTTATTCTCCTGCTTTGGGGTTTGTTTTAAACAGTACAGGGTTACTAGAAACTGTCGCCTCTTTTTTTAAAGATGAAAACCTACAAAAAACAATAGATAATCTTATAGATACAAAAGAAAAACTAAATAAAGATAGCAGTTTAGAAGTTATTGGTAAAATATCAGAATTGGCTATTGAAACAGGTATTTCTGCCACAGCACTGGGTAAATTTGGTTTTAACTCCAATATCTTGAGTAGTGTGCTTGAAGGAGTTACTACCACGGCTGGTATAAAGAGTTTTATGCAAGAAGTAAGTGGGTATGCTGATAAAGTTTTTCCTCAAAATGAAAAAGAAATTGATACAACTTTGGAGTTTATCAAGAATTCAGCAGTATCTGCTCTCCAAAAAACAGGAATCCCTGAAGCTCTTACTTCAAAAATAAAAGTGCAGATAGAACAACAAGCAGCTGTAGCAAAAGATGTTCTAAAACAAAATTTAGACCCAAGTATTAGTATTTTTGATAAAATAAAAATTCAACAAAATGGTGCAAACTTAATGTTAGAATGCTTAAACCAGGTTACTAAAACTGTAAAAGCACATATATCCGACCCTAAAGATATCGAGGTTATAACAGCTGTGGTTGCGGACGTGCTTAAAAAAGGGATTAAAGACCGCATTCAAGGTAATATAGAGAAAATTGCTACGCAGGTGCAAGATCCACAAGTGAAAAATTTTGCCAAAAAAGCTCTTGGAGCAGGCCATGCAAATTTGTTGGATATTGCAAAAGGAGTGATGAAATCTTTAAGTCCAGATACTTCTCGTGCCATGTAGAGGCCATTTGTAGAAATCCTTTATTCAATAATAAACTTTTTACTGCAGTAAGGGCAGGTGACTTCTTTAGTTTCGGGATTTACCGCAAGATAGATTCTAGGGTGATCATAGGGTACTTCTTGGCCCATACAAACCACAGATAAAGATTTTGTTTTTTCAATTTTGCATGATTTCATATTAACTTTTTTGAGATGCTTATATCATCGATGAATGATATCTCAGGAATGTTTATTTATCAAATATAAATCAGGTTTTAAAATATGAAAGATAAAATAGTTGTAGTAACTGGATCCACAAGCGGTATTGGTTTTGGAATAGCTTCGAAATTTGCTAAAAATGGTGGTACATTAGTTATTAATGGGCTTGCTTCTGATTCTGAAGTAAAAAAGCTTTCTAGCGAGCTAAAACTTCTTGGTGCAGCAGAGGTGCTATTTGATAGTGCCGATCTTTCAAAACCTGTAGAAATTGACAGAATGTTTAAAAATATAATCCAAAAATATCAAAGAGTAGATGTGCTAGTTAATAATGCGGGGATTCAATTTGTGTCACCGATTGAAAATTTTCCACCGGAAAAATGGGAAATGATAATTCGTATAGATTTAATTGCTGCTTTTTATACAATAAAGAATGTTATCCCTATAATGAAACAACAAAAATGGGGTAGGGTGATTAACATTGCCTCAGCCCATGCTTTGGTAGCATCGCCCTTTAAATCAGCCTATGTGGCTGCTAAACATGGACTAATTGGGCTGACAAAATCTGTAGCCTTAGAAGTAGCTCAAGATGGTATAACTGTTAATTCTATTTGCCCAGGTTATGTAAAAACTCCGCTTGTAGTAAATCAGATCGCTGATACAGCAAAAGCTAGATCCATGTCGGAAGAGGATGTAATTAAGAATGTTATACTAGGAGTACAAGCAACAAAAAAGTTTGTAGAGATCGAAGAAATAGCTGATTTTGTATATTTCTTATCTTCTGATAGCGCTTCCTCTATTACAGGTGCAGCTTTATCAATTGACGGCGGATGGACTGCGCAATAGGTTTGGTAATAAATTGGATTAAAGGTGTTATAATTTTTAAATGAAGTAGCTATAAAATGATAATATTAATTTCTCCTTCTAAAACATTAGATTTTTCTGGAAATTATAAAGGTGAGCATACTATTCCTGATTTTCTTAAAGAATCAACAGAGCTTATTAAAGTTTTACGTAAGCTAACTACTTCTGAAATAGCAGGATTAATGGATTTAAGTGAAAAACTAGCTGTTTTAAATCACCAACGCTACCATGATTTCAGTATTCCGTTTACTTTAGAGAATAGCCGCCAAGCGATATATGCTTTTAAAGGCGATGTATATGAAGGGTTAGATGTAGAAGCTTTTACTCAAGAAGACATCAAGTACGCTCAATTACATTTAAGAATTATTTCTGGGCTTTATGGTTTGCTAAGACCACTAGATCTTATCCAACCTTATAGACTCGAAATGGGAACAAAACTGCTCAGTCAGAATTACAAGAATTTATACGAGTATTGGGGAGACAAGATTATAGTTAAATTAAATGAACTGCTAAAAAGCGGAGAGAGCGATTTACTGGTGAATTTAGCGTCAGCAGAATATTTTAAGGTGATAAATCAAAAACTATTTAACCGTCGTTTAATTACTCCTGTTTTTAAAGAAAGGAAAAATAGCGAGTATAAAGTTATACCTATTTTTGCTAAAAAAGCACGCGGTCTTATGACATCATATATAATAAAACAGCGTATTGAAAGCATCGATGATATTAAGCAGTTTAACGGAGGCGGTTATGAATTTAACGCTGCTCTTTCAACCGAAACCGAATTAGTTTTTACTAGGTAAGAACTTTTTAAGGTTTTTTACGAGAGCATATTAAAACGTTTCCCTTAACTTCTAAAACGTACAATACTTCGTCTGGATTTACGTGTTCTTTTTCTGAATCTACAAGTTTAGCATTCATAATAGTACCGGACCATGATACCTGGCCTATTTTTCCAGGTTCTATATTTCGATTAAGAACTGTTACCTGGTTTCCTACTAAATCGAAATAGCCTTGATTAATATTATTCCCTTTCCTTTTACCGTAAACAAATTTCTTTAACGGCCACCAAAGTACTAAGAACCAGGTAAAGGAGACAAGGCCAAATGTTGCTATTTGGTAATCAGTTATTTCTAAGTAAGAGGAAATTAAAGCAGAAGTAGTTAAAGCTCCTAAACCTAGAAATAAAAATCCGATTCCTGGAATTTTGCTAAATTCAATTATGATAAAAATTATTCCGAGGATCAACCAAATTTCTACCGCAGATATATCCATATTTAACTACTTATTTTAAATGTTCAATTTACTTATAGTAATAGTTTGCTTTAATTTCTACAAAAGGTTTCCTAGAATAGAATAGCACATTTTATTGCTTTTTCTTAAAAATAATTGCATCGGATACAGGCCTGACTACTGCCAATCCGCTTGCTTCGTCTTTATCACCTACTTGATTGTTAACATATTTACCGTGTATGTATAAGCTTGAGGATCCACCTCCGTCAAGGTTAATTGCTGATATGCACCCTTGCTCTGACATAAAATTAGCTAATTCTTTTAAAGTAATTCCTTCTGAGTTATTATTATCTGATAATTCTTCCAGAAGTATTTTTTTTACCTCGGCTGCTTTTAATTCGTTAAAGGAAAGCTTTTTCTTTAATAAAATATCCTGGATTTCCTTTAATGTTAAAGAACCTGGAGTTTTTGTATACATACACTCTACCACTGCAATTATTATTTTTCCATTCTCAGTAATACCAATAGCTGTTCGTGCATGTTTTTCTGAATCAGGCAGTTTTTCGTTAATTATTCCATCCATAATTAAAAATGGAATTCCCATAATTGCTGAAGTTGATTTATCAAATAAGTGATAGTCATTTTCCTCTTTACATTCAGCAGAAACACCAATTTTTAGAAGTGAAGTGTCGTAGGTTTTAGGTAATGATAATACATAACCACCCGGAGGAATTAAATTATTTCCATGAGGTGCTATACCAGTTACTTTTTTTTGTTTTGAAATAATGATTTCATTTCTATTTTTAAAAGCAGTGAGGGTAGAAGTTCCCCACTTATCGGAATATAAAATTATCGAAGAATTATTAGCAAATTTGTTATAAGCAGTAGGTACAACCTGGAAATTACCCATCTTGATTTCTACCTTGGGATGCCACACCTGCACTGCTGGTTCGTTATTTTTTATTGTAAATACTGCATGCTTTGTCGTGCGCAGCCCAAATATTTGGCCATTAATTATAAGAGTTCCAGTAGGGCGTCCATCTTCATTCCCGCCAATTTGAAAAAAACCGGCATTTATGGCAATTTCTGCATTTTCACGTTCTGCTATATCTCCTACTTTTTCTCTTCCAAATACAGAATTATGAGCGCTAACTAGGGAAATACTATACTGTTTTAAATCAATTTTAACTATATGGATTTTCTGGTTAGGTTTTTCGATAAGGCTATATTCATAACCGCTTGCACCTATAGCATAATTCATAGCCCACATATTTATAAAAAGAAAAGCTATAATTTTTATCATTTATATTCTTTAGCAAGGTCTATGTAATTTTCGATATTATCCTGCATAAATCTAACTTCCTCTTCCATAATTTTTCTAATAAATTTTGCAGGGCTACCAGCCCATAACTCCCGTGATTTAACTATTTTCCCAGGGGTCACTAAGCTACCTGCGGCTATAAAAGCATATTCTTCAATCATCGCTTTATCCATAATGGTTGATTGCATACCAATAAAAGCGTTATTTTTAATTGTGCAGGCATGAATGAGAGCAAGATGTCCTATCGTAACGTTATTTCCAATTGAAGTAGGGCCATCAAATCTTGAAGTATGGATTATGGTTCCGTCTTGGATATTAGTGCAAGAACCTACTGTAATAGGATTAACATCGCCTCTTAGTACACAATTAAACCATACTCCTGAATTTTCGGAAATAGTGACATCTCCTGCAATTATTGCCCCATGAGCAATAAACGAACTTTTGTCAATTTTAGGGCTTATCCCTTTGAATTTTATGATTTTTGGCATAAAGGTTAAAACTATCAATAAAAAAATATTTTACAAAATAAAAAGATAAAAATCTTATTGTATTAATCAATATAATTTAATACACTTTTGGCACATTTAAACAATGTATATAATACATGAATTTTCGTGATCAGGGTATAATTATTGCAAAAAACTCTTTTAAGGAAGATAGTTATGTAGTGACTTTGTTTACTGAAAAGCATGGGCTATATTCAGGCGTAATAAAACGTGGTGGAAAAAAAAGCGTTAATGTCCTCCTGGAATCTAACTTAGTAGACTTTTTCTGGAATGCGCGACTTCATGAACATTTAGGATCTGCAAAATGTGAATTAATCAGGTCTTATAGCAGCTTTATAATTCAAAATAAAATGAAATTATACGCATTCAATTCAATAGTTAGTCTAATAAAAAAAGCTTTTTGTGAAAGAGAATCGCATAATGAATTCTTTCCTAAATTCTTATATTACCTTGAAAATTTAAAGGAGAAAAAAGAATTTTCATTTTCAGATTATATCAAATTAGAAATTGATTTATTAGCAGAAACAGGTTATAGGATAGCTCTTGATAGATGTGTAGTAACAGGTAAAAAGCATGATTTACACTATGTGTCGCCAAAATCAGGGCAAGCAGTTTGTAAGGGATCAGGGCAAGAATATGCGGACAGGTTACTTGCTTTACCTCAGTTTTTGTTAAATAATGCAGAACCT
>Ga0214921_10010659_pt1 | contig 11325 bp, 14 predicted proteins | sample LL1505_MetaG_FD_177992 | JGI IMG/M metagenome (GOLD analysis project Ga0214921, IMG submission 177992) | Freshwater microbial communities from Lake Lanier, Atlanta, Georgia, United States - LL-1505 | ecosystem: Environmental > Aquatic > Freshwater > Lake | place: USA: Georgia | collected...
TGAAGCTGCTTCTGATCTAGTTCGTCCTGACCTGGAGACATTGGCTGTGCTGACTCGTGCCATTGCTGGACGTAAGCAAGTTAAGGTCAACTACTTATCCTTGACATCTGGAGCGTCTACAAAGACGCTTTCACCCTTGGCATTGGCAGACACAGGGCAACGTTGGCATCTTCGGGCCTATGACTGTGACCGTGAGCGCTTTGCAGACTTTTCAATCACTCGAATCGTCAAAGCCAAGCCATTAGAGATTGACATTCCATTGAATCAAAGAATAGAAGTTGATGTTCAGTGGGCGAGGGTAGTTCGACTTGAATTGGTGCCTCATCCCGGAGTCGAACATCCCGAGGCTATCGAAGTAGACTATAAGATGAAAGATGGCATGCTTGTCTTAAACATGCGTGCGCCTTTGGTCGGGTATGCCTTGAGTCGCTGGTCAGTTGATTGTTCGTTAAAAAATGAACTGGATCCAAAATCACATCATTTGTCCCTTAAAAATCTTCAGACTTTGTATGGAGTAGATAGCGCTGCTTTAGCGCCGGGGTACTCAAGAAATCTCCAATCAAGTGGAGAACTAACTTGAACTTGAAACAAATCAGGAATTTCGAAGATCTATCCACTCTTCCATTAGATTCGCACTATCGGACTGGGGAAAGAGACCCTGTGACTGGTTTTTATAAACCATGCCTAGATGCGTCAGTCACATACGATCGAGCTGTCGGTTATTTCAGATCTAGTATCTTCGCTGTGATTGGGCAGTCCTTTTTAGATTTTGCTCGACGAGGGGGTAAAGCTCGATTCATCTGTTCACCATCCATCACAGAAGAAGATTCATCAGCCATTGCATCAGGATATCTTCAGAGAAAGGATGCAATCGAGCGAGCTATCACCCGAGACGTTGATCAACTTTTGTCAGACCCGGCTTCTGAACATCGTGCCAAACTTTTAGCCACCTTCATTAAATTCGGAACACTCGATATCAAGGTAGCAATCCGGATCGGTGGAAATGGCATTTACCACGAAAAAATCGGTATCTTTGCGGACGGTAAAGGTCATCACGTAAGTTTTTTAGGGTCTGCCAACGAAACTTGGAGTGCATGGCACGCAGAGGGTAATCACGAATCGATAGAAGTTTTTAGAAGCTGGCTGAACACCGATGAAAGCAGAGTTCAGTCTCATCGAAAGATTTTCGATTTATTGTGGAAAGGTGAAACACCTGGTGTAGATACGATCGAATTCCCCGAAGCACAAAGACGCAAAATATTGTCAGTCGCAGCACCGGGTTTAGATGACCCAACTGTTGATACTCCACAGCCTATTAACTCTGGTCGCAGAAGGCTGATGCTGCATCAGGCTAACGCCATTGAACTATGGGAAAAAGCTGGGCGACGTGGAGTCTTCGAGCATGCAACCGGTAGTGGAAAAACATTCACCGCAATCGAGGCAATAAAAAAGCATCTGATAACAGGGGAGCCTGCACTTGTGCTTGTTCCAAGCCAATTGCTGCATGAGCAATGGAAGCGTGAAATACTTGAGGAAATTCCGGACGCATCAGTTTTGATGGCAGGAAGTGGGCATATCAAATGGAAAGATCGCGGAAGACTTCGATCGCAAACGAGTTCTGGGCTTGGAATGAACCGGGTGGTGGTCGCAACAATGCAGACAGCCTCGACCGATACATTCATAAATGGACTCTCCCAAGGTGATCATCTTCTGATTGTTGCTGATGAAATTCATCAGATTGGTAGCCCTAAGAATTCTATTGCGCTACAGAAGCAGCTGAAGAGCTTTTCGAAAAGTTACGAAAGAATGGCTTGCTCGTTGATGCTTATTCAGAGAAATGGCTTTCTGAACAAGATAATCCCTGGGAAAATGACACACAACTTGAATGCGTTCAAAAGAAAAATAAAGAACTTGGAACAGATTCAATAAATCACTTGTTGATTCTTTATATAAAGAAAAACAACAATCTATATATCCAAGAAAAGCTTGCTTCAATCTACCCTAAATTAAGTTCATTAATTGATTCGTCAATGCATCAGCCTGTTTTTTTATTTTTTAACCTTGCGATTCAAAAAGTACTGTGTGCTGGATTAGGAAGGAAAAATCGACTTTTTGTCTTTGATGCTGATAAGCGTGAAAATGACTTCGGTGGACCTGCTCATGTAATGAGCGATGAAAATAAAAAATTATTTGATGAATTTACAAAGTTAGATCACTGTTTTTTCGTTGCGGAATTTTTGGATTACTTAGATAAATTAGGCGAATCAAATTATTTCTTTGCAAATGATTGGGATGGTGATGAGGAAACTATTGACTATTTGGATGCCGAGGATGATGCAACGCAAGCAATGAAATTTTTCAGAACCTTTTTCCCGATGGCTACTGCCGAACAATTAGATTCAGAAATGAACACTTGAGCATTTTTTAGGTGGCTCCGCGACCTGGTTCGAGTCCAGGTGGGCCATTGGGTGATCAAGTAGAAAACTCCGCCAGAGTTCACTTAAAAATCGCAAACCAAAGCTTTTACCCATCACAAAATATCAAAACCCCTCTTCGAGTTGCACCGCCCTCAAACACAGCCCTCTTTGAACTGGTGGCTGTTGATGGTATGGATCAACAAATTATCACCATAGATCGCTTTCCATTTTTGATTGGCAGAGATTTGGATTGCCAATGGACTGTGCCAGCGCTGAATGCCATGGTTTCGCGACGGCATCTGATGGTTCACAGTGCTGATTTTCATCTGGGGAGAATACAAATCCAGGATATCAGTCGCTATGGTTTGACTTTGCTTGGCAACGAAAAAATTGGACCTGAGCCCGTTTCAATGGTTGCTGGAGAAACACTCACATTAGGAAAAACGGATGAATACCAGGGTTTTGCCTTTTCTTTAAGGCTTAAATCACAAAATCATCCGTAGATATTTCAAAGGTGGAATACAGTCAATATGCCAAGTACAACCCCCGTGCTGCCAACCACTTACATGGCTTTTTTGAGACATCTGTTTTGAGATAAAAGTGAGGAGGCAGCAAGCGCAATCGATACTTAAAACTCTTTTTTTCCAGCAATGTCATGGCAAATTCACTCAGATTTTTTGTTGCTTCTCGCTTGATAAAAATTTCATTGTCTGGCAAGCTCTGTCTTGATAATGGCTGCATTGTTTTAATAAATATTTTTGTTCACTGGTGTTGTATTGTTAATAGGATTTTGTCTGTTATCTTCTGCTATCAAGATACCGGTAAATTTGCCAAAATTACTGGAAAAATACCTCGAAAATGTATAATTGCCGTGGTATGCAGTGCAATTTCTAATTATCAATATCTGATTGAGTACAAATAATTTTCAAAATACTTATCTAAGGTCCTAAATCATGTCCAGATCTTTTATCAATTTACATCAAATGATATTGATTTCAATATCATTATTACTAACGAGTTGCGAACGTAAAGTTGAATCTAAAGTTGAATCTAAAGTTGAATCTAAAGTTGAATCTAAAGTTGAGTTTAATAAACGCTATGAATTAAAAATTGATGGGGAGAAACAAAAATTAAATGAAGATGAAATTTTGAAATTAATAAAATACAGAAGATCAATTTGTAAAATTTCGGATTTCTTTAGTAAGAAAATTACAAGTACAAGTACAAGTACAAGTACAAGTACAAGTACAATTATAGCTTCATCAACATCAACTGAATTTAGTGATTTAGAAAAAAAACCGCTTGATGAAATGGTTCTTAGCACGCACTCAAGGTTGGAGTTCAACAAAAATGAATTCAAATTAGAAATGAAAAAATTGCTACTTGAGGGAATAAATGCTAAAGCAATAACTATAGAGGATATAAATGCACTTGATGATATTTTCTTATTCTTTGAAAAAAAGAAAAGTGGATGGACGAACATAAATTATTACACTTCAGATAGTTTGTCATCTGAAAATGAAAATAGCTATATAAACTTTACAATGCATTTTGAAAGAAGTAACGTTGTTTGTATGAAAAAATTGGTGACTAAGAAAGACAAAAAAATATCTGTTGAATAAATAGAAAATACATAAATCACCAATCTTGAAAGAATGACACAGTTTGTCCTGAAAACCTAGCCCCCTAGTATTTCTTAAGTTAGCAAATAGGATAACGTCTTCAATAAGACGCATCAGAGCAAGGTGGACGCAGCGAAAGCTGGATGCAAACCTTGCAAAAGGGGAGGATTACCAAGTCTGATAGAAATACTTCCAAAAGTAACAAGTAATAAACCAAAACCAGTCCGAAAATAATTATTTAATAATTAGTAATAAATAGTTTATCTATGATAAAAATTAAATCTTTTAAATTAAAAAAACTTGTAAAATGAGCAGTTCAAAATTTGGATCCGAACATGAATCGACACAAACTATTGTTATCATTGAACGCTCTTATCAAGATGCGTAAGAGTTTTCTTGAGCGGAAATCGTTCAAAGTGTTCTAAAACGAGAGGAAAATCATGGCTAATTATCGCGTTGTAACAGGTCCAGCGGTGACAACTGGTGGCATGTGCTGCGGACCAGATGCTAATCAATCTGGCACTCCATTTGAGCAAATCATCAGTCAGCAATCACAAGAAGGTTATCAGTTCGTTCAAGTTTTCTCGCATGAGATTAGTGGCGCTCTCTGCTGTATCATTCCTAAAACAGTGAGCGTAAATCTTTTAGTATTCCGCAAGGACTAATCATCATGTTGAATAAGTTGGATGATGTCCTAGCACCAAATTTATGTTTATTCACACTTTTGGTATTTTGTATCCTCCAACTTATTCTTCTGATCAGTGTTGAAGGTGCTTATTTTACATACTTATTACTTTCATCTATTTTAATATCTATAGTATTAACTTTTAAAGTATTTATGGTTAGCAATGAACGTAAGCGCGTTTACCGGATAGTGAAAGAAAGAATAGCAAAGAAAGGTTACAATATGTTAATCTTCGACAGTAAATGTGTTTCAATATGCCAACTAACTCAAGCGACATATATCGCTTTCAGGCACGATTCAATTACTGACTTCTCATATTTTTGGAGTCAACATAGAAAAAAAATACCGAAGTATGTAATGGAAGATGAGGCACTTGAAACCATATTGAATAATATTGATTATTCTAAAATCCAAGAAGGTCGAGTCATACATGAATATACGAAGTAGTATTAAATAACTTTTAAGTTCAAACAACATAACCAAGAAATTAAAATGGAAACATCTTCAGCAATTTCATTTTCTACAATTGTTTACCTTGCTTTTTTGGTTTTAATCCTTTTCGCATTAAAGGTCAGTATCAAAATAGTTCCACAGTCAGAAAATTGGCTGGTTGAGCGACTTGGGAAGTACAACAGAAATTTAGAGGCTGGCCTGCACCTAACCATTCCTTTTTTTGAAAGCGTTCGTTACAAAGTTCAAATACAAGAAAGGCAGTTACCTCCTAAGCCCATAAACGCAATCACGCAAGACAACGTCACTATTGAAATTTCACTCGCGGTTTTGTATCGCATCACCGATGCTTCAAAGACCATGTACCGAATTGCGGATGTGGATGCAGCCATTTTGACCATTGTGAACGGCACAGTAAGAAGCGTACTAGGCAAAACAGACCTTGATGGTGTTCAGTCAAACCGAAGACATCTGGCCAATGAAATTGAAACTGAACTCCAGGAAGTCTCTGAGGAATGGGGCGTTAAATTAACTCGCGTGGAGATTACTGAAGTTGATGTCGACGATGAAACCAAGTCGGCGATGCAACAACAATTGAACGCCGAGAGAAAACGCCGAGGCAGTGTCACAGAAGCAGAGGGCAGAAAACAAGCCACTCAGCTTGATGCAGATGCCAAACTTTATGCGGCAGAAAAAGAGGCCATGGCAAAGAAAATTCTTGCAGACGCAGAAGCTTATGCAGTGAGTTCTGTTTCAAAGGCTATTGCTGATGGTGGTGCAAGTGCTGTTGAGTTTGAAATAAAAAAGATTCAAGCAAATGCCATTCAAGAGCTATCCAAGGGATCGAACTCGAAAATTATTTTGGTACCTAGCGATGTGCTTTCTTCGTTAAGCGGCACTATCGGTCGCATTGCTTCTAAACTGTGATCGAGATGGAACCCTACAAAATATCACTTGTATTGGCTTTTGCGCTGGCTGTTGTAGAGCTCTTGACCATTACATTTATTTTTCTAAGCTTTGCCTTGTCGCTTATTGTCATTTCCATTCTTCAGTATTTGACTGGTGAGTTCAGTGTCAACAGAGACATATTTATATTTGCAGTTTTCAGTATTTTTTTCACCATTGTTTTTAGAAAATTCTTTAAAGGTGACAAAGACCAAAAAAGTTTGTCTGATAAAGATGATGACGTGAATCTTTATTGATTAAGGTGAGACTGACGACACACTGAAAATGCCTAAGGTGTGAATCGTTTTTTCAGTGTGTACCGATTGATTTTGGTGGCTCCTCGACCGACCCGGGCTCGAAATAGGGGTCAATGGCTTAACAGCCCCCAAATTTTTCTAAGTGAACTAACGCTGCTTCTACATTTGCTTCCACACCTCTGCGGCTCGCTTGTAACCTATTGATATTATTGAGATAAATTTTTTGTAAGCTGCTCATAATCCTTTGGTCCCTGGTTCGAGTCCAGGTGGGCCCACCACTTATAAAGCCACTCTTTGAGTGGCTTTTTTCATGCTTTTTAGTTTCAGATGCACGCATTTGAAAGCAATTTTCTCTAATGAGGCTGCGCTTCTTCTGTTCAATTGACACTGTCATATGCCAAGCAATGCATCATGATCAAACTGAGGCATGAAGGGTAAATCAGTAGAACCCAGATCTAAGCCTAACTGTGTGAGCAAGGTGCTCAATTGTCCGCGGTGGTGGATTTGATGGTTGAACAAATGCGTGACAAGCACCCAATTAGCCGCCGTTCTACTACTTCCGTCAACTTTGCTGACATAGGTCAGCGTTTGTTCTAGCCACTTTGGAATTAAACCTATCGCCCATTTGGATAGCCTAGTATCGATTAATTTACGCTCTAGGGTTAGCTGGTGAAAACCGCCAAACAAATCTTGACCCAATGGCGGTACCTGCTCCGGTTCACCAGTGAAGCGAGATAAAAATGCCAAGTCGGAATAGGTGATGTGGTTCAGGGTTAGGTAAATGGATTTGAAAAAAGCCCCCTTGTCCTCGTGCAATACGGTCTCAGGCAGCGATGCACAGGCAAGGTATAGCTTTGAGTTCATCCATTCGTTGTATTCCGCCATTAACTGGCAATATTGAGTGTCAATCATTGGCAATGAATGTCTTGAACATTAAAAGTTCATCCTAGCAGACGACTTAAATATTGGTAAGTGAACCAGCTAAAGAGATCATTCGACTTCGACACTTGAATGTCGGAAATAAACCTTACCGTTACTGGACGCTGAAGTGCCGTGAGAAACGACACCTCCCCCCCCCTCCAAACCTATCGCCCTTGCATGGTGGGAGGATAAGTCCTTTTGTACGTTAGTTTTTGAATTGCCCTGTGCCAACTGCACTATGAAATGTGTCTAAAAATTGGGGGAAGTCCAGGTTGGAGTCAGTCCGCTATATTAACTTTGCGTTCTGAATTTCTTGGCTTATTTGGATCATTCGATTTGCCAAAATCAGGCGACGTGAAAGTTGTAAACGATCTTCGCTTGTGACCAAGCTAATAGCAGCAAGAGGATGTCCTTTGTTGTCCAGCAAAGGAACGCCCAAGGCCCAATAACCCTGCACCAATGATCCAGGTATGAAGCTATAGCCCTGTCCTTTGAAATCTTTCAACTCTTGATCTATTTCATTTACATTGGCATGTGGAAATTCAGATTGAATTTTGGGTTTATTCAGCGCAATGATCTTTTCCTGCTCATCTTTGGACATAAATGCCAACATAGCCAAGCCCGCACTTCCAGCGCCCAAAGGGTAGTGGTCGCCGGGTTTAAGGGTTTGAGGAGGAATGAGAGTAGCGCCATCAAAAATTGACAAGCAAACCCACTCGGCGCCATGAATGATTGAAAAAAGTACACAGTCACCAGTCTCTAAAGACAGCTTGCGTAAATGAGGTTCTGCTAATCGTTGAAGGCCGTATCTGGGTTCTGCTGCAAGGCCTACTGCATAGGACTCTGGCCCTAAGGAATATGTCTTGGTTCTTGCGTCATGTACTAAAAAATTTTCGCTCACCAAGGTTTTTGTCAGACGCATGGCGGTAGTTTTATTAAGTTTTGATTTTTTTTCTATCTCGTGGATGCGCATGCCCTTTGCGCCATGACGCGTCAGGATGCGCAAAATCATTAAACCTCGCTGTAATGTTTGACTACTGGTCATGATTTGCTGGACATAAATTCAATATGTGCATCTTTTTTTATGCTGCCAAAATTTCTAAAAACAAATAAATTATCTCATTATTAATTGAATTTAAATGAGAATTTCAAGAGCAATGATAAATTATTGAAAAGCATAAAGGTTCATATAGTGAACTAATTAATCGAGTTTTTAGGGTTTTTCATTATGAGTATTGGCCATGCTTATGGTCGAATTTCTAAGTCAACAAACCCAAGGAGACTTTCATGAAATGGTTATCCACGTTACGCACTCGGTGGCTGTGGGGGGCATTGGTCCTCTGCTTCTCCGCACTGAACCCAGTTGCCGCTCAAAATTTCAAATCGGGATCGTTCACTACCAGTGATGGTGTGAAGATCAACTACTTAGAGGCTGGTAGTGGGCCTCCCATGGTGTTGATTCCAGGTTGGTCGCAAACAGCCAATCAATTTAAACACCAGTTAAGCGGATTAAGTGACAAATTCCATGTTTATGCATTGGACATGCGCGGTCATGGAGACTCTGACAAGCCAAAACATGGTTATCGCATTCATCGCTTGTCTGCAGATGTACATGAGTTTTTGGTTGGCAAGAACTTGAAAAATGTGGTGCTTGGTGGACATTCAATGGGATGCTCTGTCATTTGGGGATATTGGGAACTGTATGGAGGGGATCGTGTTTCCAAGTTATTGTTGATTGACCAAATGCCAATGATCACCATGAATCCTGCTTGGTCAGATCAGGAAAAGCAAGACGCAGGCTCTATCTTTGATGCCAAGTCTCTGTATGACACGATGAATGCTTTGGCTGGCCCCGATGGCGTCAAAGTGACTGAGGGATTTATTACTGGCATGTTCACCAAAGATTTTTCACGAGATGAAGTCAAGTGGGCCATAGAACAAAACCTTAAATTTCCACGCAAGCATGCAGCTGAATTGCTGTACGACCATTCAACTAACGACTGGCGCGACATCATTCCCCGTATCAATGTTCCAACTTTGCTGATTGGAGCTAAAACCAGCTTGGTTAGTTGGAAGTCAGTTCAGTGGGAAGGCAGCGTGATCAAAGGATCAAGAGTTGAAATCTTCGAGGAAAACGAAGGTGGCAACCATATGATGTTCCATGAAAACCCAACTAAGTTCAATAAATTGGTTAAGGAATTTGCAGCCAAATAATCTCAAACTGCTGTTCACATGAACAACTGCGCAAACTGCTTAAGTAGCTTGCGCAGTTTTTTTTAGGATTTTTTTGTGAATTTGTTAAACCTTTATCAAATGATGTTGCGCATCAGAGCATTTGAAAATGCAGCAGAGTGTTCAAGTCAAGGCGGAGTTCAGGCGTTTGGGCAATCTGCGACTGCCGGGGCTTATGTTCGTGGCCCTTTGCATTTGTCAACGGGGCAAGAGGCTGTTGCTGCTGGTGTGTGTGCGCATTTGGAGAAAGCCGATTTATTGACTTCAACGCATCGAGGACATGGACACACTTTGGCCAAGGGCGCTGATCTGAAAAAAATGATGTGCGAGTTGTACGGTAAAGCATATGGGACAAACGGAGGGAAGGGCGGCTCCATGCATATTGCCGATTTTGATGTGGGAATGCTCGGTGCTAACGGTGTGGTCGGCGCTGGCATCACGATAGCGGCAGGGGCAGCACACGCAATCAAGCTCCAGAAAAAAAAGCAAATTGTGGTTTGTTTTTTTGGTGATGGTGCTATCAATCGGGGGCCATTTTTAGAGGGTCTGAATTGGGCCAAGATTTTTGAGTTGCCTGTTCTTTTTGTATGTGAGGACAATCAAATTTCTGCAACCACACATTCAGCAACTATGACCGCAGGTCTTGGCGTGGCAAGTCGAGCTCAGAGTCTCGGTATTGCTTCAACCCAAGTAAATGGTAACGATGTACTGGACGTGAGTGCCAATGCCAAGGAATTGATTGCCAAGGTTAGAGGCTCAAGCCAGCCCCACTTACTCCATGCAAAGACCTATAGGCTTAAGGGCCATGTATCTGTAGATAAAGCTTTATACAGAGATCCAGATGAATTGAAAAATGCATGGGAAAAAGATCCCTTGCTTCTCGCAAGATCACAGTTAATTCAGCAAGGTCATTTATCAAAAGAACTGGATGAAATTGAAATGCAGGTAGAGAAGTTGCTGCAAGAGGCTACGCAATTTGCAATGCATGCCGCTTGGCCTGAACCAGATGCTGCTTTTGCTGATGTGGCAGATTGCGGGGATGGTGAGTGGTACTAAATACGCATTTGACGTATGCACAGGCTGCTGCTGAAAGCTTGAGTCTTTCCATGGCGCAGGATGAATCCATCATTGCCATGGGTGAGGACTTGGGCAGAGGCGGTGTATTTGGTCAATACCAAGGATTGCGCGAAAAGTATGGCCTTGAGCGCGTTATAGACACACCAATTTCAGAGGCTGGTATTGCTGGTACGGCTGTTGGTATGGCCTTGGCAGGTCTTAGGCCCGTCGTGGAAATGCGCGTCATCGACTTTGCTTTATGTGCCATTGATGAGATTGTCAACCAAGCAGCAAAAAATCGGTATATGTTTGGTGGCCAAGGAAGAGTGCCAGTGATGTTTCGAATGCCTATTGGCTTGTGGTCTGGATCAGCCGCTCAGCACTCGCAATCTTTGGAGTCATGGTTTACGCATATTCCTGGTTTAACTGTGATTGCGCCTGCGACTGCCCAGGATAACTTCGCCTTATTTCAATCAGCATTGAAATTATCAGACCCAGTTCTTTACCTTGAGCATAAAGAGCTGTGGTCTATGCAAGAAGAAGTTGATACTCAAAAAAAAGTGGCTATTGGTAAAGCCAATTGTTTGCGCCAGGGTAGTCATCTGACCATAGTGACTTGGTCTTCGGCAGTTCACCGTTGTTTGAAAGCTTGTCAGAACGTAGCTATGCATGGAGTGGAGGTAGAGTTAATTGACTTACGCTCCCTTTGGCCATGGGACAAAGACATGGTGTATGCCTCT
>Ga0214921_10010662_pt1 | contig 11323 bp, 11 predicted proteins | sample LL1505_MetaG_FD_177992 | JGI IMG/M metagenome (GOLD analysis project Ga0214921, IMG submission 177992) | Freshwater microbial communities from Lake Lanier, Atlanta, Georgia, United States - LL-1505 | ecosystem: Environmental > Aquatic > Freshwater > Lake | place: USA: Georgia | collected...
ATCAGCGCCAGGAAGACACTTGACTACGCCACGCCGAACGAGGCCTTCAATAGCCTACTTGCAACATTGGCCGGCGGGAGCGAGACACAGAACGGCGGTGGTGTTCGCTACGAATGTTGAATCCGCACAGCCATATGTGGGAAGGCCGGACACCCTGCGTGAAACGGATCTAACAACTACTGTGCGGTGGCGCCGGAGGCCCGCACGATAGGCGGCCAGAAGATGCGCTCCTGGGCGATGAAGGCGTTGAAGCGGGCGAGTGAATAACCCGTCATTGCCGGCATGCCGGATTGCTCCAACCGTGCGTTGATCGCGGTTTCCGACAGTGCCTCGGAAAAAGCGGCATGCATCTTTTCGGTGATTTCGGGCGGCAGGCTGGCGGGACCGAAGATGCCAAACCATGAATAGGCCTTCAGCTCGGGCAGACCGGCCTCGGTATTGCTTGGCACGTCGGGTATCAGCGGTTGCCGCTCAGGGGAGGCCATAATGATCCTAAGGCGGCCATCGCGCGCATAGGGGCCATGGATCGCCGGGATGTCGAATGCGAATTGTACATCGCCAGTGAGCAGCGCCGTCACCGCCTCCGCGCCGCTGCGATAGGGTACGTGTTCGGCCCGGGTATTGGTCAGGCGCAGCAGGTTGGCGCCGGCCAGATGGCTGGTGGCGCCCGTGCCGTTGCTGGCGAAGCTCAGCGCTCCGGGGCGCGCACGCAGCTCCGCGATCAAACCCTGCAAGGAGGTCACGTTGAAATTCTGCATCGTGACTGCGAGGGAAAGCGGCACGAAAACGGTTGGTGAGATCGGAGTGAGATCCTTCTCCGGATCGTAGGGGAGCCGTGTGAAGAGCGTTTGTGCGATGACCACAGATGAGACGGCGGCATGCACGAAGCTGTAACCATCGGGTGGCGACTTTGCGACATTGTCCGTACCCACCACGCCGCCGCCGCCGACGCGGTTTTCCACCACGATGGAGGTGCTCAGGATTTGTCCGATCTTCGGCGCCAGGATGCGCATGACAATATCGGTCGCCCCGCCCGCACCGAGCGGCACCACGAAGCGAATAGGGCGGCTGGGCCAGCTGCCTTGCGAATGTGCCACCATCGGCGTGGCAAGGCCCGCGCTGGTGGCCGCCATGAGGTGGCGCCGGGCGTGAAGCGAAGGGCGGTCATGCATGGCGAAGAGACCTTATCGATGTGGGGTTTCGTCGAGTGTTTGCTGGTATTTTGCCTTAAGCGGGCTGTTTTGGGGGGCGGCGGCGATCGAGCCAGTCCCGCGCCTGATAGTAGGTTCCGACAAAAGGCAAAAACCAGGGCGTTCCATGATACAGCGGATGCGTCGGCATTGGTCCACCATCGAAGGCGTTGATTGGACCATCCGGCTTCTCCAGGATCTTGCGCGCGATCCCGTGGCCGAGCCAGTTCATCATCATAACACCGCTGCCATTGCAGCCTAGCGCGTAGTGAATGCCCTCATATTTGCCGATATGCGGCAGGTAATCGAAGGGCACGGCCACCTTGCCGCCCCAGCTATTGGAAATGCGGATGCCGTGAAGTTGCGGAAATCGCTCTACCATAAGCCGATGCAGGATTGCTGCCGTCACATGCTCCTCTGCTGGGAAAAAGCGCGCGCGCCCACCGAAGAGCAGGCGCGTGCCATCGGGCGAAAGGCGATAATGGTTCACCACTCGTCGCGTCTCGGAGACCGCGCGGTTCATTGGCATGATGCTGCGTGCGAGTTCCGGCGGCATCGGCTCCGTTGCGATCATATGCGTTGTGACGGGAATAACGCGGCGGTGCAGCCCACCGATCAGCTTGCCGGTATAGCCATTGGTAGCGATCACAACGGTGCCGGCCCGCACCACACCGCGGCTTGTCTCCACCCGCCAGGCTGCAGCGCCCCGTGTGATACTGGTGACGCGAACACTACCCTGCGCGACGGCGCCAGCGCGGCGGGCGGCTGCGAGCAAGCCACCGTAAAGTTCGGCAGGATGCAGATGGCCGCCACGGGCGATCATTACGCCGCCGGCATAGTGGTCGCTGCCGATTTCCGAGCGCATCTCCTCGCGGCTCACCATGCGCGCTCCGGCCTGGGCGTGGGTGTTGAGGTCGTCGAGCCGGGCTTCCCAGCCCGCGCGATGCGCCGGCGTCCAGAGTGCGGTCAGCCGACCAGTCGGATGCCAACCGCATTGGATCTGATGCCGCTCAATGGTGGCAAGCAGATGGGTCATGCCGTCGGCAGCATCGCGCAGCATACCCTGGCGCTGGGCCTTGGCCTGGGCCACCGCATTGCCTCCGCCCGGAATTTTGCCGACATTCACGCCGCCTGTGACCTGACCGCCGCTGCGGGTGCTGGCGCCCCAGCCGAGCCGCTCTGCATCCAGCACCAGCGGCGAACGCCCGCCCTCGGCCAGGCTCAGCGCGCATTGTATGCCGGCATAGCCACCGCCGACGATCAGCACATCCGCTTCAGCCGGCAGGTCCGTGGGTGCTTCGACGGGAGGGCTATAGCCCTCCCACCACCAGGGTGTCGTGCGGAAATCCTGGGCGAAGATTGTGGCATCCGGCATTGGGCTATTCCGCCAGATGTTTCGCGCGCAGCTGCGGCAAGCCTGCGATCAGCTTGGCCCAGGCCGCGCGCACTTCGGCGTCGCCGCTGCCATCCTCTGTGATGGCAATCATCAGCTGGCGCTTGACAAAATGGCGCCAGTGGATGGGAAGAGCCGCAAGGATCTTGGTCATCGCGGCATAGGCCGATGGCGTCCAGATCCGCTCGAAGGCTTCGCGCTCGGCGCCGAAGTGAAAATGCGGGTGCGGCGTGGCATTACGGCGGCTCTCGCGCAGAACCTTGGTTGCGGCCTCGTCAAGCGTCTCGTTTCGGATCAGCACGCCGTAATCGGCCTCGGCCGCAGCTTCCGTGATGTAGGCGCAGATCACGTCGCGCAGCACGCGCTCGGGTTCGCGGTCCAACGGGTCACCGCGACCACCACCACCGGGCGAGGTGATGCGAATGATGTCGCCTGGGCCCGCTGTGAAGGTATCGATATTGTTCAGCAGGCGCGTGTTGGACTGGCCCGGATTGAGGATCATCTCAGAGGCTAGGCCGGCCTTGCCGCCGAGGATTCCCCAGGCCTGGAAGCGGCAGCGGTCGCGGTTGCGGGCGGTGATGCGCGTGTTGGGGGTGAAGACCTGGAATTCCATCTGCGTCGCCATGCCGCCGCGCCAGCGTCCCGCGCCGCCCGTGCCGGAAGCTAGACCGTAGCAGCGGAAACGGATGGGCACCTCGGCCTCGGTAATCTCGATGGGCGTGTTCTTCAAATAGGCGGCATCGGCGCCTGAGCCATCTGGGCCATCGCCATGCGGCATGCCGCCGCCGCCGCCCACCACAGGGTTCACGGCCGCGATCAACGCCTCGCCCGTACGGTCATCATATGTCATGACGTTGACGATGGAGCTCGAGCCTGCGGGTGCGGCCGGCATGCGCTCGGGCATGGCCAGACCGAAGGCGCCGAAGATTAAGCTTCGCAGCCGCGCGCAGGAGAGGCTGCGCATACCGACGGCAGCAGGGAAGCTTGGATTGACCATCGTCCCTTCGGGCAGGATGCAGGTGAACGGCCGCGTCAGGCCGTAATTCAACAACAGGCCAGGATTGAGTGTGTAAAGTACATAATAGACGCCTACGAGCATGAGCGTGTGACGCGGATTGCCACCCGTGGGGACGTTGAGCGAGGAAGTGAGCTGCGGGTCGGTCCCGGTGAAATCGAGAACGGCGGAATCACCCTGGATCTTCAGGTTCACACAAAGCCGCGCGGGGTGGCCGTCCGGCCCGTCCTCATCGGCGTAATCGGCGAAAAAATACTCACCATCGGGGATGGAGGCGAGGATGGCGCGGGCCTGGTGCTCAGCATAATCCAGCAGTGAGGCGAAGCCAGTGCGGAGTATATCCGGGCCGAATTTCGCGATCATCTCACGGATCTTGCGTTCGCCAGTATTCATCGCGCCAACGAAGGCCTTTAGGTCACCGACATTCTGCTCGGGCTTGCGGACGTTGGTCATCATCACATTGATCAACTCGGTGTTCATCACACCTTCGCGGTAGAGCTTCGAGGGCTTGAAGCGGATGCCCTCCTGGTGAATTTCGGTCAGCGCGCGCGACAAGCTCGCGGGAACGGCGCCGCCCATATCGGTGTTGTGGATATGCCCGGATGCGAAGCACAGCAGCTCGCCGTCATGGAAAATCGGCTTCCAGATGTGCAGATCAGGGGCGTGGGTGGAGAGGTAGCCGGAATAGGGATCATTGGTGAAACCGATATCGCCTGGCTTGTAGCCGCCCTCGATCATGTCGATTGCCTTGCCGTAGTCGAGGCCAGGATACCAGGTGGCGCCGAGATCGAGTGGCACGGCGACGGTCAGTCCGCTCGCATCGAGGATCTGCACGGTGAAATCCTCCGTCTCCTTGACGAAGGTCGAATGCGCTGTGCGGTACAGCGTGTAGGCCATGTTCTCGGCCGCGGCGCGGGTGTGGTTGGCTAGGATTTCCAGTGTCACCTTGTCGATGACGGCGGCGTTGGTGGCGCGGGTGTTGATATCCATATCCGTCAATCCGCCGCTTCGAGGATGATGTTGCCGGTGGCATCTACGACGGCATCGAAGCCGGGCGGGATGCAGGCCGTGGTGTCGTCCTGCGCGATCACGCAGGGGCCGGCGAAGCGATGGCCGGAACCCAGCCCCGCGCGGCGATACAACGGCACGGAATGCCATCCGCCATCGAAGAAGACGCGCAGCATCTGCTCGGCGACCGGTGGTTCGGTGCCGGCCTCGGCGAGGCGGCGCAGCGTCGGCTTGATGGAGGTACCGGCCATGACGAGGCGGAGGTTCACGATCTGCGTCGGGGCCTCGCGGTCGCAGAAGTCGTAGATGGCCTCATGTGCATGATGGAAGGCCTCGGCGATGGCATCCATGTCAGCGCTCTCGATCCAGCCATGCTCCAGCGGCACTTCGATCTCGAAGGATTGACCGCGATAGGACATGTCGGCGAACCAGGAGGGCGCTGCCTCACCGGTGAAACCCTGCTCGTCGCGCAGCCAGGCGATGCCCTGCGCGTGGAGCGAGGCCGCCTCGCGCGCCAGCCGTGCCGCATCCGTGGCATCGGCCGCAATGAAGAGGGTGCGGATGAAGTCGTTCTTCACATCGGCAACGAGGCCGCCCAATGCGCTCACCACCCCTGGCCGTGTCGGGATCAGCACCCGTCGCATGCCGAGTTCGCGGGCGAGAAAGCAGCCCAGCATGGGGCCGGCGCCGCCGAAGGTGAGCAGCGCGAAATCGCGCGGGTCGATGCCATAGCGCGCGACCATCTTGTTGACCTCAACGAACATGCCGGAGATGGCGATGCGGATGATCGCCTCTGCCGTTGCTTCCAGACCGAGGCCCATGGGCTCCGCCACGGTGGCGATGGCATTGCGCGCCAGTTCCGCATCTGGACGGAAGGCCCCGTAGGCGAGGTCATGCTGGCCGAGGAAACCACAGATCACGAAGGCATCGGTGATGGTCGGCCGCACGCCGCCGCGTCCATAGCAGGCGGGGCCGGGGGAGGATCCGGCACTTTCGGGGCCAACCTTCAGCACGCCAAAGCCGTCCACCCAGGCGATAGAACCGCCGCCATCACCGATGGAGGAGACGGAGACGCTGGGGATGTAAAGTGGCAGGTCGCCGATCTTCTCACCCAGGCCGAATTGGGGCTGGCCGTCGATTATCAACGCCACATCCGCGCTGGTGCCGCCGATATCCAGCGTGATGACATTCGGCACACCCGCCTCGCGCGCAACCCAGGCTGCACCCATGACGCCCGAGGCCGTGCCGGATAGCACCATGCCGACACAGGAGCGCTTGCCGAGCTCGGCCGACATGATGCCGCCGTTGGATTTGGTGATGAGCGGCTGCGCCGCCACACCGCGGCTTTCCAGCCCGGCGATCAGCCGATCCAGATAGTCGCGGATCTTCGGATGGACATAGCCGTTGATGAGCGCCGTGGTGGTGCGCTCATACTCGCGGATGACGGGCCAGACCTCGCTGGAACGGAAGACGAATAGTTCCGGCGCCAGTCGCTGGATCATGGCGGCGGCCTGCTCCTCATGCGCGGGGTTGCGATAGGCATTGAGCAGGGAGACGATGATGCCCTCCACACCCTTGGCGCGCGCCTTTGCAATGGCGATCTCCACCGTCGCTTCATCCAACCTCTGCTCCACCGTGCCATCGGACAGCATGCGCTCGCGGATGCCGAATATGCGATCGCGCGGCACCAGCGGCGCGCCGCGTCGGGAAAAGAGACTGTAGGCCTCTGGCATACGCAGCCGGGCCAGCTCGATCACATCCTCGAAGCGCTCGGTGGTGATGAGGGCGAGGTTGGCGCCCTTGCGCTGAATGACGGTATTGATGCCGACGGTGGTGCCATGGACGAAGCTCGTAATATCCGCCGGCTTTACGCCGTGGCGTTCCTCGAGCAGGTCCAGGCCGCGCAGCAGCTCTGCGCCCGGCGTGTCGGGCGTGGTGAGGACCTTGAGGCTATGCAGTTCCTCGCCTTCCTCATCCCAGAGGCAAAAATCAATGAAGGTGCCGCCGACATCGACGCCTAGGCGATGACCCATTCGAACCAAACTCCGTGCGGATGATGATGCGTTCAGTATGCGGAAGTTGGGGCCGTGGTCGACGAATAAGGCAAGGATAGGGCATAACCTGGGGTTATGGTTTTTCGGATTGGATCGAGCCATGAATGCCCGTCAGCTTGAGATTTTCCACGCGGTGATGCGCAGCGGCACTGTGACAGGTGCCGCCGCCTTCTTGGGCATATCGCAGCCCGCCGTCAGCAAGGCGCTGCATCTTGCCGAACGAAAGCTGGGCTTCCGACTGCTGCGTCCCATTAAGGGCCGCCTCTACCCCACACCTGAGGCCGAGCGGCTACTGCCCGATGCCGATCGCATCATGCGAGATTTGGCAGCCTTTCAGCGCCTCACCGGGGAGGTGCGGACGGGTGGTGCTGGATTGCTCCGCGTCGCCGCTTCCTCCAGCATAGCGACGGTGCTGCTGCCGATGGCGACCCTCCAGTTCCGCAAGGTGCATCCGGGCGTGCGGATATCTTTCCATCTGTTGACGGCGCGTGAAGTCGCGGAGGCCGTCTCGGCTGGCGAGGTCGATTTCGGCTTGGTGCTCTCGCCGGTGCAACTACCCGGCCTCTCGGTGCGCAGCCTGGGTGCTGCGGAGATGATCTGCATCGCGCCATCGGGTCATAGCCTGATGGCGCTGCCTGTGGTCAGCCCGGCCGACCTTGCGGAGCGTCCGCTCATTTCCTTTGGATCGGAAACGTATTTTGGCGAGCTTCTGGATCAGGCCTTCGAGGCAGCAGGACTGAAGCGCCAGATCGTGTTACAGGTGACAATGAGCATCGTGGCCGCCTGCCATGTCCAGCAGGGTGGCGGCGTCGCATTGGTGGATAGTCTGAGCCGGCATCTCGGCCTCGCAGGCATCGGATGGCGGCCATTCCGGCCGATACTGCGGCTGCCCGTGACCCTGATGACGGAGGGCAACCATCCGCTCTCGCGGCTTTCGGGTGATTTTATCGAGATGGTAGAACACGTGCTGGAAGCAGACACCACCGCGCTGGCGAGCCGCCCATAATGAATTACGCCCCCCAGGCGAACCTTTTTTTCCAGGTGGTGGCGCGGCGCTCCGAAAAGGGAGCGATGATCCTGACCTCGAACCCGACCTTCGGCAGTTGGGACTAGGCCTTCGCCGGCGAGACCGTGCTGGCGGCGGCGATGCTGGACCGGGTGCTGCACCGTGCCAGCGTCGTGCAGATCAGCGGCGAAAGCTATCGGCTACGGGATGGCGCTGCAGACGCCACGGCGCACGGTCGCAGCCGCCACGACCCGCTTTCCGGTGCTCTCCATCCGGCCGCGCGCTATGGGCACGATCGAGTTCAACCAGGCCAGCAGCGGCGGGGCGGCGACCGCCGGCACCACGACGACGCTCACCGCAGGGGGCGCCGCCTGGACGGTGAACCAGTGGACAGGTCGGATGCTCTTTATCGCGGCCTACTCCAGCGGCACCGCCTCCGCTGGTGCTAGCACCACGCTCACCGATGCCGGCAAGAGCTGGAGCGTCAATCAGTGGGCAGGCCTTCAGATCCGCACCACCGGCGGCACCGGCTCGGGCCAAGTCCGCACCATCGCCAGCAATACCGCCACAGCGATCACCGTCAGAGCGCCCGTACGAACACAGGACAGGTTCAGCCGCGATGCGGTAGGCGGGGCTCGCCGGATGGATACGGAGATGAGGCGGGCCATTGCATAAACTTCCCCACCGCGCTGGCAGGGATCACGGCCGACCAAGGCATCGGCCTCGATGCGATAGAGATATGGTTCGCTGACGAGGCCCGTATCGGCCAGAAGAACAAGACCACCCGCCGCTGGGCACGGCGTGGCACAAGGCCCTCAGCGCCGCAGGACCAGCGGAGCGCATCGACCTACATCTTTGGCGCGGTCTGCCCGCGTGATGGTGGGGGCAGCTTTGGTTTTGCCCTTCTGCAACACTGCGGGAATGAGCCTGCACCTGACCGAGATCGCGAGGATGGTCGAGCCAGCTCGGCACGCGGTGCTGCTGCTGGATCAGGCCGGGTGGCATCTGTCAGCAGACCTCGAGGTGCCCGCCAATATCACCGTCCTGCCGCTACCAGCGAAGTGCCCGGAGCTGAACGTGATGGAAAACGTCTGGCAGTTCATGCGCGACAACTGGCTGTCCAACCGGGTGTTCACTGGACACGACGACATCGTCGGGCACTGTTGCTTCTACTGGAACCGGCTGATCGAGATGCCGTGGCGCATCATGTCCATCGGCCTGCGAGACTGGGCACATCAGTTCTGATCAGTGGGATTTGGTGTAGGGTGCGCTGTTTCGTTAGATATGAATAGTAAATTCACGTAAATTTTTCGCGGTCCAATGGAGACCCGTGGATTCGGCCACTTTGAACCAGCGTGATGGATCAGTGTCACTCGGCTCAGAAGCGATGGTATTAATATTATTTTCACTTTTTTCCATCGCCCGTGTATTTGGAGCCCCCGCGTAAAGACTTGGAGATTGCTGATCGCTGGAATAGCGGAAAGCCCATATCTCAGAACCATTCGTTACAGCTAGGGAAATGCGCAAGGGTTCTTGGGCCTTATGACGTTCCATAATGCGCAGTGCATGACCTATCGTGCCTTGTATGGCCAGTTGCGGATTTTCTGTGAGGCCCAGGCTGAGTGCGACAAGAAACAATGCTTCGCTATCCGTGGTCCCTTGCCGCAAGGCATAAAATTCTGGACTGATCAGCGCCTCCATGTCTTTGCGGCAAAGATGCCAGTCGCCGATCTTGCCATTATGCATGAAGGCCCAGTTTCTCCACGTGAAGGGATGACAATTCGTCCGGGTCACGGCGGTTCCGGTGGAAGCCCGGACATGCGCAAAAAAAAGACGCGTCTGAATTTGCGCCGCGAGCGACCGTAAATTGCTGTCATTCCAAGCCGGCAAGATATCTTTGAACAATCCGGGTGCAGTGCGCTTACTATACCAAGCCACTCCGAATCCATCGGCATTGGTTGTAAAAATAGATTCACGTGCCTTTATACTTTGCTGTACAATAGAATATTCCTGGTTAAACAGTAAATCTTCCAGATAAATCTCTGGCCCTGCATAAGAGATCCAGCGGCACATTTATTGTTCCTCCTATTTTATCGATGTTTGGACCGACCATAGAAACATCACGCTCTGAAATAATATTCCAATCGGGCGTATGCAAAAATCTCAAAGTTTATACGAACTATCTAACCCGGATTAGTTTTCAAGTTTAGCGGGCATGGCGCAACGCCTTGATCGTCAATAAGATTCGGTTGCGAGACCTCAACCCTATCGATTTCGGACGCCATGCCCGCCAAAGTTGAATCTACCCCCGCACTCCCCGGCCTGTCACCGGTCTGCGGCAAGCCCATCACCGCGCGCTTCGACGGCGGCAAGCTCTCTTCAGACGGTGGCGTGCTGGCGCTGCGCGAGATCGAAACCCGCCTGGGTATCGCCAACCGTCTCGCCGCCTGCGTCACCGATCCGCGCGCACCAGAGCGCGTCATCCACAGCATGGTCGACATTCTGCGCTTCCGGATGCTGATGATCGCCGCCGGTTACGAGGACGCCAACGACGCTGCCAGCCTGCGCCACGACCCAGCCTGTAAACTCGCCCTCGGTCGTCTGCCAGATGCTGCCGCGCTGTGCTCGCAGCCGACCATCTCGCGTCTTGAGAACCTGCCGCGGCCGCGCGAGTTGCTGCGCATGGGCCAGGCCATGGTCGGCCTCTACTGCGACAGCTTCCGCCAAGTGCCACGCCGCATCACCCTCGACATCGACGACACCTTCGATGCGGTCCATGGCGGTCAGCAACTCCGCCTGTTCAACGCCTACTATGATGAATATGGCTTCCAGCCGATCGTCGTCTTCGACGGCGAGGGACGCCTCGTCGCCGCCCTGCTGCGCCCCGCCCGCCGCCCCACCGGGCGCGAGGTGCGCGGCTTTCTGCGCCGCCTGATCCGCGCCATTCGGGGACACTGGCCGCACGTAAACATCTTGCTCCGCGCCGATAGCCATTATTGCGCGCCCGAAGTCCTGAATTTCTGCCGCGCCGGGCGGCTCGATTTCATTCTCGGCGTCGCCACCACCCGTACGCTGCCGCGTCATAGGCGGCGATGCCGAACAGCGCGCCTACCAGGACACCCTGACCGGAGGTGACGGCATAGGGCGCCGACACGGTGAGGCTATCACCGGGCTGGATAAAGTTCTTCATCGAAGCAGTTCTCCTTAAACAGCAAAGGCGGCCTCGTAATCGCCGAGATCGCGCAGCCGGGTCAGCACTGGCGCCAGCCAGGAGACGTCGCGCAATTGGCCAGGCCGGCGCTTGCGGTAGAGGTGCAGCACATCCCGCGCCGGAATGGGCTCGCTGGCCCAGGGCCCCGGCATGCCTGGCCACCATGCGCCCGGGTGCCGCCGGAATAGCCAATAGGCAAGCGGTGCCCCGGCCTCGTCGAGGGCGATGCCATTCAGCGTGGCCATGCCATCGAGCATGCCAATGCGGCTGGCATCCAGGTGGTCGCTTTCGAGTACCTGCAGCCGCAGGCCTATTGGGTTATGTCTGGGCGCCGGTCGGCTCGCGTCCGGCGATGGTGCGCGACAACCGCCGCAACTCCGCCTACCTGTTCGGCGCGATCTGCCCCGACCGCGGCATCGGCGCAGCCATCATCTCGCCCGCCGCCA
>Ga0214921_10010663_pt1 | contig 11322 bp, 10 predicted proteins | sample LL1505_MetaG_FD_177992 | JGI IMG/M metagenome (GOLD analysis project Ga0214921, IMG submission 177992) | Freshwater microbial communities from Lake Lanier, Atlanta, Georgia, United States - LL-1505 | ecosystem: Environmental > Aquatic > Freshwater > Lake | place: USA: Georgia | collected...
TTCGACCAATTGGGGTTGTTGATCTACACCGCCATAAACAATACCAGGTGTCTTACCTGAATTGCGCAGACGGCGGCTCGCACCCGTACCTTGCATAGAGCGCTCAAAAGCGACAAATTTCATAACTCACTCCAAGATGAGTCGACCGCGACCAGTACGACTCTGTTTAAAAAAGCCTGCCCTGAGGCAGACCACATTGATGCTCCCGATCAGTCTTGATCGGAGAACAAACTCATGACCGACTCACCATTGGCAATGCGCTGGATGGTTTTGGCCAACAGCGGCGCCACAGTGAGTTGGCGAATTTTGGGACAAGCCGCTGCAGTTTGCGATAGCGGAATGGTGTTGGTCACAACCACTTCATCGAGGGCATCGCCTTTGGCAATGCGGTCAATGGCGGGACCTGAAAAAATGGGGTGTGTGCAATAGGCGTAAACTTTTTTCGCGCCCCGAGCTTTCAAAACTTCGGCTGCTTTAACCAAGGTGCCAGCCGTATCAATCATGTCATCCATGATGACGCAGTTGCGACCGTCGATTTCGCCAATCACGTGCATCACTTCGCTCACGTTGGCCTTGGGCCGACGTTTGTCGATGATGGCCAAATCACAGTTCAGTTGTTTGGCCAAGGCGCGAGCACGTACCACGCCGCCCACATCTGGCGAGACCACGATAAGATCTTCATAGTTCTTTTGACGAAGATCGCCTAAGAGCACAGGGGAGGCGTAAATGTTGTCGACGGGAATGTCGAAAAAGCCTTGAATTTGGTCGGCATGCAAGTCCATGGTGAGGACGTGATTCACGCCCACTGCTTGGAGCATGTTGGCAATGACCTTGGCCGTAATGGGCACACGCGTAGAACGAGGGCGACGGTCTTGGCGGGCATAGCCGAAGTAAGGAATGATGGCACTGATTCGACCTGCTGAGGCGCGCTTTAATGCGTCGACCATGATCAGCAACTCCATCATGTTTTCGTTGGTCGGAGCGCATGTGGACTGAATGACAAACACATCGCGGGCACGCACATTTTGCTTAAGCTCAACAGTCACTTCGCCGTCTGAGAAGCGGCCGACATCGGCCAAGCCAAGCGTTACGTCCAGCTCGTATGCAACTTCGGCTGCCAAAACAGGATTGGCATTGCCGGTGAAGACCATGAAGTCAGAATGTAGATTTCCGGTGGGTTGCAGCATGAGCATCTCAGCGATCAAATGGAGGGCCGATGCGCGTTGGCGCATAAATTTCAATCACTGCGCGTGTAACCGCGCATCACTTCACACAGCGTTTGACGGCTTGTGAAAGATTTGGCAGGGGAAGAAGGACTCGAACCTTCGAATGCCGGAATCAAAATCCGGTGCCTTAACCAACTTGGCGACTCCCCTACACGGGTTAACAGCTGAAGAAATTCTAGAGCTGTTGACCGATCAATCGTCGCTGGACGCCCAACCCTTTTGAGGGTGAACTTCCAAGTTGCCACACATTCGAATTTGCCATTGGCCCCAAGTTGGAGGAACTGGAGACATTTGACTTAAATTCGTGCCGCGTGGCACTTGCGCAAACACTGCACTTCCGGAGCCCGTCATTCTGCCTTTGACAACAGCTGGTGCAATTAGGGTTTGAACAGGCTCTGCTTTTACAAGCTTGGCTGTTTCAATCCATGCGATTGCTTCGCTGATTTGGGGGCAGAGGCGCTGGGCCACTGGTTGCAGGTCGTTGTGGCCGAAGCCGAACGGGTTTGCTGCAAAGACAGAAATTGTAGCAGGCTTTGAATCTCGGTTTAAGGCTTCAGAGCCAAAAATTTTGGCAGTTTCCAGTCCCTCGGGCGGTTTGACCACAACAAACTGTGCGGGTGGCACAGAAATGGGCGTGATGATTTCGCCAACGCCTTCTACCCATGCGTTGCCCCCCTTGATAAAGAAGGGCACATCAGCGCCAAGCTTCAAACCCAATTCCGCCAATTGCCTGACTGAAAAATTGAGCTTCCACAATTTGTTCAGTGCCAATAGGCATGTGGCGGCATCCGAAGACCCGCCGCCCATACCGGCCTGGGCAGGGATGGCTTTTTCAACGGCAATGTGTGCTCCAAAAGGGGTGCCGCTGGCCTTTTGTAAAAGCCTGGCAGCACGTGTAATCAGGTCATCTTCAGGCAGTTTCAAGGTGAGATCTTCGCGGCTGATGAGTCCATCGCGGCGAAGGTCAAAGTGCAGGGTGTCATACCAATCAATCAGCATGAACACCGATTGGAGCAGGTGATAACCGTCGGCCCTTCGCCCTGTGATGTGCAAAAACAGATTGAGTTTGGCGGGCGCTAAAACTTGGTGCAAAGATGTCATGACTCAAATGCAATTCGAAGCACTGTTCGAGGTGCAGGTTGAACCCTCTCCAAAACCAAACGACGCAGGTGCCATTCACTGACATCGACGTTCCAGCCTTCAGCGGGTGTGGGTTTACCGGCAAGCCAATCTACCAAGGCGGCAGATGGCAGGTGGGCACCGGTGAGTTCCAAAACCAAACGATCAAGACTGGCTGCTTCGCGCACTTGACGGCCTTGCAAGAGGCGCGCACTTTGCGCCGTCCATTCCACTCTGGCCATTTGCAAGCCCAAGGGGTTGTAAATGTTCAGCGCCCCTTCGGGCCAGCCACCCGTTAAGTCAAAGGACGTGATAAATGACTGAGGCGGCTCGGAGTCAATTTGTAGTGCAAATCTTCCGGCTTTGAATGCGGGCGCAGCAGAGGGTGCTTGAACGGACACCACTTGCGAATTTTCAGAATTGGCAGGCGGCAGGGTGTAGGTTTGTGTTGAAGCAGTTCGGCTTGCACAAGCACCCAAGAAAAAGAGACTTGAAACACACAGCCAGAACAAACGATTCTTGTGCATCTCGCAATCATCCTATCAAGGTTTGAACTTGAATTGCTTGAGCGTTTCAAGCAGGGTTTCGTTGTCCGATTTGAGCATCAGGCCTTCGCGCCAAATGGTGCCTGCTTTGTCTTGCTGGCCCAGGGTCCAGTAAACCTCACCCAAATGCGCTGCAATTTCGGCATCTGGACGTGCTTTGAAAGCAGCCTCCAAGATGCGCACAGCTTCTGCCGTGTTGCCCACCCGAAACTCTAGCCAACCCAAGCTGTCTTGAATGAAGGGGTCGCTTGGCGCTAACTGAACGGCTTTGAGGATGAGCTCACGGGCTTCATCCAGTCTTATTTTTCGATCGGCCAGTGAATAGCCCAATGCATTGAAAGCATGAGGATCAGTGGGTTTGATTTTCATGATGACCCGCAACAGGCTTTCCATCTGGTCATAGCGGCCTAATTTTTCGCACAACATGGCCAATTCGGATTGCAAATCGGTGTCAGTTGGAAACTGCGCCAAGGCTTGTTCGATGGTCTTTAGTGCAGCGTTAAATTGTTTGTCTTCCCGCAACCATTGGGAAATTGCCAGAGACTTTTGAATTGCAACTTGAGGACTGTTGACCTTGACTTGTTCCAGTATTTTTAGACCTTCGGATTTGCGCCCTTGCTGCGTTAAAAGGGCTGCACGCCGAGTAGCGATTTTGAGTGGGTCTGCATCTGAAGGGATGCGAGCGAGCCATTCGTCGGCTTGAGCCCATCGACCTTGCTTTTGTGCCAATTGAGACAAGGCCAAGTAGGCTTCCGACAGGCCGCCAGATTGATCGGGGTCTTTGGCGCTGGCGGCCAGCTTGATGTACTGTGTCAGTGACTGTTCGGATTGCAAAACCTGAGACAGGTCACTTTGAAGCAAGCCCAAAAAAAGCCACCCAGCAGCAAAGCCAGGGTTCTGTTGAGTGAGTTGATTGAGCTGCGCCAAAGCAGGCTGCATTTGGTCTATGTCAATCAAGGAGCGTGCATAGGCAAGGCGCAAATCTGGCAGGGCATCGCCAACCATGTACTGCGAAATCATGGGTTGCACTTCATTGGGTACCAAACTGAGCAGGCTCAGGGCCAACATGATGGGGCCTGGGGCTTTGCGGTTGGCAGCATGGCCAGAGCGAGCCGCTTCTGCCGCGGGCTGAATTTCTCCCGCATCGCGTTTCATTCGGCCAATGGTGGTCCAAGCGGTTGCTGCAGTTTCAGGATTTTGAATGGCCGTGCTCAGCGCTTGTTCAACCACTTTGGCGGCTAAATTTTTGTCTTGCAATCGGCTGAAAACGCGGGGAATCGAACCAATGGCCGCTGATTGTTCTTTCACGGGCAAGCTGGCAATGCTGGCTTTTAAAGCACGCCCTGCTTCGTCGATGCGGTTAAGTGCCAGCAGTATTTGTAAGATGTAACGATTGGCTTCTTGAGACTCTGGCAGGCTGGACTTCCAACTTCTGGCGGCCTGCAAAGCGGCCTCACCTGATCGAGATTGAAGGGCCAATTCTGTGGCACGTTGAAACAAAGCTTCATCTTTTGTTTTTCGCGCAGCATCCAAAATGATGGAAAAGCCTGAGCCAGGCTCACCTGCTTGCACATTGAGTTCGCCCAACAACAATTGGTAAAACAAAACGGCATTGAGGTTGGAGTTTTGCACGGGCGGTTCGGCACAAACACCTGTTGTTGCACAGAACAATGCCATGGAGGAAAACCAATACTTCATGAAGCCATCATAATCTACGGGCTGTGTCTGCAGAGGGCCAGTGATCCAATTCCATCCCCTAATGACAGCCTATTCATGCCTGAATTACCAGAAGTCGAAGTGACCCGAATGAGTTTTGCCAGTCGGATTGCGGGTGCTCGGGTTTTGGCCTTGCACATGGGAAAGCCTTTGAGATGGCCCTTGGGTGTTCCACCCTCCCTCTTGGTGGGGCAGCATGTGATCGGTGTCAGGCGCCGCGGAAAGTACCTTTTGTTGGACATGGACCGCGGTATTTTGATGCTTCACTTGGGGATGTCAGGCAGTTTGAATTTTGCGCCTACCCAGTCAGAAGCAGGCAAACACGACCACATGGACTTGGTCACGACGCAAGGCGTGCTGCGTTTGCACGATCCGCGCCGATTCGGGGCCGCTGTTTGGACAGATTCAGAACGCCATGAGCCAGCCGCCAAGCTTTTGGGCAAGTTGGGCATGGAGCCCCTGACCGATGATTTTGAACTCAAGCTTTTTCAACAAGGTTTGAAGAAACGCGCTGCGCCCATCAAACAAGTTTTGTTGGCAGGCGATGTGGTCGTGGGTGTGGGGAACATTTATGCTTCTGAAGCCTTGTTTTTATCGGGCATTCGCCCCACAGTCAAGGCCAACAAACTGAGTGCACCCCGGGTGGCTAAATTGCATGCTGCCATCAGGCAAGTTTTGGCCCGAGCGGTGGCGCAAGGCGGAAGCAGTCTGAAAGATTTTGTCAATGCGCAAGGCAATACGGGTTACTTTCAGTTGGAGGCCTCGGTTTACGGCAGAGCAGCTTTGCCTTGTAGAGTTTGTAGCACGCCCATCAAACAAATTGTGCAGGGCCAGCGCTCAACATTTTTCTGTCCTGTATGTCAAAAGCATTGAAAGAATCACCGCCATTGGCGGAAACCTTGGTGGCTTGGCAAAAGGTTCACGGCCGCCATCACTTGCCATGGCAAAACACCCAAGACCCTTATCGGGTGTGGCTGTCTGAGATCATGCTTCAGCAAACTCAGGTGAGCACCGTACTCGGCTATTACGAAAAGTTCCTTCAGCATTTCCCCACTGTGGCTGAATTGGCGCACGCGTCACAAGACGAGGTGATGGGCTTGTGGAGTGGCTTGGGTTATTACAGCCGTGCTCGCAATTTGCACCAATGCGCAAAGGATGTCGTGACTCGATTTGGTGGCAAATTTCCATCGACTGCATCCGACTTGATGACCTTGCCCGGTATTGGTCGTTCTACGGCCGCCGCGGTAGCGTCGTTTTGCTTTTCTGAGCGTGTGGCCATCATGGATGGCAATGTGAAGCGAGTGCTCACGCGGGTTTGGGCTTATGACGCCGACCTGTCTGCCAGCAAAAATGAAAAAGCATTGTGGGAAATGGCAGAACAAGCATTGCCCACGCGCCAATTGAAAACAGCCATGCCGCGTTATTCGCAGGCCTTGATGGATTTGGGTGCCACCCTTTGTTTGCCGCGCAAACCCAAGTGCCCAGCATGTCCATTGCTTCATGACTGCAAAGCATTTGCTCTGGGTGAGCCTGAAAAATTCCCCGTTAAAACGCGCAAAATCAAACGCAGCAGTGAAGTCCTTTGGCTCTTGCTGGCACGAAATACGAGGGGCGAAGTGTGGCTAGAGAAGCGGCCTTCTAAGGGCATCTGGGCCAGTCTTTACAGCTTGCCGCTGTTTGAGTCAGAGGACGCGTTAAAAGCTTCCTGTGTTGCACTTGAAGTTGAGGTGCTTCCAGCTTTCAAGCATGTGCTCACCCACAAAGATTTGCACTGCCACGTTGTCAAAGTGAGGCTGCAAAAAAAGCCCAAAACGCCCATCGCTGGCGCTTGGTTTTCAGAGAAAGATTGGTTGGTATTGGGTTTGCCAACACCAGTGCGTCACTTGCTGTCTAACTCTCTGTGACGCTTGAGTGTGAGCCAGTGTGCGCCAAAACGTTGGCTGAGTTTTTCAACCAAATACACTGAGCGATGTTGGCCGCCGGTACAGCCAATGGCCACTGTAATGTAGTTGCGATGGTCTTTTTCAAGCGCGGGAAGCCACTGATCTAGGAAGCTTTCAATTTGACTTTGCATCAAGTTGACTTCTGCATAAGATTCTAAAAATTTTTGAACGGGTTCGTCCTTGCCTGACAAGGGGCGCAAAGCGGACTCATAGTGCGGATTGGGTAGCATGCGCACATCAAACACATAGTCGGCATCCAATGGAATACCGCGTTTGAAAGCAAACGACTCAAACACCAAGGTAAGTTTGGCAGCAGGAGAGCTGACCAAAGATTTCACATAGCTTTGGAGTTGTGCAGCCCGAAGCAAACTGGTGTCTATGACGTGAGCGTTTTCTCTAAGACGAGACAGCAACTCGCGTTCATATTCAATTGATTCGGTCAATGCGCGTTCGCCTTCAGCAGCGTTTCGATAAGACAAGGGGTGGCGGCGTCTGGTTTCCGAATAGCGTCTGAGCAAGGTGTCTGATGCTGCGTCTAAGTAAATGGAAGTGACCTTGAAGCCTAGTTTGCGAAGAACCTCGAGTTGACTTGGCATTAGGGGCAGGGACTCTGCACTGCGGACGTCGATGGCGATGGCCACGAGCTCTTCTTTTTGATCGCGTTCTAATTCGGCAAACGGAATGAGCAATTCAGGCGGCAGGTTATCGACGCAATAAAAGCCAGCGTCTTCCAAGGCGTGCAGGGCCACAGACTTTCCTGATCCCGACATGCCAGTGATTAAGACGATTTCCATATTTCTCAGAATTCAGAAATTTACTTGGTGAGCATTTCACGGGCATGTGCCAGCGTGGTTGCAGATAATTTTTCACCGCCGAGCATGCGGGCAATCTCAGTCACACGTTGCTCTCCCGCAATGGGTGTCACGCTGCTGCTCACGCCTTGTTTGCTGCTGACTTTGCTCACCAGCAAATGATGATCTGCACAAGAGGCCACTTGTGGCAAATGCGTGACGGCCAAGACTTGACGATGCACGCCAAGTTGCTTCATGAGTCTGCCGACTGTTTCAGCCACGGCGCCACCCACGCCGGAGTCGACTTCGTCAAATATAAGCGTGCCGGCTTCGCCCAGCTCGCTGGTGGTGACCGCAATGGCCAAAGCAATGCGCGAAAGTTCCCCGCCCGATGCCACTTTGCCTACGGGCCGCGGCGTGCTGCCTGCGTGGCCAGCCACTAAAAATTGAATGTCTTCAAGACCGTGCTGGGCTGCTTGATCGAGGCTGATTAAGGCCACTTCAAAACGGCCGCCTTGCATCCCCAAATTTTGCATGGCAATTGTCACTGCCTGTGCCAATTTGGGAGCTGCTTTTTTGCGCAGTTGTGAAAGCTTTTTAGCTTCAGTTTGATAAGCCAGAGAAGCTGCCTTTTCTTGGGCTTCAAGACCTTCTAAATCACTGGCGGCTTCAAGGGCGTTGAGCTCTTGTTTCCAAGTGGCCAACAAGGCGGCCAACTCTTCGGGTGGGCGCTTGTATCTGCGCGCAAGCGACAACCATTGCGACATGCGCTGATCGAGTTCATTCAAGCGGTCGGGGTCGAGGTCGGTTTTGCGCAGGTAGGCTTGTAAAGAGTGCGCAGCATCTTCGGCTTGTGCAAGGCTGGATTGCAAGACCTCAGCGATGCTTTGAAACTCGGGCTCTACGTGGGCTTGATCTTGTAATTGTGAAATGGCTTGCGACAGCAATCCCAAGGCCCCAGTGGCACTGCCTAAGCGCGATGATTCTTCGCCATCAAGTGAACTGATGGCAGTTTGACCCGCATCAATCAGAGCTTGCGCATGCGACAGCCTTGTGTGTTGTGCGTTCAGGTCATCCCACTCATCCAAGGCTGGCGCCAGTTTGTCGAGCTCACTAATTTGCCAGGCCAAGCGTTCTTGTTCTCGACTTAATGAATCTTGTGCGTTGCGAGCTGTTTGAACCGCTTGTTGTGCTTGACGCCAAGCATGCCATGCAGACTTCAGACCTTCGGTTTGAAGGCCTGCATAGGCATCCAGCAAACCGCGAACGGCAGTGGGCCGCGTGAGGCTTTGCCAAGCGTGTTGGCCGTGAATGTCTAGCAGCATTTCGCCCAATGCCCGCAGTTGCGTGGCAGTGGCTTGGCTGCCATTGACCCATGCTCGGCTTTTGCCTTGCGTGTCTACGCTGCGTCTTAAAAGCAAGGTGTCTGAAACTTCAAAGCCGGCTTCTTCCAGCACCGCATGCGCTTGGGGTGGGCAATCAAATTCAGCGGAAACTTCGCAGCGGGTAGCGCCTTCGCGCACTGCACCCGAATCGGCGCGCTCGCCCAATGCCATTTGCAGGGCGTCAATGAGGATGGATTTGCCGGCACCTGTTTCGCCGGTGAGCACACTAAAGCCTTTTGAGAGGTCTAAATCAAGTTCGCGAACAATGACAAAGTCGCGCAAGCTGATGTGTCGCAATGCCATGGCCTAGACGCCTCCTTCATTCCAATGCATTTTTTTGCGCAGAGTGTCAAAGTAGTTCCAGCCTTGTGGATGCAAAAAGCGCACTTTGTGCGAAGACTGCTCAACTGTAATTTGATCGCCAATCATGAGGCTGGCCAAAGACTGCATGTCAAAGTTGGCACTGGCGTCTCTACCAGACACTACTTCAATGCTGATTTTGGAGGTGTCGGGCAGCACGATAGGTCGGTTAGACAGTGTGTGAGGGGCAATGGGGGCAATGACCCAGCCGCCTAAATTGGGGTGCATCAAAGGGCCGCCAGCCGACAAAGAATAGGCCGTTGAACCGGTTGGGGTTGCAATAATCAAACCGTCAGCGCGTTGGGTGGCCACAAAGCGGCCATCCACCTCAATGCGCAGCTCCACCATGCCTGAGGTAGCCCCGCGGTTGACCACCACGTCGTTCATGGCAGAGGCAGCAAAGACACAATGCTTGTCGCGCCAAACTTGCGCATGCAGCATGCTGCGCTGCTCTTCTTCAAACTGACCCAACAGCATAGGCTTGAGAGTTTGTTCGTAGTGCTCGATAGGAATGTCGGTAATGAAGCCCAAGCGCCCTTGGTTGATACCAATGAGCGGTAACCCATAAGGCGCCACTTGCCTTCCGATGCCCAGCATGGTGCCGTCGCCGCCAATGACCACGCCTAAATCGCATTGCTTGCCAATGTCGGCCATTTTGAGGGTGGGGTAAAGGTTAAGGCCCAAATGTTCAGACGTGCCGTGTTCTAGCACCACCTCTGCGCCAATGCGGCTGATGAATTGGGCGACATCGTCCAGCACACGGCGAGAGTTCTCTAGGGCAGACCCAGAAACCATGGTGTGGTACTTGCCAAATAAGGCAACGTGACGAAATTTTGATTTCATTCGCAAATTACATCATTAAAATGTGTCAATGCTAGATGAACGTGCCAAGTTATTGCTGAAAGCGCTGGTTGAACGCTACATTGCCGACGGCCAGCCGGTGGGTTCCCGCACGCTTTCCAAGGCTTCTGGGCTTGAATTATCCCCTGCCACCATCCGAAATGTCATGTCCGACCTCGAAGAGCTGGGCCTCATTGCCAGCCCGCATACATCGGCTGGCAGGATCCCTACCAATAGGGGTTATCGCCTATTCGTCGACACCATGCTCACGGTTCAGAAGGGTGAATTGCTCACTCAGCGCCTCGCGCCCGACCAACCGCAGAAGGTGATTGCCAACGCAGCCAACATGCTGTCCAGCCTGTCGCACTACGTGGGCGTGGTCATGGCGCCCAAGCGCGCATCGGTGTTTCGGCACATTGAGTTCTTGCGTTTGTCTGAAAAACGCGTACTTCTGATCATTGTGTCGCCAGAGGGCGATGTGCAAAACCGCGTCATTTTTACCGAGTCCGATTACTCACAAAGTCAACTCATCGAAGCTTCTAATTATTTGAACGCTCACTACGCCGGCATGGCCATTGAGCAGGTTCGCTTGAGGGTCAAGCAAGAGTTGGTCAATTTGCAATCTGAAATTGCCAGCCTCATGCAGGCTGCTGTTCAAATGAGCTCAGAGGCTTTGAGCGAAGACGAAGGCGATGTGGTCATTTCGGGCGAGCGCAATTTGTTGTCGGTCAGTGACTTTTCTAGCGACATGGGCAACCTGCGTCAGGCCTTCGATTTGTTTGAACAAAAAACGCAGCTGATGCGTTTGCTCGATGTGTCCAGTCAGGCCGAGGGCGTGCGCATTTTCATTGGTGGCGAAAGTCAGTTTGTGCCTATGCAAGAGTTGTCGGTGGTCAGTGCGCCCTACGAAGTGGATGGCCACATTGTGGGCACCTTGGGTGTCATTGGCCCTACCCGCATGCCCTACGAGCGCATGATTCAAATTGTGGACATCACGTCCAAGATGGTGGGCAATGCGCTGAGTCAGTTGAAGTAAATCGGTTTCTTTCTGAGCTCGCTGTGTGAGGATGGGGTGAGTGGGTTCCTCATACTGGGGTACCAGAAATCGTCACCCACTCACCCCATCCTCACACAGCTGCGAACAGCAATGATGGTGCTCGGAAGATTCATTGCAAGCAAATGTACATTGACATGGTCTTTTAAAAGACTATATTAGGTTCACTTTAAGGAGGGCCTCATTATGCTTACAACTTCGCAAATCAAACCTATCAGCTACCTCAAGGCCAACGCTGCCGAGGTGTTGCAGCACCTCACCGAGTGCCGCGAGCCCATGGTCATCACTCAAAACGGCGAGGCCAAAGCTGTGATTCAAGATGTGGCGTCCTATGAAAAAACAC
>Ga0214921_10010664_pt1 | contig 11322 bp, 7 predicted proteins | sample LL1505_MetaG_FD_177992 | JGI IMG/M metagenome (GOLD analysis project Ga0214921, IMG submission 177992) | Freshwater microbial communities from Lake Lanier, Atlanta, Georgia, United States - LL-1505 | ecosystem: Environmental > Aquatic > Freshwater > Lake | place: USA: Georgia | collected 2015-05-28
TCTTTCTTTATATAATCTATCAAGCTCATCATGCTTTCTATAAAACATCATAGCGCTATCAAACTCCTGATAATTAAACGTTTCTTCAATTCCATCAATAATAGTAAGAGCATAAATATAATTAGTTGGGCTCTTAAAGCGAACTACTGAAAATTTGGCATTAAGCGCCTCCATTAAATATGGAATTACATTCATATCTTCTTTACTAAATCTAACAACAGGTTGAAATAACTTTTTTAGAGTAACCTTTGATTCAAATAGTGGCATATAGCCACCTTTAACAAAATTATAAGATATTTTATTCATACCATTTAGCCAGATAAATTCATTTTTTTGTAAATTGTAGTTTCCAAAAATAGTAAAGAATTCTGGGCGTTTTTTGAGAGTGGCAAACTTTTTAGAGGATTCATTAATTTGTTTTTCTAAATGTTTTTTACCAAATATATTAACAGTCCTAAAAAGGGTTTTGTCTTTCTCTGTCCACATTATTATTATACTATATTAATTATATATTTTTAAGTCATTATATGATGTAAAAATATATATTAATGCATTCAGCGGTAATCGAAACCGCGTTGTTACCTTGATTCCATAATGGAAGGGTAAAATTCTGCCACTAAACTATGAATGCCTTAAGGATAGGAGATTTATTCTCCTTCCACTCTATCCGTATATTGTTTTAATATGATTTTTACGCACTTATTGTGCTGGGCAGCCATCTGTTCCAGTACCTGGTGCTGTAGAATTACCACCCGATGTACAGCTTTCACCATTTGTAATTCCCTCCCAGGTTAGACCAGCTGTTATAGCTTTTGTACAAAGTTCCTGATTCTTAGCACTAGTATTAATACTATCTGTTTTTAAAGAAAAGTAATAGTTACCATCAGTCGGTACTTTAGTCCTATCATTTAATGCTTCCTTTGGAAATACCTGTAATCCTCCATTTTTACTAACACCAATTAAATCAATACAGGTATCTTCTTTTGTTCCATCCGCCTTATTACGAGGATAATATACCAAATAGTCAGGGCATGTATTGATCGTAGGTGGCCAGGGAACCGGAGTTTTAGCAAAGACCGATCCAGCTTTAAACCACTTAAGTCCAAATGTAATAAAAATGGTTAGAGCACCTATAAAGAATAATATTGCTGCTAGTATTTTATTACCATTAAATGCTGTAAGTGTGCCTCCTGTGATTACTGCGATTGCACCAATTACATAGATTACCAAGTATATATTAAATGTCTGTCCACTGTAAACATATAGGAGTACTAGAACAGTTAAAACTATGGCGATTCCTAAATAGGTAGTGAGCATTTCTCTAATATCTTACAACTATTTTTATGATTTATTTCACCAGACAAAAATAATAAAATATTTATTAAATATTAAATTATTTCAAAATGTAATTAGTAAGTAAATAGTAATACAATAAGTATAACCAATTTACATCTGGCCACCCGCCGCCGCCCAGGCATTTGTTATCACATTCGAACCCGTTACACCCGCAACAGTCACAGGGATGTAAAACGTGAGGAAATCAGTGTAGACATCAGGTGTATTGTTGGCTCCAAGTACACCAAACGTGGTGCCAGAGGTGCCGCCAATAAAGCCCTGCGCGTTCGTTATCTGCGCAGGTCGTAATAGCTGAACCTGGCGGAAGTAGCCGGCGTTACCAGTGAGAGATGCTACGGGGGCAAAGATGGTCTTGCCCATATCACGGAGAATTAAGTTGCCGGCGGCGCCAGCGGCATTAATCGCTTCGGCAAGCGCAGCTTGTAGAGCAGCAGGCGCAGTCTGTACATAGCCAGGGGGGTAGTTGCCTACGTAGTTGGCAGAAGTAGGAACAAACTCAAATACCATAGTGGTTGGGTTAGCGACAACCGTTGCGGCATTGTAGTACGTTGTAGATAGAGGAACTTGACGGATGAAACGAGTTACAGAGGACATTTTATAATCAGAGCTTAGAAAAAAAACACACGAGGTGGTTAGAATGTCTTCATCTGCAGGTGCTCCTATCCCTGATTTTCAGCTCCCGTATACCGCATATGGTTATGCCGGTCAAAATGGTCGTGTAAACTTAAATTCAGTTCCGAATGCTGGCGGTAGTTCCGTACCGGATTCGGCAGGCTTCTCTTTTCCAAAACAAACTGAAGTAAATTTTGCCTCTGATATGCTCCGGGGAAACTGGGACCATACAGCTCTTTCTGACGCATTCTTTACTCGAAAAAACGTAGATATAATCCAGTCCGAAATCCAGAAAGAGGTCTACCGTATAAGCGGCCCCAAAAAATGGGCTATTGGACCTCAAGATGTAGATGAAATTAAAATGATTATGAGGGCAATGTATTTACAATACGCTAAAAATAATCCATTCAATATTGAAGGTCAACTTGCGGAACTAAACCAACTAGTTGTAAAATGGTCAGTTCCCCGTATAATGTCTGAAATTGAACAGTATAATTACTATCTTAATGATATTTCACATTTACCTATCCCTCTCCAACAACCAATGAGTATGTCCTCCGCCGGTACCAAATCACTTCCCTTCCAACCCCAAATGTAATTTTATAATCCTTTAATAAAGTCTCTTTATACAACTAAAAATATAATAGTTTCATATACTATTTTTAGTTATTGTTTGTAAATCCTTCTTTTATTTTTTAGCAATTACAGGCTTTTTCTTCTTAATCGCCTTTCCACCTATAACATCAGACTTTGTAACAGATGTTGCCTCACTAGCTCTTAAAGCAGACATAGCCTTCCACGCTTCCTCAAACTCATTTAAATCCGCAATCCACAGGGATGAGCCAGTTTCAGCCTCTAGTCTATCAATCTCTGCCTGTTTATCCGAAATCTGTCTATCAAGTTCCACGACGGCCGCCTGTTTTACACGATCAATCCGCATCTTTACACAGTATTCATATGAGTTATAGTCATCAGGCGCTTCAGGATTTGAAAGAGGTGGAATATCACAGATTTTAAGTTGTTCTACAATCTCTTCATCTGTCTTCTTCTGAAGCACAAGGCGATCCTCAAGAATCGCCTGAATAAAGCGTCGCCTTGCGTCTAGCTCGATAATCTGCTTCTTAAGAGTTTCCAAAATACTCTGTCGTCGCCCTTCATACAAAGGAAGTCGCTTCTCAACAAAATCCTCCAAGATATCACCAACAGTTTTATATTTTACAATATTAAAGTCCGCATTGAAACAGGTCATATTTGTAGTCTTCCAGTTGCTCGTGAGCTTGAACCGCTTCTCAAACTTCTCTCTATCAGCCTTTACTGCGTCATACCCATCCTCTGTAAAGTATAGGACAAACTTTACATCAATATCATTATAAAGGTCATCAAATCCCTTAATACCGAGCGGCTCAACCTCCTCTTTACCACCCTTTGACCCCTTCGATGATACACTACCCTTTTCTACTTTTGTAGCCTCTCTCTTGGCCTCTCTGGATTTCTTATCATCATTTTCACATATCTCATCTAGGAATGCCTTGTAATCCTTTGTCCAAGTTCCTACAGGAAGCTCTGTAATAGTAATAGTTTTATTGGCATCATTAAATTCGTACAAGCCCTTTGTAACCCATGTACATTCATCCGATCGGCGAGTAGTTCCCTTAAATCCCCACCACCAAGGATCAAGGGGTCGATTGGCAAGAGTATCAATACTACCATGTAGGCGATGGCGAATCAGTGTTACAATATCACTGGGATTATGAGGAGGAATATCAGTCGAATAACCCGTTCCAATACCAACCGAGCCATTGATTGCGAGTAGAGGAACAACAGGAATATAGTATTCTGGTTCAACAAGTTCACCATCATCATCAAGATGCTTCAATAAGCATGCGTCCTCTTTTCTAAAGATTTTACCAAGAATATCCTCCATATATGTGTGAATATAACGTGGCGAAGCCGCATCTTTTCCTCCCAGAAGCCTGCTGCCAAACTGTCCCACAGGCCTGAGTAGATTGATATTATTGGCTCCTACAAAGTTTTGTGCCATACCGACAATAGTTCCATTAAGGGATGCCTCTCCGTGATGATATGCCGCGTGTTCAGAGACATAACCCGCTAGCTGTGCTACACGGATTTCATCCCTTAGATTGCGCTTGAAACAACTATAAAGAATCTTCCGCTGAGAGGGTTTTAATCCATCAATAAGATGCGGTAAGGAGCGGATATTATCCGCATTGCTAAAGTGAATAAGTTCATTATTCACAAAACTGGTATAATCAGCCTTACCATCTTGAGGAACAAGCATCAGAGTAGGATCATATTTACTGAGCCACCTCTTGCGATCATCCGCCTGTTTCTTGTTAAAAGCCAGATTGATGGATTCGTCAGTCTTATCATCCCACTCATACTTAATCTCGTGTAGATTCTGAAACCATTCACGAGCCTCTGCTGGAGTAGACGTACCCAAACCCTTATAATATTTAATCTTCCAGCCACTCATCACAGCGCTTTCTTCCTTCCATTTATTGAATTCGGGCATAGAGTAAAACGATATGGCAGATTTACCCTTAAATGCCTTAAGGATAGGGGTTAGAAGCGTACAAAGGAATCCATCGCGCATTAGGCCTGGCCACTCTGCGTGAAAGAGATTCATAAGAAGGCCTTTAATGTGAGAGCCATCATGATCCTGATCTGCCATAACCATCACTCGCCCATATCGTAGTTCTGTCACAGATTTGTAGCTCTTCCCTTGCTCCAACCCAAGAATCTTCTTAATGGCAGTGAGCTCCTCATTCGCATTGAATTTCTGAATAGTAATATCGCGTACATTGAGCAGTTTACCGCGAAGGGGAAATACACCCCACTTTTCGCGACCTACCTCTTTGAGGCCAGAGATGGCGGAAGTGGCAGCTGAATCTCCCTCAGTAAGAATCAGTGTACACTCTTTTGATTTAGCCGTCCCTGCCCATAAGGCGTCCTCCAGTTTAGTCATACCGCGAATAACGGAATGCTTCTTGCCATCAGTCTTCTTGGCATCACGTAGATTCTTGGCAGCTAATAGATATTTGGCCTCTTCTAATAGACCGAGCTTTACCAAGTTTTGAGTGAGTTTGCCGCTGTAATCAGGACGAGAGCCAAATGCGGTAGCCGATGTTGTAAGGAATTCCTTGCTTTGACTGTCAAAACTTGGATTGACGATGGTGGAATTAATGAATAAGACAATTGAATTCTTGAGTTGGCCAGGCTTGATGTCAACCTTCTTGGTCTTCGCAACATCGCAGAAGTCAGTTAAAACCTTGCGAGTCACAGTTTCAACATGTTTCCCACCCTTCTTAGTATTAATACCGTTAACGAAGGAAATATGCTTGTCTTCAGGAAGCTCCTCTTCATCAGAGTACAAATGTCGAGCAAGAATCGCACCAACTTCCCAGCGAGGTCCGCATTCTTCGTAGGCAAACCCAGTCATGCCGTCGCGTAAGAATAATTTAATAAACTTCTCAAAAGTATTACTGGCAATCGTCGCACCATTCCAGGTAACTTTTACGTCTTTGCCGACAAGGGCTGCTAGTTCTACGACACGGGTATGAAAGACTGCGATCATATCATCGATAATGCCCTCAGCCGAAAAGGCGCCCTTGAATCGCGCGCTATCAGGGATAAATGTTACTTTGACACATCCTTTTGAACCTGCGTATTTTTTAATACTTGCCTTTTCTACTTTAAACATGTTATCATACCAGCTTTGAGAATATTGTTTGCCTGATGCGGGATTTTTAATCTCAACGGTGAACAATTTACTGAGAATATTTGTACATTTGCTCCCATACCCATTCTTACCACCAACTATCTTCTCTTCACTTTTATCATAGTTGCTCGAAGTAAGAAGATGGCCGAAAATTAGCTCAGGAATCATGACCTTGGTTTCTTTATCCTCTTCAATAGTAATACCATCGCCATCGTTTTCAACTGAGATAATGGTATTACCGTCAGTATTTGAAGTAACGGATATATCAATATGTTTAATTGGGGTCATTTCAGCGGTCGTAACAGAACGTACATATTCATCGCGGGCATTTACAAGGATCTCATCAAAGATTTTATAAAGACCTGGATTGAAATTAAGTTTGCGCCAAACCATCTTGGTGGAAGTGACATCGTAAACCCATCGTGTCTCTTCATTCGTCTGAGTACTACCAACATATGTATCTGGAAGTTCCAGAATATGTTGATGGTGTGTGTGCTTTTGATATTTGCGAGCTGCCATTCTTGGAATAAACTAATACAGCTTTAAATTGTATAATTTATATTAATCAAATTTCTTTTGTAACAAAAATTATATCTATATCCATTTATAGGGTCCTGCGCCCTGTACTATTGTTGTATTAACATCAGGTTCTGCTTCAATATCATGTCGTTTACCCCAAACAGTCCAGTGAACTTTTCCAGGTGTTCCATAAATTCTAAATGTGCCATTTACTACTTCAGTTGCGCTATAAACTCTTTTTACTTTGCCGTCGTATATTGGTGTAATATTAATTGTAAAATCTGTGGCTAGGGCATCAACATAATTAGGTAAAGTTATTTCTACAAATTCATCGCCATCATTAATTACTGCTTTACCTCTATAGTATACTCCTGCTTCGGGCCCTTCTAGACATACGTGTACAAGATATTTGTCTTTATTAACGGGATGTGGTATAATAAAAGATTTATCGGCTGGTCCTGTTGGTCCAATTGGACCAGTAGTACCAATATCTGTCGCAATTTCTTTAATTCCAACTATAAGTGAAGGGATATCTGGTCCAGGAACACCTGTTACAGCTAATCCTTCAAAATCACCATTTGTTCCTTCTGCTACAAATTCTACATAGTCCCCCGCATTAAGTGTTAATATATATGGCACAATTGGTAATTGATCTCCATTATTACTATTTACTTCAATTCTACCATTAGTCCAAGGAGCATCTACACCATTGATTCTTAGCCAAATATATAGAAATTGTGATGCTCCTCCACCTATAAAATGAGATTGTAAAGAATACCATGCTTCATATGTGCCAGTTTTTGGTACAGTAATTTGTGTGCTATTTACAAGTGTTATACCTCCAACTTCAACAGCCGTTTGATTGTAGCTAAAAGTTGTCCCAGTATATCCTGGGCCTGTAATTCCAAATGTTTGATCATTAAAATAACTAGCCGCTACATTTGAGCCTATAGACGCAGGACCAGTTGGCCCAGTTCCAATCATACCTGTTGGTCCTATAGTACCAGTTAGACCAGTTAGACCAGTTGGGCCTATACTACCAGATGGACCTATATCACCAGCTGGTCCTATATCGCCAGTTGGTCCTATGGTACCTGAAACATATACACTTATACTAGATATATAAGTATCATTAGGAGGCGCAGGATATCCAACTAAACTATTAATAACTACATTTTGAGGGCCAGGTGGTGGTGATATTCCTGTTATAGAAATTGATGTAATAAAGTTACCATTAATATAATAATTTGCGACAGTAGATGTTACAATAATTGAAAACATTGCGCCAGGTACTAATGTTGCGCCACCCAATCCTCCAGTTGGTCCATATAAATCTATTTGATTACCTCCTACAATAACACCGTAAAAATCTGTTAGACCTAATTTAACATAATCAGTTCCTGGTGTAAAAGAAGGAGCGCCATTATTAATCAAAGCCTGAAAATATAATACTGAATATGTATAATTGTATGATTCTATGGTTTCTATATTCTGACTTGAATCTGTTAATGTTATAGAATTAGGTGTATTAATAATAGGATTTCCAGTTGTTTTTTGTAAATTAAATAAAGATGGTCCAATAAGGCCAGTTGGGCCAGTTGGACCAGTTGGGCCAGTTAATCCAGTAGCACCTATATTACCAGCAGGTCCTGTTAAAATTACATTTGTGGTATTAGACCAGCACACAGAGGTATTAAGATTTGATTCAACCCATGATACAGTAAATCCTGAAGGGACAATATCTACAACAGTAACATATCCTGATCCTGATGAAAGAAGGAGTTGCCAAGAAGAAGGATTATACTCAGGAGCGGTGGCAGTATTTGAGCTACGTGATCCAATCCATTTATAGTAACTCCCATTTGACACAGCTACAAATGGCTGATCATAGGAAGAACTTACACTCCAAGGTAGTACTGGATTCCAACGTATAGGGTCTGCTGCAGGATTACTTCCTGAATTTCCTCCATTACCCATCAAAGAACTATAATATCCGCCTGAATCTGATACAACATCAGCTGTATTATATACTGTTGGAAATGGACTCCATGGTAATATTGGTACTGTGCCTGCTATATATAATTCTGCGCCAACTGACACATATTGTGCCTGTCCAGAAAAATTCACTTCCATCAATTGTGTTCCAGTTGCACCAACGCAAACTGAATTAAGAGGCAAAAAGATGACGTAAGAACCAGTTGAACCCATATTACCTGTTGGACCGATATCGCCAGTTGGACCAGTTCCAATCATACCTGTTGGACCCATATCACCAGTTGGACCAAAATCACCAGTTCGGCCAATATCACCAGTTGGGCCAATATCACCACTAGGTCCAGTTCCAATCATGCCTGTTGGACCTAAATCGCCACTAGGACCAGTTCCAATCATGCCTGTTGGACCAAAATCACCAGTTGGACCAATATTACCAGTTGGACCGATATTGCCACTAGGACCAGTTCCAAACATACCTGTTGGACCTAAATCACCAGTTGGACCTAAATCGCCACTAGGACCAGTTCCAATCATGCCTGTTGGACCAAAATCACCAGTTGGACCGATATTACCAGTTGGACCGATATTACCACTAGGACCAGTTCCAAACATACCAGTTGGACCTATGTCACCTGTTGAACCTGTATCACCAGTTAGGCCGATATCACCAGTTGGGCCGATATCACCAGTTGGGCCAATATCACCACTAGGACCAGTTACAATCATTCCTGTTGGACCTAAATCACCTGTTGGGCCGATATCACCAGTTGGACCGATATCGCCACTAGGTCCAGTTCCAATCATACCCGTCGGACCTAAATCACCTGTTGGACCAATATCGCCAGTTAGACCAATATCACCACTAGGTCCAGTTCCGATCATACCCGTTGGACCGATGTCACCCGTTGGACCAATATCACCAGTTAGGCCGATATCACCACTAGGCCCAGTTCCGATCATACCCGTTGGACCGATATCACCTGTTGGGCCAATATCACCAGTTAGGCCGATATCGCCACTAGGCCCAGTTCCAATCATACCCGTTGGACCTATATAACCAGTTGGACCTGTTACTTCACTTACTGGACCGGTTAGACCAATTCCAGCCATACCAGTGGAACCTGTATAGCCTGTCGGACCACGCACAATACAAGGAACTACACATGGACTACATGGATTTGGCGAAGGACATTCAAATGGCGGTGTATAATATGACATATCTAATTATATTATTTTTATGATTATAACTAATTTGTTTACATAATACAGATAGAATGCCTCGTAGAAATAAATCCAAACGACGTACAGTAGGAGGCGGAGCGACAGTATTACCATTACAGTATTATAATCCAGGTCTTAGGGCGCCATCCGCAGGAGCAGGTCAAGATATATTAAGAGCAAGCCCTCCCACAGAAGTTCGTCCGAAGATAGGTGGAAAGCGTAAAAAAACTAGAAAAACAAAAGGTGGATTTGTACCATCAATAATGGATGGATTTGTTGCTGCTGCCTCACGATTTATAGTACCTCTCGCATTGTATTCGGGCTATAAATTATTATCAAGAAAGCAAAGAAAGCAACGAAAGCAAAAGAAGCAAGGTCGTAGAACAATGCGGCGTTAATCATACTGCGTTTGAATCATAGTTTGATACAATTCCGGACGACCGGAGATTTCAGTAAGAGCCCAAAAAAACAATAGTCTAAAGCCAACACTGAGAATTAAACACAATGAGTCTTGCCGCAGCTCCCCGTCCAAACGCAAATGGAAATTTATTTGAGATTCGCACCGTACAATCTGCCGCTTTCCGAACCCTAATTGAAGCCCTAAAGGAGATCCTTACAGAGGCTAATCTAGAATTTGATAGCACTGGTATTCGTGTAATCGATGTCGATGAGACACATACTGTTTTAACATATTTGCGCCTACATTCAGAGCGTTTTGAGTATTTTTACTGCCCTGCGAAGTTTGTTTTAGGAATTAATATGATTTATCTGTTCAAATTGATTAAAACTCTTAGTAATAATGATAGTTTAACCCTTTTCCTACCTGCGAATAATCAGAATAAGTTGGGTATTCGTGCGGAAAATGCGGAGAAGGGTACAACAAATACTTGGATGATGAAACTATTTGATACAAATGTAGAAAATATTGAATTTCCAAATATTACGTTCACGTCTATTATTAACATGCCGTCTGCGGATTTCCAAAAGATTTGCCGTGATTTTAATGCTCTGGCCGAGATGCTTGAAATTACAAGTTCCAATTCGGATCTAATTTTCAGATGTGTGGGGGATTTTGTAGATGGAGAGACAGTAATTATGTCAAATAATCAGGGTGGTGTAGAAGTTGAGCGTAAGACAACTGAGATTGTACAGGGTATGTTTGAATTGAAGTATTTGGTGCTTTTTACGAAATGTACTAATCTGTGTACGAGTACTCAAATTCATTTAAAGAATGACTATCCGCTGGTGCTACGATATATGGTTGCTAATTTGGGAGAGGTTCGCTTAGTATTAGCACCAAAGAAGCAGAAGACGGAGACTGCGCTAAAGACACAAAAAGCGTAGATTTGAATAAAAGAAATAAAAATATTTAATATTTAATTTTCTTTTTGTTATTATCATATACATAGTCATATTTTACATTTCACATCTTCTTTTGAACAAAGGGAGTATATATAATATCACTTTCTTTAACGGTAGAAATGCTGGTATTAATATTATTAGCATGATTAAATTGCTGTGCGTCAGTATTCCAGAGCTTAGTAATATTAAATCCGCGTTTAGGGCTAATTGAGATTCCATTAATGCGATTATCAGGGCTAAGACTTAGAGAGCCAACCATTGCGGCAATAATATGATTAAGATAAATATCGGCGGCGTCCTTCTTCTGGCAACGGAACGAATAACACCCACCACGAATATTTTGATGGCTCTCCCAGAGAGGTGGGGATGGATCACGCATCATAAAGAACATTCCATCAGATAGAGATTCAGGTTTTAGAGCTTCAATAATGGTCCAAAAATCACGCCAATTTTTCATAGTACCGAGATTAATAAATGTGTTAAGAGTCCATTTGGTCTCTTCTGGGGAATGGAAATAA
>Ga0214921_10010665_pt1 | contig 11322 bp, 9 predicted proteins | sample LL1505_MetaG_FD_177992 | JGI IMG/M metagenome (GOLD analysis project Ga0214921, IMG submission 177992) | Freshwater microbial communities from Lake Lanier, Atlanta, Georgia, United States - LL-1505 | ecosystem: Environmental > Aquatic > Freshwater > Lake | place: USA: Georgia | collected 2015-05-28
CTGATCATCGACGCATAGGCCAGGTTGTAGTGGAACGAGCGGAGATTGAAGAAATAGAAGCCGAGGAGGCCGAAGAAGATCGCGAACTGCGACCACTGGGAAATATCGCGGCGAAACAGTCGGAGATCCTTCACGAGCAACAATCGCATCGGCCGGCCCCGGGCCGTGCCGGCGGCCGAGAGGGCCTCGTCGAACCAGGCGATTCGGCGCTGTCGCCGGGCCGGCATCTCCCCCACCAACTGGCTGAAGCCCAGCTGGTAGGTCGACCCCGCCAGCCGCCGCGCCAGGAGATACAGAAGCATCCCGTTGGAGACCAGCACGGCCAGGAATTTGACCGCCTCCGAAAGCGAAGCGAAGCGGGCCTCAGGCTGCTCCCGCCATCGCGCCGCTTCGATCAGACCGCTAGAGAGCCACCAACTCGGCAGAAATTTCTGCTCGGCGATCGACAGCCGCGTGATCACCGTGTCGAACCACTCCGCCGTCACGCCACCGGCAGCTGCTGAACCGAGGAGTGACCAGCCCAGCCACACCGCTCCCGCGGCCACCACTCCGAGAAGCAGCGCAAGCGCATGCACACGCAGTTGCCCCAGCCAGGCAACGAACGTCATGCAGAGCATGCCGCCGACTGCGGCGGGAATCATGGCGAACGACAGCATGAACGGCAGCAGCAGCAGGTAGTAGGTCCAGGGTGCTCCGCGCACGATCCCGTAGGCAACGAGCATCGGACTGCCAAGGAGGATGAAACCCCAGCTGGAAAACCACATCGCGTCGATGAACTTGTGGGCGAAGATCGCCTCCGCGCGAACCGGCAGCGTGAGCAACAGCCGCGCCTCGGGAGAACAGTACATGTTGCCGTACAGCAGAATTCCCGTGGAAAACACGAGCATGACCATCAGCGATGAGAAAAATGCATTGAACACCAGCGAGATCACCTCGGCATGGATCGAGTCGAGGAAAGAGAATCCCTCGAAGAACAGGCCGTAGAGCAGGCCCCAGAAGACCGCACTGAGCAACACGACCAGTGCCAGCCGTAGACGTGCCCCCGAGACCATCGACCGCAAGGTCTGCCAGGCGATCGTGGCGCGGAGTCGCGAAAACACACGACACTCCGCCTCGACCGCGATCAGTCGGCACGACTCGACATGTATGCCATCGGTGCCGTTCATCGCGTCCCGGTTGGCTCCACGGACGATGAACCGATCGCAGCCGCTGGCGGCACAGTCGTGAGTTCGAGGTAGAGATTCTCGAGGCTCGTGCTGTCCGTGGCCATCTGGTCGCGGAGTTCGGCGATGGTGCCGAGGAATCGCAACGTCCCCCGCACCATGATGCCGACCCGATCTGCCAGTTCCTCCGCCATGGCGAGCGTGTGCGTCGACATGAAAACAGTCATGCCGTCCCGTGTCAGAGACCGCAACAGATCCTTGACGATCCGGACACTTCGCGGATCGAGGCCCACCATCGGCTCGTCGAGCACGAGCACGTCGGGATCGTGGAGCAGCGCCGCAGCGAACACGAGCCGCTGCCTCATGCCGAGCGAGTAGCTCTCAGCCAGATCGTCGGCGCAGTCGGCGAGTTCAAAGTGGTCGATTTCCCGCCCGATCTTCTCCGCCGCAAGACTTCGCGGCATCCCGAACATGTCGGCGATGAACCAGAGAAACTCCCGCCCCGTCAGCTTGTCGTAGAGCGTGGGTTCATCGGGCACATAGCCTGTGTGCAGATGAGCGGCGCGGGTCTCCTTGACCAGATCGTGCCCGCAGATCCGGACGGCCCCACGCGAGGGCCGCAGGAGTCCCACGAGCATTTTGATCGTGGTCGTCTTACCAGCGCCGTTGGGCCCCAGCAGCGCGAAGAGTTCTCCGCGGGGAATGCGAAGACTCAGGTCGGTCACGGCCGGCTTGGGGCCGTAGGTTCGGCTGACGTGGTCGAACTCGATCATGGAGCCTCTCCACCCGGTGTGGCCGCAGGCATGGGCAACGCCTCGGAGGGCCTGGCCTCGCCGGCCGGCGGAAGAACGACAGCAGCGATCGATTCTTCGGCGGCCTCGTCGGTTCGTCGGACAAACATCAGCTTGGAGCCGAGCAGCAACGATTCCTGTTTCAGCACCCTGCCACTGCGATCGACCCAGAGTCGGCAGAGTGGATCGTGATGAGACAGGGAATCGTCGACGTAGTGCACAACGTCGACTCGCACCAACTGGTCTTCCCAGAACATCGACTCCTGCCCGACGACCGTGGCACGGAGAATCTGGATCGGCGTCCGTCCCGCCCGCAACGGGCTGTAGACGGGAACGGTCCATTGTTGGCTCTGATAGAGGCCGGGCAGCATGGCCTGCGGCGTGAGTTCATCCCGAATCGCCAGCCGGCTCGGCAACTGCCTAGATACCGTGTAACTCATGCCGTTGGACCGGACATCGACGGTCACCTCGCCCTTCTCGATTCTGCCGTCGAGAAACACGGAACCCACCGTCGCCGGCAGGCTCACCGTCGAACTGAACGAACGAAGATCTCCCCGCCGGTCGATCGACAATTGCCCCCGTGCGTCGAGCGGGTACGCAGCCTCGGCGTTGAATGACTTTGGCAGGAGCGGCTTGGCCCACGGGGGAAGCACCTCGTTGATCGGAAGGCGGTCGAAGTGGAGCAGACTCTCAACCTCGATGCCCCCCTCCTCAGTTCGCTCCGATCGGCTGGTAGCCCAGCCCAGCGGCCGGTCGTTCCAGAGCACCGTCCAGGCCACTGGAACCAGCCGATTCTCCGCGGTGTAGAAAGCCTGGTAGCCCGGTGGCGATCCGGGCGCAAGCGAGGGGAGGATTTTTGTCACCAGCAGCCAACCGCTGGTGACAACCCAGAAGAGCACCACCAACGGCATCGACCACGGGCGGTGCAGCATGGTGGAACCCGACAGGGCGAGCGGATGGCGAATGGAAGGCACGCCCTCTCCCCCTGCCGCCCGGGGCTGCAGGAACAGAAAAAAGCGTTCCGCGGGACTCTTCACAACATTCTAGCAGGGCCGACCGACAAGCAGGGGCTGAGAGTCATTCCAGGAGCATTCCAAGGCCATTCCAGAGCCAGTCAAGGGGCTGTCGAGGGCCGGCGTATGCTCGCGAAATTCTCATCGTTCCAGGAATTGCCGGAGCGGGCCCGTCGACATAGACTTAGTCCTTCATGGGGGTGAGTTCCGATGAGCCACCATACTTCCCAAGACGAACGATCCAAGACGAACGATTAGCCTCTCCGTCACGATTCCGACGCCACACACACGCCGTGGGGAACTCCGATGGATCACGATCAAGACGCCCAACCGCTCGACGTCCACGGCATGGCTCACTCCGCCTCAGATCACGCCATGGACCACACCATGGATCCAACTGACAATCCTGTCTGCTACCACCAAAACTGCCCGGTCTGCGGCCGCAATCTCCGCATCCGCGTCAGACTGCTGGGCCGACGCGTCTACTGCCAGCACTGCTGCGGCGGTTTCATCGCCAGCGATGCCACCAACGGAACCGAGAGTTCGCCTGTGGCGGATCGGCCTCAGTCGGCCAAGATCGACGAACTGATCGAACGCGCCGCAGTCATGCTGGGTCAGGCCGGCGAGTGATCGCAGCCAGACGCTGCCAGTAGTCGGGGAAGGTCTTGCCTACACACGCCGGGTCGGCGATCTGGACGCCGGGCACCCGCAGTCCCACGAGGGCAAGGCTCATCGCCATGCGATGGTCGTCGTAGGTCTTGACGGTCGCACCGTGGAGTCCGGCCACAGTCGCTGGGCCGCTTGCGCCGCTCGCCTGAAACCCCGGCGTGATGGTGAGCCCATCGGCATGCTCGGTCACCGTTCCGCCGAGGCGACGCAGTTCGCAGGCCAGATCCCCGATCCGATCGGTTTCCTTGTCCCGGATGTGGGCGACGTTCCTGATCGTGGTCGGACCGTCTGCAAAAAGCGCCACCACAGCGAGCGTCGGCACCGTATCGCTGATGGCGTTCATGTCGATGTCGATGCCGTGGACCGCGCGGCCGGTCACGGTGATCGATTCATCGGGTCCGTCGTTCCAGGCGACCGTGCAGCCCATGCGGCCCAGCGCATCGGCGAAGCCAACGTCGCCCTGCATGCTGCGATGGGAGAGCCCCTCCACCCGCACGCTGCCGCCGGTGATGGCGGCAGCGGCCAGAAAATAACTGGCGGCCGAGGCATCGGGCTCGATTGCATACGTGCGTCCACGGTAGCCGGTTGGCCCGATCCGCCAGCCACGGTCGCCGTCCGGCAGACAGTCGGCACCAAAGGCCTCCATCACCCGTCGCGTCATATCGAGATAGGGCAGCGAGACGAGCGTGCCCGCAAACGTGATCTCCATGCCCCGCGGTGTGCATGGCGCCACCATCGCCAGCCCGCTGGCAAATTGGCTGGAGGTATTCCCCTTCACGGTAGCAGTCCCACCCGGCATGCCCTGCGATCGAATCAATACCGGCGGACATCCCCCCGGGCTCTCGGCGGTGGCTTCGACGCCCAGCGACTGCAGTGCCTCGAGCAGATCACCGATCGGCCGCTTCCGCATCCGCGGTGTGCCGTCCAGCCGGTACGTGCCGTGACCAATCGCACAGACCGCCGAGAGGAAGCGAATGGTGGTGCCGCTGGCGGCGCAATCGATCAACGCCTCGCTGGCGGGCACCGTGCCTCCGCTACCGGTCACGCGGATCTCACCCCGCTGCCAGTCGGTGGCCACGCCGATGCCAAGCGACGCCAGGCCGGCGGCCATCACCCGCGTGTCTTGGCTATCCAGCACGCCGGTGAGCAGACTCTCCCCTTGGGACAGGCCCGCGCAGACCAGTGCCCGATTGGTGATGCTCTTGGAGCCCGGCGGGCGGATGGAGCCCACGATCGGATGCGGGCAGACGGGAATGGCCAGTGGGTCTGTCATGGTTGGGAGCAGGCTATGATACCAGCATGACATGGTCCATGGACGACGCTCTCGCAGCCTACGATTTCGCCACGCCGCCACTGATCCGGTTCGGTGCCGGCAGGATCGCCGAGATCGGCGCGGCCGTCGCGCTGTTGGGACGGCGGGCGTGGATCATTGGCGGAGGACGGAGCCTGGCAGCTTCCGGAGCGCGGGAGCGGATCGATGCGAGCCTGAGAGCCAGCGGGATCGACTCCCGGATCATCGCGACGAGCGGCGGGGAGCCGACGGTCGATCAGGTGGCCGCGGCCGTCGCCGGCATCGCCTCCGAGGATCGCGACGGCGTGGTGGTGGTGGCGGTCGGGGGCGGGGCGACGATCGATCTCGCGAAGGCGGTGGCGGCGCTAGCGACCAACATGCCGGCGGGCCTCGCGTCGGGCCCAGATCGTGACGCTCATCTCGACACCTTCGTCGTCGACCACCTCGAGGGGGTCGGCCGCGGCCTCACGATCGGGCAGTGGCCGCTGCCGGTGGTGGCTGTGCCCACCACGGCCGGCACGGGCGCCGAAGCGACGCGAAATGCAGTGATCTCCTGCCCGCGGCGGCGGTTCAAGAAGAGCATGCGGAGCCCGATGATGGTGCCCCGGGTGGCGCTGGTCGATCCCGACCTGACAGCCTCGTGCGATCCGACCACCATCGCCGCCTCCGGGCTCGATTGCATCACACAGCTGATCGAGTCTTTCATCTGCCGGTTCAAGCAGCCTCTGCCGCAATGCCTCGTGCTGGAATCGCTGCCGCGGGCGCTCCACGCGCTGCCGCAGCTCCTGCGGCAGAAGCCTGAGGGGGAAGATCTGCAGCACTGGACAGACAGCAGGGCGGCCGACCGCGCGGCGATGAGCCATGCTGCTTTGCTCTCCGGCATGGCGCTCACCAATTCGGGCCTCGGCATGGCACACGGCGTGGCGGCCGCTCTGGGAATCGGCTGTGGCACGCCCCACGGCCTGGCCTGTGCGGTGATGCTGCCGGCCGCCATGCGGGTCAATCGGAAGGCCGCGGAGCACGATTTCGCGCGGCTCGAACGGGCGGTCGATCCAGCGGCACCGTCGGATGACTCGGCTGCGGCCGACGCCTTCATGGAGCGGATTGAACGGCTCTGCCTTGCATCGGGTGTGCCGAGGCGGCTCTCGGAACTCGGAGTGAAGGCCGACCAAATCGATTGGCTGGCCGAACATTCGGGCGGTGCGAGCATGCGGGGCAACCCGGTCACGCTCACTCCGGCCGAACTCCGCGGCGTGCTCGCCGCCATGCTGTGACCCGTAGCTTTGATACGCTACGACTCGCGTCGCCAGACCGTCATCTCCGCGACCGAATGCTGATGCTTTCGTGCCGTCTCGCGGATCACAAACGGAATATTCTCCCGATCCACGAGGGCAAACTGGGGCCCGAGGAGCCGGGTGAGCCCTGCCAGCGTGGTGAGCGGTTCGCCATGCTCTCGCCGACCGCCGATCCACTTGTCCTTCGGTGTGTACTCCTCGAGCCAGGTGTAGGGGGACGTGATCACGAGCAATCCGCCGGCCAGGATTCGCGACGCGATGCCGTCGAGAAACAGGGCCGGATCGTAGAGACGGTCGATGAGGTTGCCGGCGAAGACGACATCGTAGCCCGTGTACACGGCCTTCAGGTTGCAGGCGTCTCCCTGCATGAAGAACACCTTCGAGCCGACATCTTCCAGCCCTAGTCGGCCGAGGGAAATAGTTCGAGAGAGCGTGAGCTCTCCCTCGGTCGGAATCTCGTAGATCAGGTCGTTGCCCTGCTGCAGCCGCACGCCCGACTGAATGAACCGGGCCGAGAAGTCGACGGCATCGACATGAGAGAAGAATCTCGCGAATTCAAATGCCGACCGCCCCACCGAGCAGCCGATGTCGAGGCACTTTCGACGACGATCCTGCGGCACATGCCGGATTGCGGTCTCCACACATGCCCGCGGGAAATTGGGCACCGCCAAGGCCTCGGGGCCGAAGTGGAATTCCAGATACTGGGTGACGAGTTGGTCGGTCTCATAGAGCCGCGAGCCCTCGGTGACCGCCTCGCTCCCCGGCTCCTCGATGATGGTGCGAAAGCCTGCATGCTGGAAGAAGTGCCGGCGGAAGGCGTAGCGGGCGCTGGCGAGGGCCTCGTTGCCCGTGGAAATCCAGGAACCGCCCTTGATCAGGTTGTGACGGCCGTCGAAGGTCGGCGCCGAGAAATCGTCGTAGAGCGGATGCACCTCGAAGCCCTTGAAGGGCATGATCGGTGTCCGTGTCCACTGCCAAACATTGCCGATTACGTCGTAGAACTCCCCCTGCGGACACGCATCGACCGGCATGCTCGAGGCACCGTGCTCCAGATTGATGTTGCCGGGGGCCCGAGTCCAATGGGGCTGATCGGCGGCAAACGCCGATGGCACCGTCTGCCGAAGGGCGTACCAGTGTTGCTCGGTCGGGAGTTGCACGTTCTCCCCCGTCCGCGCGGCGAGCCAGGCACAGTAGGCCTGCGCTTCCAGGCAGTTCACCTCGACCGGCCAGTTGAGCGGCAGCGGCATTTCATTGAGCAGGTTTCGTTGCCAATACGCAGCAGCCGCCCCAACTCCGCGCCGGAGCCAGAACTTGGGATGCGCGGCCCGCGTGTAGTGCAGCCAGCCGCGGCCCTCCTCTGTCCACCACTCCTCGCGGGCATAGCCGCCGTCCTCGACAAAGGCGAGAAACTCGCCATTCGAGACCAGTTGGCGAGCGGCCCGGAAGTCGGACACTGTCACCTCTTCAACGCCGAATTCATTGTCCCAGCCGAAGGTCTGGTCGTCGGCCGTCTTCCCCATCCGAACAGTCCGTGCCGCCACCGGCAGCCAGTCGTTGGCCGGCACCGGTCCGGAGCGTTTGCAGATTGCCCAGAGTTGCTGCTCGTCGGCCGAGAGTTCGCCCCCCTGCCGCAGATCGTCGAGCGGCATCAGCCGCATGATCACGCTCGACGTCTCCAGGTGGATCCGCTCGTGCTCGATGCCCATCAGGATGATCCAGGCCGGCGAATCCTGGCGGATCGGCAATTCCAGCGGCATCGACTCGATGAACGCATCGACCTGTTGCCGCACGCCGGCCCGGTAGTCGCGGACCGCCGCAACGCTCGGCCAGTCATAGTGGGCCGTGTTGAGGTCGTCCCACGACATCTCGTCCACGCCGACGGCCATCATCGCCTCGATCCGCGGATCGACTCGGCTGGTGATGTAGCGGCCGGCGATCAGCTTGTTGATGTAGAACACCGCCGGGTGGGCGAAGTAGAAGATCAGCGGGTGGCGGAGCGGCTCATGCCGTTCGTAATACGAGGCGTCGTCGCGGATCAGCGCGAAGAGCCGCTCGTAGAGTTCGCAGGTCTGGTGGTAATACCTGCGGAGTTCGGCCCGCTTGGCAGCCACGGGGTCGGCGGCGGCTGGGTCGGCGGTCAGCAGCACCGTCTTTGTGGGTACAAGCCCCGCGGAAAGAGACGCGAAGCGGGTACGGTCGGCAGCGGGTGAGGCGGCAGCAGACGCGGTCGGATTCATACGGGAAGCGGTTCCGGGTCGAGGAAACTACCCCGACACTCTAGCACCCAGTCGCAACCCTTCCAGAAACCGTTCTGGAATCGGGCCGCCGGCAGCGAGCAGCGACCCGACGACCGTTCCTCGGTGGCAGTTGTCGCCTCCGACCTGGGCATTGGCACAGACGCCCGCCGCGAAATCGCCGGCGTATCGCCAGGCCAGAAACAGGGCAGCCGGAAAGGCGTCGGGGATATAGCAGGCCGGGCTCAGGTGCCGGCCGATGACAACGTCGTCGGGGTGCCGCTCCCAGTCGCGGATCTTGGCCGCGGAGATCCAGCCATTCGACTGCTCCAGAATGGCCGTGCGGAGGTCCTCTCCCTGGCAGACATGGATCAGCATCCTGGTGAGCACATCGGCGGCGTCGAGCACCTCGTCGTCCTTGTGCGTGAGTCCGACGTGAAGCCGCACGATCCGTCGCAGCTCGGGATGACGGGGGCCCAGCGCCGCCACGATGGCGGGAACGGCCACGAGCCCGCCGATGTGCACGTCGCGCACTCCGCAGTTGATCGGCTTGCGATCGGCGGCAAGGTTCGTGAAGAAGTCGCGGTGATATTCCTCGACGTAGGTGTCGCGGTGCTTGCCGGCCGCGAGCATGAAGGGGATGTAGCGGTCGAGCCAGCGTTCGGGATCGTAGTCTCGGTCGCGGCGGATCAGTTCGTAGAGTTCGACCGCCAGCTGCTGATTGAGCGTGTTCTCTCCCGCCTCGAGAAACTGGTGGTAGTGGATGCCACGCTTGCCCCAGTATGCCGCCTGCTCCCGCAGGATATCGGTCTTGGGGCTGGCGGCCGTGTAGCTCGACCGCCAGAGGATGCTATCGGGATGGGGATTCTTAGGCTGAAGATAGCCGGTGATCTGTCCATAGTCTCGGGCCAACGCCTGACGGTCGTAGTACCAGTGCACCGGCATCGCCACGGCGTCGGCGACGAGCGAGCCGAGAAAGGCCTGCCGCGAGGTATCGATGGGTTCGGGGGGGTCGGAGATGGCGTTCGTGTCGTTCGTGTCGTTCATGTTGTTTCCAGCGGTCATGACAGAATCCTGGCGAAGAAACTCCGCACCCGCGGCACGTCACTGCGGTCGATGATCTCAGCCGGCGGGCCATGGGCCAGCACCCGGCCATCGCCGACAAAGGCGACCTCGTCGGCCGCACGGCGGGCGAACCCCATTTCGTGGGTGACCAGCACGAACTGCGTGCCGAGTTCTTTTAGTTCCCCGATCATTTCCAGCACCTCCGCCGTCATCTCCGGATCGAGCGCGGAGGTGGGCTCATCGAGGAAGAGCCGCTTCGGCTGTACGACGAGGGCCCGCAGGATGGCGATCCGCTGCTTCTGGCCGCCGGAGAGTTCGGCCGGACGCTTGTGGGCGTGGTCGGCCAGGCCAAACCGCTCCAGAGGCTCGCGGACTCGGGCCCGCGCCTCTGGCTCAGACAGCCCGTGCACGTGAATCAGCGGCATGAGCAGATTTTCCAGAGCGGTCAGGTGTGGAAACAGATTGTAGGCCTGGAAGACCGTGCCGACAGTGCGACGGTATTCCCGGAGGGCCGGCTCATCCCGCGGAAGCTGCTCGCCGTCGAAGGCCACGCTGCCGGCGACCGGCACGTCGAGCCCGGCGAGAATCCGCAGGAGCGTCGACTTACCGCCGCCCGACGGCCCCACCAGTACGAGTGCCCGAACGTCGCCGGTCTGGAGCGCGAGGCCGTCCAGAACGGTGTTCGTCCCGAAGCGTTGCACGAGGTTGTGGATATCAAGCAGCATGGTCGACGCCGATCATGTCGTCATGATAGGCCGCAATCCGGCAGGAGCCACGCGGAACCTCACATCTCATAGCGATAGCGGCGTTCGAGCAGTCGCGACAGTGCCGACAGCGGCAGCGTGAGCAGCAGATACCCGGCGGCCAGCGGCAGGTAGCTTTCGAGCGTCGAATACGTGAACGAGTTCACCTCCTGCGCGGCGAGCGTGAATTCCGAGACCGCGATCACAGAGAGCAGCGACGAATCCTTGATCAACGACACGAACTGTCCCGCCACGGCAGGCAGCACGAGGCGGACCGCCTGTGGCAGGATGACAAGCCTCAGCGACTGCCACGGGGTGAGACCGATGGCTCGGGCGGAATCCCGCTGCGTCTGCGGGATGGCGGCGAGGCCACCGCGGAAGATCTCGGCCATGTAGGCGCCGCTGAAGAGCGCGAGCACGAGCACGCCCACGACGTAGCGATTCTCAAGACCAACGGCGCTCGCCACCACATAGAAACCCAGCAGGAGCTGCACGAGCAGCGGCGTGCCCCGGATCAGTTCCACATAGACACGACCCACGGCCTCCAGCATCACGTTTTTCGATCCCAGCAGCACCGCCGCCACGATGCCGATCAGAGTGCTGGCGACAAGCGAGGCCAGGCTGAGGGCAACCGTGACACCAAACCCCTGCAGAAACTTCTGACGGTATTCCCAGACACCGGCCCAGTTCCAGGCGTAGTCCACCCGCGAGAACGCCAGCGCAATCAACGCGGCGAAGAGGATGACGACGATCGTGTGAGCAAGCCAGCGGGGCATGGATGAGCAACCGTCCTCGAACCGGCTCAGAAGTAAAACGGGATGTCCTGAGCCTTGAAGGCGGCCTTCTCCTCGGGCAGGAACTCGTCGCCGAGCTTTTCGAAGCCGCCTTCAGACCGGAACTGCTTGAGGAAGTCGTTGATCTGATCCCGCAACTGCGTGTCGCCGGGTCGCAGGCCAACCGCCCAGGTCTCCTCACGAAACGGACGAAGCACGGCCCGCGTCGCTTCGGCGTGCCGCTTCTGGTTTTGATAGACCGAGAGGGAGTCGTAGATGAAGGCG
>Ga0214921_10010666_pt1 | contig 11322 bp, 11 predicted proteins | sample LL1505_MetaG_FD_177992 | JGI IMG/M metagenome (GOLD analysis project Ga0214921, IMG submission 177992) | Freshwater microbial communities from Lake Lanier, Atlanta, Georgia, United States - LL-1505 | ecosystem: Environmental > Aquatic > Freshwater > Lake | place: USA: Georgia | collected...
AGATGGTTCAACTGCTTCATATACCCAATGGTCAAGCGGTTGCATACATAACATTGTAGCATCTGCCCAAATTCCACCATGATTTTTTAATAAACTTAATCTTATAATATCACTTTTTGCTGGCGGTGGAATTTCTTTTTGTTCATCATAAATATAGTCAATATCATTAACATAATCTTTTAAATTTACTAAATCAATGTAATGAATTTTCCATTCTGGATTATTTATTTCCCAAGATTCAGCAACTTGTTTATTTAACCATTTTGCGTTTTCCCAGCCTTGTAGCCACAACAAAAATATATTTTTTTCTAACATTATAATATTTATTATATTATTTATTATACCTTTTAATTATTTAAAATGCGCGTTTCAAATGATAAAAGATATAAAAATTTTTGAGGTTTTAAAAATTTTTATCTAAATAAATAATAATGGTATATAAAAATGGAGGTTTTCCGCCAATTATATATTGTGAGGCAGATAACAAAGACTCATTAAAAAAAGATCGATTTTATTCATCTAATCCACAACAAAAGCAAACAATTAGTATTAGAAAATTATTAAAAGATAATATAAAAAAACCATTAATCCAACAAATTAACGAAGAAGCTATAACTGAAGTTGCTGAATTATAATTATTAATTTAATAATTTTTCATATGTTTTTATTTTACTTTCAAAATCTTCTACTTCTATATTAGTATTTTTTAATTTAATAAATTTTTCTGGAATCATTAATTTACAATTATCTGGTATAGTTGTTAATGTTAATTTATTAGCAATAATAAATTTTTTCCATAAGTTAATATCATTAGACAAAAATAATTCTTGATGTTTATCTTTATTATTTTTATCTAAATATGTATATTTTGTTAGATAAGTTTTCTTAATTTCATCTGCTGATTGGCAACATGTAAATTTATTATTAAATATAATTGGCCAGAATATATCAGTCATATCAATTAGTTTATTATTACAACAATTATCACAATTATTACAAATATAAAAATGAAATGTCTCATTAAAATAGTTCAAAATAAATCTACGCCTACACAATGGTGTAAATATTAATTCACGCATATTATATATATTATTTTCTTTTGCTTTAGCAAGAATTGGACTATCAAATCTTATTTTTCTTATCATACTTTCTGCAATAATTAAATTACTATAATCAAAATATAATACTGTTTCACAATATAATCCATCACGACCACCCCTGCCAATTTGTTGATAATATTCTTCTATTGATGATGGAAATCCAATTATAATTATACATTTAATAATTTGATCAATACCCATACCAAAAGCAGTAGTGCTAATAATAATATTTATATTACCATCTATAAATTGATTATGAATAATTGTTCTTGCATTTGCACTCATACCTGCATGATAAGCCGCGCAAATATTATTATATTTTTTATTTAATTCATAAGCAAGACTTTCACAGTCTTTTCTAGAGTTAATATAAATAATTATTTTATTATTTTGGTATTTTAATAAATAAGGTAATACAATAGAAAATTTACTTTTTTGTTTAATCCGTTTAGCTTTTGTTATTATTTCTGATGGAGGAATATCACAAATATTTAAATATAAATTAGGTCTATCAAATGTTGCTTTTACTAATATAGGATTTGACAAATGTAAAAATGTACTAATTTCATTACATATATTTTTGGTAGCAGTTGCTGTAACTGCTAATATTGGTATAGTTGGAAATTGTTCGCGGAATTGTTTAATTTTAATATATTCTGGGCGAAAATCTTGGCCCCATGCACAAATACAATGTGATTCATCAACTGCTAAAAATCCTAATTGATTTGTTTTTATTAAATCTTCAGCTATTTTCATACCTTCACCATTTATTAAATATTCAGGACTCATATAAACAATTTTAATTTTACCATTTATAACATTTAATAATTCTATATCTTTATTTTTATTATTACTATGTAATGCAGCACATGGAATTTTTATTTTACTTAATTTATCTTTCTGATCATCCATTAAAGAAATTAATGGACTAATAATAAACATTACTTTTCTTGTGACTAATGGCGGTAATAAATAACATAATGATTTACCATAACCAGTTGGTAATAATCCAATAACATCATTACCTAATAATAATTCATTAATCACTGTAAATTGCTTATCTTTTAATTCAACTATATTTAATTTTAATAAATATTTTTTAGCTTTATCAGTCCACAGCATTTTGATAATTAATAATTATTTAACTTAATTTAAATAATTATCAATTATTATTATCCTTGCTTTAGCTACTAATAGAAAAAATTGATAATTATTTAAATTGAATTGAATTTTCTATATAATAAACATATTAAATATGGGACCTAAAAAAATTGTAGCTAAACAAGAAGTTGTTGAACCAGAGATTAACACAACTGAAGTTTCTTCTAACAAAAAAGCTCCTGTAAAAAAAGTAGCTAAACCAAAGCAAACTATTAAAGATACTAATAATGAACCTTATGATGAAAGATTAGAACAAATTACTATTGAATTAAATGAATATAATAATAAAACTACTGCTTTGCAAAAGCAATTAGAAGAAATTGAAAATAAAAAATTAAATTTATTAAAAAAATTAACAGAAATGGCAAATGAAATTAAAGAATTAAATATGAATAATTTAAATGATAATGCAAGTGTGATAAATAAATCAAGCACCAGTACTAAATCATCTAAAATTAAATTCGACTCGTCCGATTCATCTGAAAAAGAACCTTCTGAAACTAATTCAGATGATGATGCAGAAATTAAAAATAAACCACCACCAAAAGCAAAAGCTAAAAGCAAAGCAGCAGTTGCAAAAAGTATGATTCTTGAAACTGGAGGTTCTGAAACTAAACCACCAGCAAAGCCAAGTCGTGCAAAAGCTAAAGCACCTGTGTTAAATGTGAATAATGATTCATCTGATAATTCGGATGATGAGTAAAAATATTATTTTATATATTAGCGAAAGATAATCATCACTATTCAAGCTGAATAATGTAAGACTTTATCCACTTTATTATAATTAAAATATAGCTTCTATACCTAGCGTACTCGGATCTGAAGCAAATACAGTAGTTGATTTATTATTATACATTATACCGCCATTTTCACCTTTTTCATTTTCATATATCCATGTATCAGGTGTTAAATATTGTAAATCAGATGCAGCTTGCATAGAATGTGTATTAGGTTTATTACTTATAATTGTTTTATTTGGTATTAAATTTTTAAAATTAACAAATGAATTATTATATACTTCTTGTATTTTTTTACCTATATTATTTTTATTGTCATAATTAGTTCTATCTAATTTAATTCGTGTATTTTGATTGGTTAGATTTGTTTTATTAGAATTAGCATTTTCAGAAAATTCATCAGGGTCTATTATTCCCCCGGCATTTGATATTTTTTCTTTATTAAAACCATAACTATTTAACACTCTGGGTGAAATTAAATTATCAGGTATGCCTATTTTATTATATCGGGAACTCCATTGCGGCTTACCTGTTGTGTCAATACACTCAACATATGTATTTGGATATAATATATTTCGATTTGCTCCATGTTCCTGTTCTTTTAAAAATTGTTTTTCAATAGGTAAAATAGTTTGATTTAACTCTGCGATTGTAGGGTTTGGTGGTATAATTTTATAATTAAAATTTATTTTATTTTGTTGAGATAGTTCAAACATTTTATCATCAGGTGATACTGAAATAAAATTTTCTTTATTCTTATTACGTATAAAAATTATAAAAACAATTATAAGTAAAATAGTAAATATATTTATCATTTATATTATAATTGATAAAATATAATAAAAAATTGATAAATTATAATTTTATTTAAAAGATAATAATCTTAACTAATAATGAATAGAAAAACCATATTTGGTAATAGCACTGGATTTATTATTAATGAAGAAATTAAAAAAAAAATTATTGATTATCTATATCTAAAATTAGATTTATCTAAATTTAGATATATTATATTAAATTCTGTTCAAAAATTAAAATTTTTACGTGATAATGAACACTTTGTTTCACCTAATTTTAAAGGTTATAATTATTTAATTTTAATGTTATCTATTAACAATATTAAATATTGTGTTGCTATTGATAGAAAAAAATTATCATATCATAAAGCACAATTAGATATTAAATCTATTCAAATAATTCAAATAAATATAAATACATCTGATGATTTATATGATGGCACTATATTTGATGGAAAATTAATTCATGTAAATAATGAATATATATTTTTAATACAAGATTGTTTTTATTTGATGGGAACTCAACAAATAAATATAGAAATGAATAAAAAAATAAATAATTTAGATTTTATATTAAAACAAAATTTTAAGAAAGATACTAAATCATATTGTGATAATTTTGAATTTAAATTAAATAAATTATATAATTATAATGATTTAGAAACAATGATTAATAATTTAACTAAACTGCATATTCCTACAAATGGTATTATTTTTTATCCAAAAGTATCTGGTATTAATATATTACATATTGAAAAAAAAGCAGAAAAAGTAAATATTAGCACTACAAATGTTGAAACAATTGAAACAAATACATATCATATTATTCATGATTTTGTAGATTTTCTTAAATCACGGTCTTATTCTTATGAATTAAATGGAAAATATAAAATATTATGGTTATCAAGAACATTAATTCCTGATGTATATGATATAACTGAAAAAATAAATGGAGATAAATTAGGAATTGCATTAATTCCTAATTTAAAAATCTCACATTTATGCGATTCAATTATTAATGATAAACCCGTTAAATTTAATTGTGCATATTCAATTAAATTTAAAAAATGGATTCCATTAAATATAATTTAGAATAAATATGTTATAACAGTTATATTATCTAATGAACCTTTTTTATATGCCAATTCAGCTAATAGTTTAGCATAATTTCCTTTATAATTTTCAGCAATAAGTGAATTAATATAATTTACAACTTCTTGATTTGATAATACATCCCATAAACCATCACATGCAAATACTAAAAATTTATCATGTGAATTTATTTTATAATCATATATTTGTGGCATGTGAGTTACATAGGGTGTACATTCAACATCACCAAATGCTCTTGATAATGATAAATCTTTCACTCTCCAATCAGAACCATCAAAAGTAATTTTTCCACCTAATGCTTCAATTCGTTTTTTCTCACTAGGAACATCTGGTTTGTGGTCATGTGAAAGTTGTTCTGCAATATTTGATTTATTACATTTAATTGCACGAGAATCGCCAAGATTTATTATCCATAATTTTGTTGTATTTTTAGTATCTTTAAATTCAATACCTATACATGCTGTGGAACCACTATAATGTGCAGCTTTAGGGCGTTCTTCTATTAATTTAGTTTGAATTAAATTATAAACTTTATTAAAATATTTAGATGCTTTCTCTGGATTTGAATAAATATTTGTTTTAAATTTTTGTAAAAATAATGGTGGTAAGTATTTTTTTAGATAAGCACTAACTGACTTACCCCCATGGCCATCAAATACACCAATAAAATTAACAGGATTTAATGTAGTATCACTATTATTTATATTCATATTATAATAATGTTTATCTTCATTAGTGTCTCTTTTTCCTTGTAAAGAATATGAATCAATCTTCATTATTATTATTAAAGATAAATTAATATTTAATTATTAATAATATTTTTTATTTACATTTGATGCTACTGGAGTTTTTATAATATTATATTAGTATTACTTAAATTTTCTTCATTTATAATATCATCTAATGTTTTCTTAACCATATTCCATGTTTCAATAGGAAAAAAACTTTATTTTTTTCCTAAAGTAAGAACTCATAATTACCTATTGGTAATTATGAGTTGTTTCAATAATTTGTTCTTTATTATTGAAACTTAATAAATTAATTTCTGAATAATATTTTTTAATTCCTGTCTTTTTTTCATATAATACTTTTTTTAATCTATCTAATTTATCTTTGTATTCTACTCTATCTGTATTACTAAATATTTTATTATTACTTATCATTTCTAATTTATTTATATTATTAGATAATATAGTATCAAATAATTCTACTTTAGCAGTTTTAATTACTGTTTGTGTATTAGTATCTATCATTGATGCATGTTTATCATTAATTGCTGTTACACAATAACTATGATATTCTGGTTTTTCTTTATCAAAGTTAGTCAATTTTATTAAATGCAGTAATGAATTTAATCCTTTATCTAATATTTCTTTCTGTTGTTTTGATGATAAATGATTAATTGGTTTATTAGGAGAAACTCTAAGAGTTTCTCCTGATCTAGCTGAAGGGAAAGTTAAAACTTTTCCTTCAGGTTCATTACCAGGATTATAATTTATTATTATCTGTTTTCGATTATCATTTATATTATTATTTATTATTTTACAATTATTATTATTTATTATTTTATTACAATTATTACTTTCTGGTATTTTACACTTAGATTGATGAGCCCATTTAGCTTGCCGTGAATTAAATGTTTTATTACATATATTACAAATATTTTTATCATTAGTTTTTATTATTGTATTATTACATATAATATCAGTAGTTATATTATGATTTTTATTATTATGTTTCCACAAACCACCGCGTGTTTTATAATTTTTATTACAAGTTGTACAATTATAAATTATCATTATTATTTATTAAAATATTTTATTTTTTATATGGAAACATTATGTCAAATATATATTTGACAACATTTGACAACATTTGACAAATGATTTTATAATTTTTTACGTTATACGACATATGATAAATTATACACTATTTATATTTTTATATTTTACCATCTATATATATCGTATACCGTTTCCATTTTGTTTTTGTATGTTCATTCATTTACTAGGAAATGTTTCCAATGTCAAATGTTTCCACGCGAAAAATTTTTTTTATAAATAAAATAAAAATTTTACAATAATTTTTTTATTAATTTATATTTTTATAAATACTATAATATAAAATAAAAATTTTACAATAATTTTTTATTAATTTATATTTTTATAAATACTATAATATAAAATTATTATCATTAAAATATTTTTTATTCTTAGTAGAATCTTAACAATATAACTATTTTTATAAATATTATTATAATTAAATATATTATTTTTGGATGTACCTTTGTTTTCCATATGGAATTATTTGTCAAATAAAAATTTGACGGTCATTTGACATTTTTTGACACATAATTCCACGGAATTTATGACACCGGTCATATATCATATTAACATGCCATTTATATTTATACTAAATACCATCGGTTCTCATCAGGAATTAATTCCATAATGGTGTATGTAGCTCATTCATTTTTGCATTAAAAATGGAATTAATTCCATTGTCAAAAGTGTTCCACGCGAGAAATTTTTTTTATAAATAAAATAAAAATTTTACAATAATTTTTTTATTAATTTATATTCTTAGTACTACAGGCTCTTACGGAATATTTACAGGTGTATAAACTACGATATCGCGTGGTTGCACATGAAACCATGTGCTCTCATCACAGTATTCATATGGTTTATAAGGACCTGCACCTGAGAAAGGTCTAGTGCTCTGCCACACTTGTGTGTATGCAGACAGATATGCCCTACCTGTGTTGAGAATTTCTTGATACTGTTCATCTGTCTTGATGCTCTTATATTTATACACTGTTCCTGAGGTAAGTGATATACAATATCCTCCTGGATACAATGTGCAAAGTTCCTTGAATGTATCCGGGAGCGGCTTAGGATAACACACTTGCCGATTATAGGTTTGCCAAAATATCTTACGCCACTCATTAAGCTCTGCAGTTCCAAGATTCTTTCGCCAATCATCTAAATTGATCCATGGCGACATATCGGGCATTGTCAGAATCTTTCTCCATTGGTATTGTTCGTGGTGAGAAGGCAACTTGTCTACCCAATCCATGTTTATATTAGTATAATAATAGGAAAATTATTAAATAATTAATATGTCAATTTTTTATTAAATACTATAAAAATTTTAAAATTTATGTAATATAATAATGAAATACTATTATATAATTCTAGTAATTATTATATATATCATTTATTATTATAATGAAGAAAATAAATCTTTTATAAAATAAATATATACACGAACATTAGAAAAGGATGGTTTTATGGTTTTATATAATACAGATTATATAAAAGATAATATAAAAATGAAAAGAGATGTATTAATAATATTTTTTATTTACATTTGATGCTACTTGAGCATCCCTAAGCTTTATCCTTTCATTATCTGCTCTCGCTGATTCTTCTATTTTCCGCTCAATATTTTACTGATTTATAAGGTATCCTTGCCTTGGAAGCACATCTTGTATATTTTCTCTATCATAATCTTCTTGTATCTTAAATTGTAGTTTAGTAGTATTTTCTGCAGTCTTAGAAATAGTATTTGGAATTATCATTTGTTTAGTTCTGTTAGGACATACAAATTTATGAGTAATAATTAAACTAGTACCAGATATTGCGTCACAGCTAGGACATTTTAATACATCCGCTCCAGATGAAGTCTTTACATGTAGTGCAGTAAATGAATTTTTACCACCTAGCTGATTATATCCGCCAAGTTGATTTTTTAAACTTATATATTTATTTTTATATTTAAGATATTTGTTATAATAATCCATATATAATAAAATAGAAAATTATTTTATTATTTTATTATTTTATATAAAAATAAAGAAGAAAAAAATATATTATATCTATTTCATTTTATAATAATATTTAATTGGTATATAACCATTTTATATACATTTTTGATAATTCTAATATTTCTTTCTTTTTTGTATTAGTTAAAGTTTTCCAACGTTTAGCAGCAATTGCTGTTGAATAATTTTTACTAAATGTTTCTAAATAATTATTGATATGATTATAATATAATGCATCTATAATAGTATCCCATTTATAAATAGTATTATTTATAGTTATATTAGAACTTTTATAATTTGACATTTTTTTTAAATAATTAGATGAACATAAATATGGTTTTGTCATCATATGATTTGTATTAGTTATTTTAGCATAACATAACATTCCAAATACATTAGGCACCATAAATACATCATATGCATCAATATACATTGTTTGAAACCATTTATAAATTTCTTCAGGTGATATTCCTATTAATAAAAAATAATTACCCATACACATTAATCTTTCAATATGATGTGAATAAGCATATTTATTAACTTTTTTTATTATATCATCAATTATAGGTATTTGTGTTTCTCCTTTCCATATTTTATTACATATTATTTTATGATTTTTATTATATATTGAACTAATTACTAATTTATCATAATAATTATGATACATGTGATAACTATATTCTCTCCATCCAATAACTTGTCTTATAAATCCTTCTTTTGAAGCAATGTTATTATTATATTTTTCAACATGATGTAATATATCATATATTGTTATCAAACCAGTATTTAATAATGGGGATAATAATGAATGATAACCAAATTTAATAGTTGATGATAATGCATCTTCATATTTACCAAAATTATCTAATTTATATTTTATAAAATGTTTTAACCATTTGATAGATTCAGTATGATTTATAGGATATATAAAATCATCTTTATCACAATCACCATAATGATGATTAAAATATTTTGATACATATTTTATTGCACTATCTATATATTTTTCACGAGTAGATGATGTATTTACTGATAATTTTATTTCTTTTTGTTCTTTAGTAAAAGGTAATCTATTTTCTTTATCAAAAGACCATTTATTTCCTTCTGGAACTATTGTTTTTGTTTTATGCTGACTAACCATAATATTATATTTTATTCGTTGATTTTTATAAAATGCATCATGACGTAAAAATTTAGTTGTGTTATCATCTGTGTTTGAACCTAAAAAATAGGGAGATTTATGAATTAAACATTTTAGTTTAGTATTAAATAATTTATTAGTATTTATTAAATCAATTAGTTCATTTTCAATAGGATTAAAAAATCTAATTTCGTGAATATTATTATTAGTTATAAAATCTGTAATATTTTTTTTATAATTATCATTGTGATTTATATATAATTTTTTAATAGTTAAATCATCAAAATAATTTTTCATTGTTGCTCTGTGTAAAACAAGTTTCATTTTATGATATAAAAATTTAGTAAAAAAATAAGGATGTTCCCATAATATAATATATTTTTTAGTATCTTTTTCATAAATTATGTCTAGATATTTATTTTCAAATAATTGATGTGGAAATAATATTACTAATATATTTAACATATAAATAAAAAATGAAAATAATTTATATAAATATATTACTATAATATAATAAGAATGTCTGATGATGAATTAAATTTAAATATAATTAATGAATTTACAAAATTTATTAATTATTTACAACATTTAGTTGATGCCAGTAAATCAACAGGTGATACAAAAACAATTACTGCAAATACATTTAGATTAAGACAAACTAAAAATTCATTACAAATAATAAAAAAATATCAAAAGAAAATAACTCTTGATAATATTGCAGATTTCGCAGAATTACCTGGTATTGGAAAAGGAACTATTGATAGAATTAAAGAAATAATTAAAACTGGGAAATTGAAAGAAATTATTCCATTTATTGATACAACAGATGAAAATAAAGAATTATTAGAAGAATTAGAATCTATAGTAGGAATTGGTCGCGCTCATGCTTTAGAATTAATTAAAAATGGTATAACATCTATAGATGATTTAAAAATGAAAATAGATAATGGAGAAATTAAAGTAAATGATAAAATTAAATTAGGAATTAAATATCATGGTAAATTTTTTGGTAATATTCCACGAAAAGAAATTGATAAAATTTATAAAATGATAACTGTTATTATTAATAAATTAAATAAACAATATAAATTAACTGATGAAAATAAATATATTTTTGAAATTTGCGGTTCATATCGTAGAGAGAAAGAAACAAGTGGTGATATTGATATTTTAATTAGTCAGTTAGGAACAACAGAAGATAATATTAATGATATAAATCATTTATTAATAATAGTTAATAAATTAAAAGAAAATATTAAAACAAATGATAATAAACCATTAATAGTTGATGATATGACTGATAAACATTTTGTAACTAAATATATGGGTTTTGCACAATATAAAAATAATCCATTTAGGCGAATTGATATAAGATTTGTTCCTTATGATTCTTATTATTCTGCTCTATTATATTTTACCGGATCTGCTGAATTAAATCGTAAAATGAGAC
>Ga0214921_10010667_pt1 | contig 11321 bp, 11 predicted proteins | sample LL1505_MetaG_FD_177992 | JGI IMG/M metagenome (GOLD analysis project Ga0214921, IMG submission 177992) | Freshwater microbial communities from Lake Lanier, Atlanta, Georgia, United States - LL-1505 | ecosystem: Environmental > Aquatic > Freshwater > Lake | place: USA: Georgia | collected...
GGGTGGAATTGGCTTGGCCAGTCCGAGATCCGGCCCTTTTGCGCCGCGTTGTGGACGAGTGTCTGGTGGCCTACCTGGAGGATGATGCCGACGCCTGGGAGATGGCCGCAGACGGCACCTATAGCTCCTTGAGAGGCACTTCCCGGCGTAGTTCACAGGGCGCACAGGCCGCCTTGGCTGCGCGATATGGCGATCCCGAGGGAAGGGCCTGAGGTGGACCTGATCCTGTGGCGTCATGCGGAAGCTCTGGAGGCCGTTGAGGGTGGGGATGACCTGATACGACCCCTCACGGCCCGAGGAAAAAAGCAGTCTGTCCGGATGGCCGGCTGGTTAGACCGGCAGTTGCCCGAGGGAGCCAGAATCATGGTCAGCCCGGCCTTGCGCTGCCAGCAAACTGTGGCTGCTTTGCGCCGTCGCTACAAAACCCGGGATGAACTGGGACCGACATCAGACGCCAGCAGACTGCTACAACTTGCGCAATGGCCGCAGGGCCGAGGTGTCGTCGTACTGGTTGGGCATCAACCAGCGCTCGGAGATGCCATAGCCGCCATGCTCGGTCTGACGCAGGCTGAGCTTGCGGTCAAAAAGGGGGCGATCTGGTGGTTACGAAGCCGTGCTAGGGACCAGCGGGAGGGCGCTCCCGCCGTGTTGCTCGCGGTTCAGTCGCCAGAGACCGTCTGAGTCGTCAGTCTGCTGGTTGCCTATGCGATAGCCTCAGTCAGGCGGTGTCCGCCTTGCTAGGTCGTCCGGTTTTGATGGCCGGCAAGGCCTTGACGGTGGCCAGGAAGTCTGCATCCGAAAGGGAAGACAACACGGCGACGCCCGCACGGATCAACTCGCTTTTCTTTGCTGGATGGGCCAATTTGATCGCGCGCAGTTTCAGGTCGGATAGAGCTGCGTATTCTCCCTTCGGCATGGTGAAACTGTCGCGCACCGGCTTGACTTTCTTCGGCTTAATCGGCTTGGTCAAGGGTGTCACCAGCGGGGGCGTTGGCATGACCTTGGGAGAGGGCTTCACCGGTTTGGTTTCGGCCGCTTTGGCTACGACTTCCCGACTGGGTACCTTTGGACTGGGCGTTGCGGTGGCCCTAGCAGTGGAGGGTGCTACGCCCTGCGGTTTGGTGCGTGAAGTTACCATGATAGACTCACTTTCTTTAAACAATATATACAGTTTATATCATTGAATAAAAAAGTCAAGGGTCTCTCATGACGCATTCACGGTGTTCCGTTTCTCGGTCGGCGCTTGTCAGATGTCCCTGCCGTCCAATTCAATGGTCCATGTCGTCCTGTGCCAAGCCAAAGCTTCTTCACGCAACAGGTGGACAGACTGTGGAAAAGCCTTCTCCCAACTGGCGCCGTAGGTCAAGGTAAAAGATCTTGCGCTCGTGTCGCCTGACCGTAACGACAATGTTCCCATGACCGGATCGCGCCGGGCATGGCACAGGATGACAGCCAACCGTAAGCAAAGCAGTTGCTGCACAAAACTCACGTTGGTAAAGTCAGCGTCAAGTTTGCGCAATTTTCCCCTGTGACCTAGCACCAACAGGCTGAGCTTGTGCAATTCGGTCAGGCTAAAGCCCATGGCATCGGCGTTGTCCAGAATGTAGGCGCCGTGCTTGTGGTAGTCGCTGTGCGAGATATGACTGCCTATTTCATGCAGACGGGCAGCCCAGGTCAACTTCCTGCGCATGCGTTCTGCCTCGGCTGGGTCTGCGATCGGCGTATCCGATTGCAACTGCCCCAGCAAACTGCTGGCAACCCGCGCAACCCGCTCGCCATGTATTTGGTCCGCGCCAAATTTGAGCACCAGCCGCTCGACCGATTTGGTTCGCACATCGGCGTCAGCGTTGGTTTGCCCCATCAGTTCGACAAGCAGTCCATGCCGCAACCCGCCCGAGGCCAGCCTTAATTGAGTGATCTGCAACAAATCGAACACAGCCCGAAGGACACTCAAACCACCGCCAATGATGGCCCGCCGATCGTCACGCATACCCGGAATGCGCAGCCGGTCGGCGCTTTGGGCGCCAAGGACTTTGTCAAGTAGCCAGTCCAAACCTTCTTGGCTGATTGATCCAGCCGGCCATCCGCCAGCAGTGAGCACGTCCACCACTGCGCCAACCGTCCCCGCCGAGCCGTAGGCGACGTCCCAACTGTCGCGGGTATAAAGCGGTAGCGCTTCGTCCAGCACCGCCTTAGCCGCAATCTCCGCGTTGCGAAACGCCTGCCTGGTGAATTGTTGGTCGGGAAAGTACCGATTCGACCAAGTGATGCTGCCGAGCCTGTAAGACTCCATGCGCTTCGACATCCGACCTCGCCCCAGTATAAGCTCTGTGGAGCGCCCGCCAATATCAATCACCAGGCGGCGCTCTTCACCGGTCGGCAGGGATTGCGCCACACCTTGATAAATCAGCCGGGCCTCTTCCCTCCCAGAAATCACATCGATTGGAAACCCGAGCACAGCACTGCCGCGTTGAAGGAAGGTGTCCCGATTTCTCGCTTCGCGCAGGGTCTGGGTCGCCACGGCCCTAACCTCTGCAGCCTTGAAACCGGCGAGCCGTTCCCCGAATCTGGCGAGGCAATCCCAGCCGCGCTGCATGGCCTCATGGGTCAAATTTCGGTCTTCATCCAGCCCGCCGCCTTGTCTAACAGTTTCCTTCAGGTATTCGGTTCGGAGAAACTGGCCGTGGTCCAAGCGCCCGATTTCCAAACGAAAGCTGTTGGAGCCGAGGTCGACGGCTGCCAATCGTGAGTCAGTCTGCATACTGTAATTAGGTTCTTGCGTATCGCGGCGGTCAGCATAGCATTGACTGGTGGCCTCTCGTTGTGGACCTGCTGCCAAGAAAACAGCTATCGGTGACTGTCACTGCTTCTTGCGCCAACGGACCGCTGAGGACATCACTTGACTCAAGCACCAACAAATAAATCTCCGGATGCCTGTCGATGTGTGTGAGCCATAGTTTAGTAGAGCTGACTGCCATGCTCTAGCCTTCCTCGAAGGCTGACAACTCAAGAGGTATTGATGAGTCAAACTCAACCTTTTTATAACTGAAAGCTATGACACTTTGTCGGCGAATCATTGAGCGGATATGAAGCCCACAGCGCCCTCTAATTGACAACATGTCATTAAAATGTCATATTAACACCTTAAAGTGGAGCTCGGTAAACCGAAAAATCTTCGGGACGAGTCTATTGAATAAGGATTGCATATGAAATTCATTCCAAGTCGTGTTTTAGTTGCATGCGGGTGTTTTGTGGCTGTCTGGGCAGCACAGGCGGTAAACGCACAGGAAATTACCGGAGCTGGCGCCACCTTCCCGGCTCCGTTGTACTCCAAATGGGCCGCAGACTACAACAAGGCTACTGGTGTCAAGGTGAACTACCAGTCGGTGGGTTCAGGCGCCGGTATCAAGCAGATTGACTCGAAAACAGTCGATTTTGGTGCATCTGACATGCCTTTGACTGATGATGAATTGAGTAAAAAAGGTCAAATTCAGTTTCCTACGGTGATCGGTGGCGTTGTCCCAGTGATCAATGTCAAAGGCATTGCACCCGGCCAACTCAAATTGAATGGTCAGGTCTTGGGCGATATCTTTCTTGGAAAGATCACAAAATGGGACGACGCAGCAATAAAAGGGCTCAACCCGGGCTTGACCTTGCCGGATGCTGCGATTGCCACTGTGCGTCGTGCGGATGGTTCGGGGACATCGTTCATATTCACGAATTATCTGAGCAAGGTAAACGCTGAATGGAAAAGCAAGGTTGGAGAGGGCACCGCCGTCAACTGGCCGACAGGTGCAGGCGGCAAAGGAAATGAAGGCGTTGCTGCTTTTGTTGGTCGCTTACCCAACTCAATTGGCTATGTGGAGTACGCCTATGTTAAGCAAAACAAGATGACTTATGCCTTGATGCAAAATTCCTCCGGTGTTTTTGTTGCTCCTGATGACAGTGCCTTCAAGGCCGCTGCGGCAAATGCCGACTGGGCTAAGTCCTTCTACCAGATACTGACTAATCAGAGCGGTAAGGATGCTTGGCCAATTTCCGGAGCCACTTTTATTCTGATGCACAAAGTGCAAGACAAACCTGTGAACGGCAGCGAAGCGCTGAAGTTTTTCTCATGGGCTTACAAAAATGGGGAAAAGACGGCGGACGACTTGGATTACGTACCGATGCCCAAGGCAGTTGTGGCCAGTATTGAAAAGGTGTGGGGTGAGGTTAAAGATGCGTCTGGCAAGCCAATCGCATTCAAGTGAGAGCGGTGGGTGGCCTAACCAATCATAATTACTGTCAAAAACTATGGCGTCATCTACACTGTCTGGGCAGGAAATGTCCGCCAAGTCGGCTCTGCTTACGCCAATACGTGTTATGACCAACCCCTCTCCGCAGAAGAGGGCCCGCTCCGGGCCACTTCTTGATCTTATATTCGGTTGGTTGGCAAAGGGAGCGGCGTTGTTCACTTTGCTGATGCTGTTGGCCATCTTGGTGTCCCTGACAGTGCGGGCTTGGCCCGCCATCAGCAAATACGGACTGGGCTTCTTTCTCAGCACCAGTTGGGATCCTGTCAAGGAGAACTTCGGTGGTCTTGTAATGATTTACGGCACATTGATGACTTCCATCATTGCCTTGATCATTGCGGTCCCCGTTAGTTTCGGTATTGCGTTGTTCCTGACTGAACTAGCCCCTGGCTGGTTGAAACGTCCTCTTGGAACGGCGATCGAATTGCTGGCTGCAATCCCATCGATTGTTTACGGTATGTGGGGTTTGTTGGTTTTTGGTCCCTTGCTGGCGAACTATGTTCAACAGCCCTTGCAGTCACTCTTTGGAACAACGCCGTATCTCGGAGCATTGTTTTCAGGCCCGCCTGTAGGAATCGGCATTCTGTCTGCAGGTATTATTTTGGCCATCATGATTATTCCGTTTATCGCTGCTGTGATGCGTGACGTGTTCGAGGTGACACCAACTTTGCTCAAAGAGTCCGCCTACGGACTCGGCGCCACCACTTGGGAGGTAGTGTCCAAGGTTGTTCTTCCCTACACAAAGGCTGGTGTCGTCGGCGGTATCATGCTCGGGCTGGGGCGTGCAATCGGGGAGACGATGGCCGTCACATTTGTGATCGGCAACTTCAATCAGCTTGATTCGTTGAGTCTGTTTCAGGCAGCTAACAGCATCACTTCTGCCCTGGCTAATGAGTTTGCGGAAGCCGGGGAGGGTCTTCATCAAGCCTCACTGATGTATCTGGGTCTTGCACTTTTCTTCATCACTTTTGTGGTGTTGGCCCTGTCCAAGTTACTACTGTCGCAACTTCGTAAAAATGAAGGAACCCGGGCATGACCACCGGCGGTAATTTACTACGCGACGCCGAAATGCTGGCTTTACGCCGCGCCAAGTACGCGCAGCGAAAGCGTGTCAATATTATGGCGCTGACGCTTTCCCTGCTTGCGATGTCATTTGGCTTGCTCTGGCTTTTCTGGATTTTGATCGACACCATTGTTCTTGGGATTGGTGGTTTGACTTGGAGCACGTTGACTCAAATGACACCGCCGCCCAACGATGTCGGTGGGCTGGCCAACGCCATGTTTGGTTCACTCTTGATGGTGTCATTGGCGACGTTTGTCGCAACGCCAATCGGCATCATGGCTGGTATCTATTTGGCAGAGTTCGAGCCTACAGGGTGGCTTGCGTCTGTGACACGTTTCGTTAATGATGTCTTGCTCTCAGCGCCTTCCATCGTGATTGGCCTTTTTGTTTACTCAGTGGTGGTGGTTCGGTTCAAATCTTTTTCTGGGATTGCTGGTGTAATGGCTCTGGGATTAATTGTGATTCCAATCGTTGTCAGAACAACAGAGAATATGTTGCAACTAGTACCGTCAGGCCTGCGTGAAGCAGCGTATGCCCTTGGCGCGCCGAAGTGGAAGGTTATTGTCAGCATAACTTTGCGTTCCGCCAGGGCAGGGGTTGTGACTGGGATACTATTGGCTGTAGCTCGAATCGCTGGCGAGACGGCACCCCTTTTGTTCACCGCACTGAGTAACCAGTTTTGGACCGCCAGCCTGGCTGAACCTATGGCTAGTCTGCCAGTAACTATCTTCAAGTTCGCAATGAGTCCGTATGAGAACTGGCAAAAACTTGCTTGGGCAGGGGTTTTCATCATTACCACGGCTGTTCTCGGACTCAACATTCTTGCACGAGTGTTGACGCGGAACAAATTGTGACAGACCGTCAAATCGATTCAACAGACAGGATGACCATGACGTCCAACGTGACTACCCATGAGCGGCCTAAAATAGCCGTTAAAAACTTGGATTTTTATTACGGTAAATTTCATGCGCTCAAGGGCATTAATCTTGAAATTCCGGAAAAAAAGGTTACAGCTTTTATTGGACCATCGGGCTGTGGCAAATCGACGCTGCTGAGGGTGTTTAACCGAATGTTTGAGTTGTATCCTGAGCAAAGAGCAAAGGGGGAGATCCTTCTTGACGGGCAGGATCTGCTGAGCACAAAAGATGATGTCGCAATCCTTCGTGCCAAAGTTGGTATGGTGTTCCAGAAGCCTACACCTTTCCCGATGTCGATATATGAAAACGTGGCCTTTGGGGTGAAGTTGTTCGAAGCCCTGAGTCAAACCGACATGGAAGATCGAGTGGAGTGGGCGTTGCGGAAGGCCGCTCTCTGGACGGAGGTCAAAGACAAACTACATCAGAGTGGCGCCAGCCTATCCGGCGGTCAGCAACAGCGGCTGTGCATAGCCCGTGGTATTGCCATCAAGCCTGAGGTTTTGCTACTAGACGAACCATGTTCGGCGTTGGATCCCATTTCTACCGCGAAGATTGAAGAACTGATCACTGAATTAAAAACGGACTACACAGTGGTCATCGTTACTCACAACATGCAGCAAGCGGCCCGTTGCAGTGATTACACTGCTTATATGTACTTGGGTGACTTGATTGAATTTGGCGCTACTGAGCAGATTTTCTTCAAGCCCAATCGTAAGGAAACAGAAGATTACATCACCGGTCGTTTTGGATAAGGAATTGCCATGCCAGACAAACATCTCTCTACCCAGTTCGACAGCGAGTTGAGTGCGGTATCGAGTCGTGTGCTGGAACTCGGTGGCCTGGTGGAGTCGCAAATCCGCCAAGCAATCTTCGCCCTGTCGCAATTCAGTGTGGAGGTCGCCAATCAGGTAACTGAAGTCGAGGCCCGAGTTAACGCGATGGAAGTGGACATTGACCGTGAGTTATCGAGCATCATTGCCCGCCGACAACCCACTGCGAGGGATCTGCGGCTACTTATAGCCATTTCTAAGACGACAGCCAATCTCGAACGAGTTGGGGATGAAGCTGAGAAAATAGCGCGAATGGTGCGCTCCATCATCGACAGTGGTGCGCCCCGGTCGCTGCCATCTCTGGAGTTGCGAGTCGCTGCTGACTTGGCCTCCGGCCTGTTGCGTAAGGCCTTGGATGCGTTTGCACGTCTTGATACCCAAGCTGCATTGTCGATTCTGAAGGAAGATGGCGTTATCGATCGTGAATTTGATGGCTTTGTGCGCAAACTGGTGACCTACATGATGGAAGATCCACGCATGATCTCGCCGAGTCTGGACCTTTTGTTCCTCGCGAAGGCGATCGAAAGAATTGGCGACCATGCCAAGAATATTGCCGAGTTCATCATATATGTGGTCAAGGGAGCCGATGTCCGTCATACCCCGATGGAGCAAATTGAATCGGTGGTGAAATGAGGCATCAACCCGGTGTCCTGATCGTCGAAGACGAACCAGCTATCGCGGAGTTGATAGCAGTCAATCTCCGTCATAACGGTTTCAGACCCACTTGGGCCATGGACAGTGCCTTGGCGCAATGTGAAATAGATGCCGTGTTGCCAGACGTGATCCTTCTAGATTGGATGTTGCCTGGTGAAAGTGGATTGGTTCTGGCTAAACGTTGGCGAGCCAACGCCCGCACCAAGGATATCCCTATCATTATGTTGACGGCACGCGGTGACGAACTCGATCGAGTCGCTGGCCTTGATGCAGGCGCTGACGATTACATTGCCAAACCGTTTTCCACCAGAGAACTACTTGCCAGGGTGCGGGCAGTTTTGCGTCGTCGTGCGCCTGAGCAGATGGGAGGGTTAGTGGTAATCGGTGACCTGGCTCTTGACGGTTCAACCTATCGGGTCACCTTCAAAGAACAGATGTTAAAGCTCGGCCCGACGGAGTTCAAACTCCTGCACTATTTCATGAATCACGCCGAACGGGTGCACAGTCGGTCTCAACTGCTAGACAAGGTGTGGGGCGATCACGTGTTCATTGAGGAGAGAACGGTCGACGTCCACGTCAAGCGCTTGCGTGAGGCACTTGGGGCCGCTGCAGGGCAGATGATTGAAACGGTTCGCGGTGCAGGGTATCGACTGACCGCACAGACTGCATTGTCAACGTCTGCGAAAGCCGGTGCCTGACCTAGTGCCGACTTGATCCAGATCATATTCCTGGATTTTGTCCGTGCTTGGTCGTACTGTGTCTTTTTTCGGGGTGCAATGTGTTGGCGCCCTGTCCGGCGTGATCATCTGGCCAGGCCATTCTTCAGTAGGTGCCTTAACCGGTGTTGTCGTTGCCGGCAGTATCTGGTTTCTGGTTGATTTGTTGCGTGGTACGCGTGCGCTGGATTGGCTTCGCCAAGGCGGTGCTTTAGACGTTGAAATGACCACCAGCGGGGCTTGGGGCGATATGGTCGATCGTACGCGTCGCCTTCTACGCGCCAGAGACAAGTTGATTCGGGATAGCCAAGCAAGGCTGCATGATTTCCTTGCTGCGCTGCAGGCATCACCGAATGGTGTCGTGCTGCTTGATGCGCATGCGCAGATCGAATGGTTCAATCAGACGGCAGCTACTCATTTTGGCCTGCAAACCCAAAGAGATCTGCAGCAGCATTTTGGAAATCTGGTGCGTGATCCAGCCTTTGCTGCTCATTTGGCCAGCAAGGAGTATGGTCGGGAGGTCTTGATGCCGGGTCGCATGACCACCGCGTTGCGTCCCGTCAATCTGTCTGTACAACTGCACCCTTATGGCGAGGGTCGCTTACTTTTGCTTTCTAGAGACGTCACGGTGTTGGAACAGGCCGAAGCCATGCGTCGGGATTTTGTCGCCAATGTTTCGCATGAAATTCGTACGCCGTTAACGGTCTTGGCTGGCTTTGTGGAGACCTTACAGACCTTACCGCTTACATCCAAGGAGCACGACCGCTACCTCGATATGATGTCCACTCAGGCTAGGCGTATGCAGACGCTGGTCAGTGATTTGCTGATGTTGTCCCGACTGGAGGGTAGTCCGCCGCCGAGCTTGACGGAGTGGGTCTCATTGCCTTCAATCATGGCTCAGTTGGCTCAGGATGGATCATCCCTATCTGCCACACTCGCAGGTGAAGCTAAACCTGCCCACGTGATCAGTTTTGATTGTCCTGCTGGCATCGAATTAGCGGGAGCTGCCAGTGAATTGCTGAGCGCAACCGGAAATCTGGTTAGTAATGCTATTCGTTACACGCCTGCTGGTGGCACAGTTTGCGTATCGGCGGCAGTTGTTCCGGAAGGTAGCCTTGCTTTTTCGGTCACTGATTCAGGACCAGGTGTTGCGCCAGAACACATTCCTCGCCTTACCGAGCGCTTTTATCGCGTTGACCGCAGTCGATCGAGGGACACTGGGGGCACTGGTCTAGGTCTTGCCATCGTTAAGCACGTCGCTCAACGTCATGGTGCTGAACTGAAGATCGAAAGCGTCCTCGGCCATGGGACCAGCTTCACCTTGACATTCCCTTCGAGCAGGATCCGATCCAGCGTGTAAGGTCGGCAGCCGCTTTTATGTCACTCAGGATTCAAGGGGGTGTGGTCAACTTGAGCCGGTACAAGTGCAATTCGTCCCCGCGCTCAACCGGGTGTGTGTTGTTGCTTTGAAGAGTCCAGACCGACAGGACACCAGAGCTCGCCAGTTTTGCAGCCGAATTTGGTGGCACGATGAGCCACTGGCAGCCACCTTGTCCAATAGGTCTGATATTGAGGTCTCCATGGAATCGCAGAGCGATCAACTGTTCTGTACTCAGCTCATAGGAGTGAACACATTCACCCGCAGGCAAATGCAGCGATATCTTTCGCACAAGTGCAGCGTCACTTCGGGCATAGTCAAGCAGAGGCAGCCACAAGGACATGAGTAGAAGCCAGCACAGCGCTGCGCCGCCGGCTGGTAGTACAAGACTTTTCCAGATCGCAGCACGATGCCGACCCACCCGCCATTTGACGAGCCAGAGCCATGCAGTGGTGGCCATCAATGCGCAAGCGAATGCCAACCATGAAAAGCTGGGTGAAAACCCGGGCGCTAAGCGCTGAACATTCGCAGCAGGCTGCCATGGCACCCCGGTTTGCATCGCAATCCAGACCACCCAGACAACACAGGCACAGCCGGAAAAAAACAACAAGGTGAACCAGTCTATCAAGGCCGCCACCATGCGCTCCAGTGTCGGCAAGGCAAATGCCGCCATCGTGGCCAATGGGGGAAGCGTTAAAAGTAATGAACGCTCTGGCGAGGGCGTAGCTAATGCCCCCACTAGCGCGACACCCGCAAACCAAATGGGTAAAAGCAGGTGCCTGCTTGGCAAGTGACGCCGATGCCACAGTTGACGACGCCAGCGCCATAACGTCCAAAGCGACAAAGGCCATGCTGGCCAAGTGAACCACACCAAGAGGTTTCCCTGAGCCAACCAGTGGTCCCAAGCCCATGGCGGCGCTACTAGATGCCAGCGCCATAACTGCAAACTGCTGGCCATAAGCGCCACCAGCACGAGCAGGCCAATGACGGCTGACACGCGTTGCAGTAGCGCACGTTTGGCAACTGGGTCCTGTTGTGGAACCGGAAGCAGGGCCAATGTCCCGCCCAAGCCGAACATGATGGCAAGACTTGGTGCGCCGGACAGAGTTAACCCGATCAACCCCAAAGTCACCCCGATGGCTGGCATCCGCCCGCTGCTCGGCAGAGCCGCGAAGCCGTAAAAAGCCAGCGTTGCAAAGCAGAGTTGTGCCAGCATTGGTGTCGCTTCATGGACCGGTTGTGCCAAACCCAGGCAGGCAATCAGCGCCAGCAAGGCGCCATCGGCCAAGGCTCGGGCATAGTCTGGCGGCGATGCTTCCCCGCCGAAAGCAAAGGGTACCGGTTGCGCATCGCGGCCACGTGCGAGCTGGTATGTGCCGTACCAGGTAGCAAGCAGCGTTAGCAGCAGAAGGCCGATGAATGGGATGCGTGCCGCCAGATCCAACGGAAAGCCAGATGGCGCGGCCTGGAT
>Ga0214921_10010670_pt1 | contig 11319 bp, 6 predicted proteins | sample LL1505_MetaG_FD_177992 | JGI IMG/M metagenome (GOLD analysis project Ga0214921, IMG submission 177992) | Freshwater microbial communities from Lake Lanier, Atlanta, Georgia, United States - LL-1505 | ecosystem: Environmental > Aquatic > Freshwater > Lake | place: USA: Georgia | collected 2015-05-28
TGATGCCTATTATTTTGGTACCAACAATGGTCTATATTACAGAGCCAAAAACAATACTTCAGCAGATGCTTATACCTTGGTTGCCAATACAGAAGGGCAGGTATGGTCTATACAGGTGATCAATGAAAAGTTGTTCATGTGTCACCATGAAGGGCTTTTTGAAGTAAAACAATTACAGGCAGAAAAAATTCTCGATTGCAGGGGTGCATGGAAAATAAAGGCATTGTCAAAACATCCTGGAAATTTTATTTTAGGAACTTACAATGGTATCAGCCTTTTGAAATGGGACAATAACACGCTTTTGTTTCAACAAAATTATTCAAGGTTCAAAGAGTCGAGTCGTTTTTTGGAAGAAGATGCTGACGGCAATGTTTGGGTAGGTCATCCTTATAAAGGCATGTACCAATTAAAGTTAAGTGCCGACCTTACTGCTATTCTGAATGTAAAATTGTATGGTAAAAAGCAGGGTTTACCAGCAGAAATAGAAAACTATGTTTTCAATACCGATTTAGGCTTGACCTTCAATACCCAATCAGGCATATATACTTACAACGAACAAACAGACCGATTTGAATTGGCCAAACTGCCTCAAGAAATTATAGATGCCAAATTGGTTTATAAGCGTTTTATAAATGGCAACAATGGCAATATTTGGTACATTACTGCCAATGAAATTGGCTGTTTCAAGCCAACATACAACGGGGTAAATTACGGTTACACTAAAATTATACTCCCATTTTTAGAGCAAAATTTGGTTGGTGGCTTTGAGTTTTTATATGAAACAGCAAACCAAGAAGTATTTATAGGTACTGAAATTGGTTTTGTAGCACTGGATTTAAAAAAGGTGAAACATTTTATGCAGTTCACACCCCAAATGATGTTTAGCTCTATTCACAGTTTGTCGAATCCTGATTCGGTTTATTTTAATTTTTTAAGCAATCCACTTCCAGTTGTTGAACTCTATGATAAATCCATTGAGATTGATTTTAGTTCGCCCAATGGCTATTGTTACAAAGACCTTGTGTTTAGCACCTATTTAGAAGCTTGGGATAAATCATGGACTCCATGGAAAAGTGCGCAATCAAGAGAGTTTAGCCGTTTGTCTTATGGCACTTATCACTTTCATGTGAAAGCAAAATACATGGGGAAAGAAGGCCTAGATACAATTTTAACCATTGTTATAGCAGCACCTTGGTATTGGTCATTGGCAGCTAAAATTGCATACCTGATTGTGTTGGTGATTGTGGTTATTTTTATTGGATTTTTCCCGCAGCGTTTGGTTTGGAAAAGGGCTACCAGAATCATTGCAGAAAAGGAAGACCAATACAAAAATCAAACAGCCTTGTTGACCCGTGAAAAAGAAATGCAAGAAAAGGAATTGATTGAATTAAAAAATCAGCAATTGGAGCGCGAACTAGAACACCAAGCGCGTGAGCTAGCCTCTTCAACCATGCATATTGTACAAAAAAGTGAAATGTTGTTGAGCATCAAGGACAAGCTCAGAAAAATTGCCCAGGTTAGCAACGACCCTAAAATCAAACCTGAATTAAGCGAACTTATCAAGAACATTGATAAAGATGCCTTGATTGACAAAGAATGGGAAAAATTTGAGGTCTATTTTAACAGCATCCACGATCGTTTTACCAAGGTGTTGAAAGCGAAATTCCCACAACTCAATGCCAACGACATTAAGATGTGTGCCTATTTGCGAATGAATTTATCTTCTAAAGAAATAGCTTCCATTTTAAATATTTCAGTACGTGGAGTAGAAATAAGCAGGTACCGACTTAGAAAAAAAATGAACTTAGAGAGTGGCATCAATTTAACCTCTTATTTGTCTGATTTGTAAAATAAAAAAGGCCGGATAACCCGGCCCTTTTTAACTTATTACGAACAACTTAATCAACTATAAATGGAATAGTTTTTACTTGATTTTCTGTTTCAATTTTCAAGAAATACATGCCTTTGTTCAATGCTTTGATTTGCAAAGGATACAATGTTTCTGTTACAACTTTCGTACTGTTTTCTACCAATTGAATTTGACCAATTGTATTGTAAACAGCTATTTTGGTGTTTTTACCAAAACCCATTTCTGTTTGAATGTACAATACTTCGTTGGCAGGATTTGGATACACTTTAATGCTTTGTTTTTCGTAAGTTGACAATCCGGTGGCATCACACATGGTACAAGTATTCCAGCAATATGTGCCTACAGTCATTTCTGCTGCTCCGCTTACATCAACAAATCTGTTGGTATAATTTCCAACGGTTTTAGTGCAAGGATCTGATGAGCTAAATGATTCTTGGTCAACCCAATTCCCAATGGTAAATTTGAAATCATAAGAGCCACTGTCAAGATTAAGTGTAGTAGCATAAATATTGTTTCCAATGCTATCCATTTTGGTACAATCACCACACCATCCGTTAAAAGTACCATTCAATGTTACGCCTTTGCTCATGTCACCCACATAGTTTTTCATATTAACTTTGAAAGTAACTTTTGTTTTAGGTAGTGCGTTGGCACAATCAGTACAACTTTCCCAACAAACCAATGGCAAAGTATCGTTGTCTTTGTTTACCAAAAGGTATCTGTTTGTATATCCTGATTTAGTGGTTGTACAAGATGAACCCTCTTTTAAAATTTCTTGTTTAACCCAATTTCCAACTACATACTTGTAATCATAAGATGAGTCTTTGTCAAGTGATAATGTAACAGTCCAAATATCAGTGTTTGGAATTTTTGTCATTGGTGTACAAGCACCGCACCAGCCATTGAAAGAACCGTTCAAAGTGATGATAGCAGAATCGGCAGGTTTGTTTTTTGCCATATCAACCCTGAAAGTTACATTGGTTTTGTTTGACGGAGTACTTGAACCCCCAAATGCGATGTCATCAAAGTAATATGTTTTCTCGCCAGCTGTAGCTCCTGTTACACCAAAATTAAAGAACACAGAAAGTTTTTGATAGGTATTTGCATAATTGATAGCAGCAGTTCCGGCGGCTTGGTTGGCAAAATCAAACTCCAAAGTTTCCCAAGCGTTTGCTTTGGTAGTTTTGGCATCTGTTTCGACACTAATTTGCCCATTGTTGGGGTCTTCAATTTTCATACGAACAGTAATACCAGCATCTGGAGAGTAAACACGCATGTTCATTTTATGGCCAAAAGAAGTAAATTGAATAGGTGTGGCTAATCCAGCAGGTGTTCCAACTGTTGTTCCAGCCCATAATTCAGCACCAGCACCTTTGATCACTTTTGCTACATTGTTATTGGCTTGGCTAGGATCTGCAGCAATGCTACTGCTGTTTCCACCAAAATCAATCATGGTATAATCGGTGTTTGCCTTGTCAAAAGTAACAGGCAATGAGATTTTCTCAATGGTAGGTGTTACGAATTTTACATCGTCAAAGTAGTAGGTTTTTACACCAGCCGTAGCACCAGTAGTTCCAAAATTAAAGAAGACAGATAGTTTTTTATAGGTATAAGTCAAATTGATGGCAGCGGTTCCGGTTGAATGCTTAGAAAAATCAAATTCCAAAGTTTCCCAGGCGTTTGCTTTGCTTGTTTTTACATCAGTTTCAACGCTTTTATTACCATCGTTAGGGTCTTCAACTTTTAATTTAACCACAATACCAGAATCTGGAGAGAATACTTTCACAGACATTTTGGTTAAACTATTGGTAAAAGGAATGGCACTCGAAAAGCCTGCTGCTGTTCCAACAGTTGTGCCAGCCCATAATTCAGCAGCAGCGCCTTTAATAACTTTAGCAACCATATTTCCTTGGCTGGTTGGGTCAGGAGCCACACTGCTTGTGTTTCCACCAAAGTCAATCATGGTATAATCAACTGTATTGTTATCAAATGTAACAGGTAAATTAAGTTGACTTAAGGCAGCTGGGATAAAACGGATGTCGTCACAGTAGTATACTTTCTCGCCAGCAGTTGAACCATTTACACCAAAATTGAAGAAAATAGACATCTTCTTGTAGCTGTATCCAAAATTGATGGCTGCAGTTCCCGTTGCTTGTTTTGAAAAATCAAACTCAATGGTTTCCCAAGCATTTACTTTGCTTGTTTTTACATCAGTTTCAACACATTTACCTCCATCATTAGGGTCTTCAACTTTGAGTTTAACCACAATACCACTGTCAGGTGAGTAAATTTTTACCGAAATTTTGGTAGCACCTTGCGCAAATGGGATGGCAGTTATAAATCCGGTTGTTCCGCCAATGGTTGTTCCTGCCCAAGTTTCAGCACTGTTGGTTTTGGTAATCTTGGCCACTTTGTTGTTTCCGCCAGTTGGGTCTGTTGCTACAGTACTTGCATTGCCACCGAAATCTACCAAAGTGTAGGTTAGGTTGCTGTTGTCAAATGTAACAGGAAGGTCAATTTGTTGTGCAAATAACAAACTTGGAGCCAATAGCAGCATCCATGCACAGAGAACATGTGTAATTTGTTTCATTTTGTCTTAAAATTATTTTTGTGAATTTAACGCAAAACACAAACTTTGGTTTTTTTGCCCACCCAACTCTACTTTCACTTTTTAAATCAAGCCTATTTTATTACTACTACAAGACTACTACATTATTGTTTAAATATATGATTATCAATTAAATAAAAATAAACAGTCTGAGCATATTTTTAGCCCTTCTCAGGGTCTCAAAACTACTTTTGTTTTCGAATGGGAGGTAAAATTTTAACAAAAACCGGCTTTTATTTCATTTTTAAAGCGCGTTAAAAACTACCAAACAAGAATCAAATTGGGGTTTTAATTAGGGCTTTAGCCGCCGCCAACATCTGCGCAAACGACACCCTCGTTTCAGCAGTCAACTTACCAGCACAAAGCCTTGTAAGGGCCACTACTTATTATTCTAATATTTACTTGTTCAACCAAAACAATACAAGCAATGCGTATAAATACAATGTGAATGATAGAAAATACACTGCTATTGCAAACAAACCAACAGCATGTATAGAATGTGGTGTTGCCGAAGCCAATGGCAAAGTGTATTGCTTCAATACCAATGGTACTACAGAAGCTTATGATATTGCTAGCAATACATGGCAAGTGAAAGCATCACTTCCTGCAGGTGCTGGAATTGATGCTGGTTTCTATGCAACAAGCTTGAACAATGAGATTTATTTAATGGGATCAAGTATGGGCCTCACTCAAACAGCATTTTATAAATATAATTCACTCAACAATACATTTACATCTCTCAATACGCCTGCACAAGCAAGTATTCATAGCCGTTTAATAAGTTTCAATAACAACCTATATAAAATTGGTGGTGAATTCTATGATGGTAATCAATCCATAGCACTTTCATTGTTTGAGGTATTCAATCCTTCAACAAATTCCTGGAGTAAATTACCAGCTATGCCAGAGGCATTGAGCAGAGTTGGTGCAACTGTTTACAACAATAAAATTTATGTTTATGGAGGCAATGTACCCTATGGTGCAGTTTCTAATAAAGTTTATGTGTTTGACTTTACAAGCAACGCATGGTATGCAGAGAGCAATAGCTTACATGCAAAATATTTTGAAATTGAGGCCAAAACAGCCAATAACATGGTTTTTTTATTTGGTGGTATTGATACTACTGGAAGTGCTAGCAATCAAGCCCTCAGATATTTTTGCAAAGACCAATTGTGTACCTGCAAATGGGCAGAGTATGTTTGCAATGGGGTTTCACAAGATGAGCCTTGCAAAATATTAACCAGTAGCTTGTACAAATCCGGTACTGTATTCTGCAATGGCTATGCCACCAAAGTAGTAGATGTCACAAACCCCATCACAGGTAAAACCTGGATGGACAGGAACCTTGGTGCTTCAAGAGCTGCAACAAGTTCAACAGACACGCTTGCTTACGGAGACTTGTACCAATGGGGCAGAGGGTCAGATGGTCATCAATGTAGGAATTCAGCAACCACAACAACTTTAAGTACAACAGACCAACCAGGCCATGGCAATTTTATTGTTTCATCGAATAGCCCATATGATTGGAGAAGCACACAGAATAACAATTTATGGCAAGGCGTGAATGGAATTAATAACCCTTGCCCAACAGGATATAGAATACCAACAGAGATTGAGTTAACAGATGAAATGTTAAGTTGGACAACGCTTACTTCAAATGCAGTATTTTCATCGGTTTTAAAACTTCCTTTTTCTGGAAGAAGAGACCCAGTATCTTCAACTATGGCAGATGTTGGCAATGTTGGTTACTATTATTCAGACAAGCCATCCAATACAAACAGTTATTATTTAGGATTTTCAACTGCTGGGATGTCCGTTCATAACAATAATTATAGAGCAGGTGGTAATTCAATTCGTTGCATCAAAGACTATGCAGCATCAATAGGTACATTTGACACAACTGCTTTAAGTAACCAAGGAGATTTATATTCAGGTTTGGCAGCCAACAATGTTACAAGCACAATTAACTACACCAATGGCAATGGCGCAAATTACGATTCACTTGTTATCAGTTCAACAGGCGTAACAGGTTTAAAAGCAACACTTGCAACAGGCACTTTGAACAATGGCAATGGCACATTAACCTTTACCATTACAGGTACACCCTCAACTAGTGGTGTAGCAAGTTTTGCCATTTCATTTGGTGGCAAAACATGTGTGATTACAAGAACAATAAATTTACCCATAGGAAGCTATAAACCAGGCACTGTTTTTTGTAGTGGAACCCCAACCGCAGTAGTAGATGTGACCAACCCAATTACTGGTAAAATCTGGATGGACAGAAATCTTGGTGCTTCAAGAGCAGCCACTAGTAAAACAGATGCAGATGCCTACGGAGATTTATACCAATGGGGTCGAGGGTCAGATGGTCATCAATGTAGGAATTCAAGTACAACAACTTTTTTGAGTAGTACCGATAATCCAACTCATTCTAGTTTTATATTGTCTCCTAACTATCCATATGACTGGCGTAGCATTAAAAATGATAATTTATGGCAAGGTGTGAATGGAGCAAACAATCCTTGTCCTAATGGATATCGCTTACCGACATACAATGAATTAGAGAGTGAAAGGCTATCTTGGCCTTCAAATAATCCACTTGGAGCATTTTTATCGCCACTGAAACTTCCTGCTTCTGGTTATAAAAATGTTGGCGATGGAAGTATGAGTGCTGTAGGGTATAATTGTGGCTATTGGAGCAGTACAGTAGATGTATTTACTTCTTGGTTGTTATATTTCCAAACTGGTCATATTGCTTACATGAGTAGTAACTATAAGGCCGGTGGATCTTCTGTCCGTTGCATCAAAGACTAGCTCCATTCTCATTTAATAAAAAAGGCTTGCGCATGCGCAAGCCTTTTTTATTGGGTATTGAGCCATTCAACTATTTAGTTGCTTGTTCAAAACGACGGTTCACTTCGTTCCAATTGATCACATTCCAGAATGCCGAAATATAATCAGGTCTTCTGTTTTGGTAATGCAAATAATACGCATGTTCCCAAACATCCAGTCCTAAAATTGGGGTTCCTTTTACTTCAGCAATGTCCATTAAGGGATTGTCTTGGTTTGGCGTAGAAGAAACCACCAATTTTTTATCGGCAGTTACACTTAACCAAGCCCAACCTGAACCAAAACGTGTAGCAGCAGCATTGTTGAAAGCTGTTTTAAAAGCTTCCATTCCACCTAAATCATTTTCAATGGCAGCCATCAAAGCAGCTGAAGGGCTTCCTCCATTGTTGCTCAATAAAGTCCAGAACAAACTGTGGTTGTAATGACCACCGCCATTGTTGCGCACTGCAACAGGATATTGGCCAATGTTTTTACAAATTTCTTCTAAGCTTAAATCTGCTGCTGGTGTTCCAGCCAATGCATTGTTTAAATTGGTAACATATGCATTGTGATGTTTGCTGTGGTGAATTTCCATGGTGCGGGCATCGATATGCGGCTCCAGGCTGTTGTACTCGTATCCGAGTGCGGGTAATTCAAATGCCATAATTGTATTCTATTAATGTTAAAGTTTTCAAATATAATCAACCCAAATGGAACCCATTTGTTTTAACGCAATTGTTTAAAAAAATCTTTCATCAAATTGGCGCAAGCCTCTTCCAATATGCCCTTCTTAACAACCGTTTTAGGATGCAGCATTTTAGATTCAGTTGCCATAAACCCACGTTTGGTATCGGGTGCTCCAATAATCAGTTCGCTTAACTGTGCCCAGTAAATTGCCCCTGCACACATATTGCAAGGCTCTAAGCTTACGTACAATTTACATTCAGTTAAATACTTTGCGCCCAAATAATTGGCTGCTGCTGTAATGGCTTGCATTTCGGCATGCGCAGTTACATCATGCAAACGCTCGGTCAGGTTATGTCCCTTGCCAATGATTTTATTGTCTAAAACTACCACCGCACCTACAGGAACTTCTCCCTCATCAAAAGCCTTTTGCGCCTCTTTGAGCGCTTCTTTCATAAACCATTCATCTGTAAAAAGCGTTTCCATGAATTGTGTAGCTATTAGCAACAGCGAAATTAGACTATTTCACCAATAAAAAACACGGCAATTCAATTCTACTTTGTGATGCAATTTGCCTTTCTTAACTTGCGCCTTTATTGATTTAGAAATTAAAATTATGTACAGAACAAATACATGTGGTGAATTGCGTATTGCAGATGCTGGAAAAGAAGTTATTTTAAGCGGTTGGGTTCAAAAAAGTAGAGACTTGGGGGGCATGACTTTTATAGATTTAAGAGACCGATATGGCATTACACAATTGGCATTTAACATGGATCAAGATGCTGAAATTTGTGAAAGAGCTAGGAAGTTGGGTCGTGAGTTTGTGTTGCAAGTAAAAGGGACAGTCAAAGAAAGAGAAAACAAAAATGCCCAATTGCCAACTGGAGACATTGAAATAGAAGTCAAAGATATTATTGTATTAAATCCTTCAGCTACACCTCCATTTACCATAGAAGAAAATACAGATGGTGGTGAAGAACTGAGAATGAAATACAGGTATTTAGATTTAAGAAGAGCATCAGTTAGATCTAATTTGCAATTGCGTCATCAAGTAGCTAAACAAACCAGAAATTACTTAGATGCCCAAGATTTTATTGAAGTAGAAACACCTGTTTTAATTAAATCAACCCCTGAAGGTGCCAGAGATTTTGTGGTGCCAAGCAGAATGAATCCAGGACAATTTTATGCTTTGCCACAATCTCCTCAAACTTTCAAGCAATTGTTAATGGTTGGGGGTTTTGATAAGTACTACCAAATTGTAAAATGTTTCAGAGACGAAGATTTACGCGCCGATAGACAACCAGAATTCACACAAATAGATTGCGAAATGAGTTTTGTGGAGCAGGAAGATGTACTGAATATGTTTGAAGGCTTAGTAAGACATTTGTTTGAAACCGTCAAAGGCATTGAAATTGCAAGTGTACCCAGAATGACTTACGCTGATGCCATGAAATATTATGGAAGCGACAAGCCCGATACCCGTTTTGACATGCGTTTTGTGGAATTGAACCATTTGGTAAAAGACAAAGGTTTTAAAGTATTTGATGAGGCAGAATTGGTTGTAGGTATTTGCGCTAAAAATGCAGCTAGTTATACCCGCAAACAATTGGATGAATTGACTGATTTTGTGAAGCGTCCGCAAATTGGGGCAACAGGTTTGGTATATGCCAGAGTCAACGAAGATGGAACGGTAAAATCAAGCGTAGATAAATTTTATGATGAAAACGCATTGAAAACATGGGCCAAAGAAATGCAAGCTGAACCCGGCGATTTGCTCCTAATTTTAGCTGGTGAAAAACACAAAACCAGAAAAGCTTTGAATGAATTGCGCTTAGAAATGGGTACGCAATTGGGCTTAAGAGATAAAAATAAATTTTCTTGTTTATGGGTGATGGATTTCCCATTGCTTGAATTTATTGAGGAAGAAGGCAGGTTCTTTGCCATGCACCATCCATTTACTTCTCCAAAACCAAGCGACATTGAACAAATTGATGAAATGATTGCCATGCAAGCCGCAGGCCAATTGAATTCGAATTATGAAAGCCCTAGAGCCAATGCGTATGACATGGTCATCAATGGGGTAGAAGTGGGTGGCGGTTCTGTGCGTATATTCAATAAGGCTTTGCAACAAAAAATGTTTGCTTTGTTAGGATTTAGCAACGAAGAGGCGCAAGCACAATTTGGGTTTTTAATGAATGCCTTTGAATACGGCGCACCTCCTCATGCAGGTATTGCTTTTGGATTTGACAGGTTGTGTTCTCTATTTGGTGGAGCTGAATCTATCAGAGATTTTATTGCTTTCCCTAAAAACAATTCAGGACGCGATTTAATGATAGATGCACCCTCAGAAATTGCAGATAAACAGCTCAATGAATTAAGTATTGAAGTAAAAAAATAAGAAAATTACATAAAGCACTTAGTTTTTTGTAAATTAGAAAACGAAAAAAAGAACAGAATTATGGCACTAGACATTATTGGCAAAATTATTCAGGTGATGCCTGAAACAGGTGGACAAAGTAAAGCAGGTAAACCTTGGTCTAAACAAGAATTTGTAGTTGAAACGCTTGATAACTATCCTAGAAAAATATGCATGAGCGTGATGAACGAAAAGGTTCAGGAATTGAAAAAATTTCCGCAAGGAACAGAAATTAAAGCCTCATTAAACATTGAATCTAGAGAGTACAATGGAAGATGGTATACAGACATCAGGGCTTGGAAAATTGAAGCCAATGGGCCAGCCGCCCAAGGTGGTGCTTATGCAGCTTCAGATACTTTTCATGCAGACCCAGAGCCTCCATTTTCACCAGACAACACTACAGATGATTTACCATTTTAGAATAAAACGGGTTTGATACGTTTTATTCAACATCAACATATTGATCAGAAAAAGTGGGATTTGTGCATAGAACAATCCCACTTTTCTTTGGTATATGCCTTTAGTTGGTACTTAAACAAAGTAAGTCCTCATTGGCATGCAATTGTATTAGACGATTATGAGGCTGTCATGCCTTTAACGCACAACAAGAAATGGGGTATTGCCTATTTATATCAACCATTTTTTACTCAACAATTGGGTGTTTTTTCTAAAACAGAACCCACTGCAGAACTGTTGCAAGCATTCGTTCAAGTAATAACTGAGCATTATAAATTTGCGGCCATTCAGTTGAACGAAAGCAATGGGCCAATTGCCAATGAATACCCTGTTAAAAAAGCAAAAAATTATGTATTAAGTTTAAACAAACCTTACACTAAAATATATAAAGCTTATGGCAGTCAAGCAAAGAGAAATATCAAAAAAGCGCAAAAGTTTGGTTTGTCAATTGAAGCC
>Ga0214921_10010672_pt1 | contig 11317 bp, 9 predicted proteins | sample LL1505_MetaG_FD_177992 | JGI IMG/M metagenome (GOLD analysis project Ga0214921, IMG submission 177992) | Freshwater microbial communities from Lake Lanier, Atlanta, Georgia, United States - LL-1505 | ecosystem: Environmental > Aquatic > Freshwater > Lake | place: USA: Georgia | collected 2015-05-28
CGAGCGCGCTTTGGCAAGGCTGGGATTGGAAAACGGTCACGCTGCTCGGGACATTGGCGAGTTGCGGGAACTCCTCGAAGCTTGGCGTGACGCAAGGCGCACAGCTTGGCGGACCACGATCAAAGTGGTGACAACAGCCATCCTGGCGATGCTCCTGGTGGGGGCGGCCATCAAGTTGAAGCTGATGGGAGGCCCCCAATGATCGAGACATTGCTCGGCGGCCTTCTAGGGGGTGCTTTTCGCCTTGCTCCAGAGGTCCTGAAGTGGCTTGACCGCAAGGGTGAGCGCGGCCATGAGTTGGCCATGCAGGACAAAGCTCTGGAGTTTGAAAAGCTCCGCGGTGCCCAGCGCATGGCCGAGATCAGCGCCGCGGCCGACGGGGCATGGAACACCGGAGCCATTGAGGCCTTGAAAGAGGCTGTGGCGGCTCAGGGGCGTTCTTCTGGGGTGGGGTGGGCGGACGCCCTTTCTGCGAGCGTTCGCCCTGTCATTACCTACTGGTTCATGGGGCTGTACTGCGCGGCGAAGACTGCCGCATTCATCGGTGCTTTAACCACCGGCGTGAGTTGGGGCGAAGCCATCTTGCATGCGTGGACCCAAGCAGATCAGGCGCTATGGGCTGGCGTTTTGAACTTCTGGTTCTTGGGGCGTGTCTTTGATCGAGTGCGATCATGACTTCAGTCCCGCAGGCCGCGATCGATCTAGCCAAGCGGTTCGAAGGCTTTTGCAGGGTGCCTAAAAATGATCCTGGCCGGGCATATCCGTATATTTGCCCAGCCGGGTTTTGGACGATTGGGTATGGCCGACTGTGTGATCCAAAGCACCCTCCGATCACTGAGGCTGAAGGGGCGGCTTACTTGGGGCAAGACTTGATGACCACTTTGACAGCTACCCTTAAGTACTGTCCGGTACTGGCTACTGAGTCCAATTTGCGTTTGGCGGCGATCGTTGACTTTACTTTCAATCTTGGTGCGGGGCGTCTGCAAACATCAACGCTCAGGCGACGAGTTAATCAGCGGGACTGGCACGGGGTAGCCTCAGAACTGAGGCGGTGGGTGTACGGGGGCGGACGAGTTCTGCCTGGCCTGGTTGCTCGCCGCCAGGCAGAAATCATGCTTCTGGGGTGACGCCCCAGTGCCCCTCATTTGAGGACAAAGCGTGCAGTAGACTGCTTACCACCCAAAGAAATGACGGCGGCCACTTTCGTGCCAGCACTGACTTTGTAACTTCCGGTCGCCTCCAGTTTGTCCCCGCTGGGCTTGAGATCGATCTCTTGCTTTTCAGCGCCGGTCAGCAGCGTCAATTTGGCTGAGGCTTTGGACACATCAACTGCCTTGCCGTGGTCTCGGACATAAAGACGCAGCGTCGTGGTGTTGGCCACCAGTTCGTAGTCGATATCCTTGACCGTGGTCAGAATGCCTCCGTGCATGGGTTTGTGATCGCCATCGTTGGGGCCAGCCCAAGCGAGTCCGCTCAGCAGCAGCGACGAAGTGATTAAGAAAGTGCGGAATTTCATGAGATTTCCTTTTTAGGGTTGAGGTAGAAAACTAGATGTCAGAACGCTTCGGCGTCCTTGTCTTGCAAAAGCGCCTCGGCCGGCTTGCGACCAAAGAGCCAGAACATCGCAGGCGTCAGAAATGTGTCGAGCAACGTGGAACTGATCAGGCCAGAGAAGATCACTACAGCCACCGGATGCAAGATCTCGGTGCCCGGGCGCTCGGCCTCGAAGAGCAGAGGTGCCAGCGCAAAAGCGGTCACCAACGCGGTCATCAAGACTGGGCTCAAACGCTCCAACGATCCACGCAGGATCATCTGCGTGTTGAAGGACTCTCCCTCAAAGCGCATGAGGTTGATGTAGTGGCTAACCTTCAAAATCCCGTTGCGCACTGAAATACCCGCCAGGGTGATAAAGCCGATCAGGGCTGCCACCGACAAGGGCTGACCTGACAACCACAGTCCCAACACGGCACCCACGAGGGCGAGAGGAATGTTCACCATGATCAAGGCCGACAAAACGGTGGACTTGTAGCGGCTGTAGAGCACCACAAACATCAGCACCACAGAGACAACCGAGAGCAAGGAGATAAGGCGCGATGCTTCTTCTTGCGCCTGGAATTGCCCCCCAAGGGTGATGAAGTAGCCCTCTGGCAGTCGAGACTCTGCAGTGACTTTGCGGATATCGGCTACGACCTCCGAGAGCGGCCTACCCGAAGCGTTGGCGGAGATCACGATGCGACGCTTGCCGTTGTCCCTGCTAATCTGGTTCGGTCCATCAGCGTCTTCAATCGTGGCAATCTTGGACAAAGGCACCCTGCCCAAGGGCGTTTCGATCAATATCTGGCCAAGGCCTTCAAGCGAACGGGCAGACTCTGGCAAGCGCACGACCAGCGCAAAGCGTCGACCTTCTTCCATGATCTGAGTGACACGTTCGCCTTCGGCCAATGCTTGCAGTGTCGAAAGCACTTGTGCGCCCGACAGTCCGTATTGGGCTACCGCAGCGTAGTCCAACCGAACCTTGATTTGCGGCGCAAGAACTTGCTTTTCAATTTGCAGATCGGCGATGCCTTGGATACCTGCAAGTCGGGAGCGCAAGGTGTCGGCTTGCCCTCGAAGCACATCCAGGTCTTCGCCGAAAATCTTGATAGCGATTTGTGAACGAACGCCAGAGAGCATGTGATCGATCCGGTGAGAGATCGGCTGTCCCACCTCGATGGAGGCTGGCAAATTGGCCAGTCGCGCACGAATATCTGCACGAACCTCATCCATCGAACGAGTCAGCTCTCCTGAGGGTTTGATCCCCACATCCAGTTCGCTCACATGAACGCCCTCGGCGTGCTCATCGAGCTCAGCGCGTCCACTGCGCCTGCCAACGTGCACCACTTCCGGTACTTGCTTGACCAACACTTCGGCCTGGCGCGCCAGGGCAGACGATTCAGTCAGCGTGACGCCTGGGTTCAGTCGCAGGCCCACGAGCAGCGTGCCCTCATTGAAGGGGGGCAAGAAAGTGGTGGGGAAGAATGGGACAGCTGTGGCTGCCAGCAGGACCGCAACCCCTGCGCTGGCCATGGCCACGCGAGGCTTGTCCAGAACCACCTTCAAGCTGCTCTTGTACCGTTGCTTGAGCCAGGCGAGCACCTTGGTGTCGCCATGGTCCAGATTCTTCATCCGGGGCAGCAGGTAGTAGCTCAGCACAGGGGTCATCGTGACCGATACGAGCAATGAGGCCAGTGTCGAGATGATGAAAGCGATGCCCAGCGGTACAAACAGCTTGCCCTCCAGCCCCGGCAACGCGAACAGAGGCAAAAAGACCAGAACAATGATCACCGTCGCATAGAGGATGGCTGAGCGGACTTCCATGGACGCCTTGGCTACAAGCGAGAGCAGCGGCTGGCGTTGGCTGGCATCCTTGGCACGGTCTTCTTTGAGACGGCGCAGGATGTTCTCCACATCCACCACGGCGTCGTCCACCAGTCCACCGATGGCAATGGCCAGTCCACCAAGCGTCATGGTGTTGATCGACAGGCCGAAGTACTTGAACACCAGTGCCGTGATGAAAATCGACACCGGGATTGCGGTGAGCGCGATGATGGTGGGGCGCACCGTCCCTAGGAAGAAGAAAAGGATCGCGGCTACAAAGACCGACGCGCCAATGAGCTTGCCTTGCAGCGTCGAAATCGACGCCTCGATGAAGCTGGCCTGACGGAATGTCACACGTGGGGCCTCCATCCCTGCGGGCAGGGAAGCCTTGAGGTCCGAAATGGCTTCCTCGATGGACTTGGTCAAGCTGGTGGTGTCAGCCGTGGGTTGCTTTTGAACGCCCAGGATCACCGCTGGCTTACCTTCAAAGCCTGCATCGCCCCGCTTGATGGCCGCAGCAAAAGTAATCTCGGCGATTTGTCGCAACAAAATGGGTTGCCCGTTCTTGGCGGCAATGGCCAGGTTGCGCAAGTCCTCCAGACGGGACGTGCGGCCCAGATTCCGGATCAGGTACTCGCGCCCATTGAGCTCCAGAAATCCCCCGGATGTGTTGGCCGAGAACCCGCGCAGGGCAGACTCCAACTGGTCCAAAGAAATACCTAGATCCGCCATGCGTGCGGTATTGGGCTGAACCTGAAATTGACGAACTTCGCCGCCGATAGGGATGATCTGTGCGACACCCGGTATGGACAGAAGACGCGGGCGGAGTACCCAGTCGGCGTACTCACGCACGGCCATGGGTGAGATCTTTTGCGGATCGACAGGAATGGCGATCTGCATGATCTCACCCATGATGGAGCTGATGGGGCCCATGCGGGGCATCACCCCGGCAGGCAAACCTTGCTCCATGGCCGAGAGCCTTTCCGACACCAATTGGCGTGCCCGGAAAATCTCCGTGTCCCAATTGAAAGTCACGTACAAAAAAGACAGCCCCGCCGAGGATGTCGATCGAATCGACTCCACACCAGGCAATCCGTTCATGGCCGTTTCCAGCGGGAAGGTGATCAACTGTTCCACCTCTTCGGCCGCCATCCCGCCAGCCTCGGTCATGATCGTGACCGTCGGCTTGTTCAGATCCGGAAAGACATCCACCGGCGTTCGGGTCAGAGTGAATGCCCCGTAGGCCATTAATACGGCGCCAGCAATCAGCACCAGTAGCCGATTGGCCAGACTGTTTTCGAGAAGCCACTTAAACATCGCGTGACTCCTTAGCGGACTTGATTGATGAGTGTTGCGCCCTGAGTCGCCACACGATCACCGGATTTCAGACCCGAGGTCACCGTGACGCTTGCACCGTCCAGTGGTTCAAAGGTGACGGTGCGAGGTTCAAACTTTTCAGGTGCAGTCTTGACCCAGATCACGTTCTGATTGGCTGCGTTCTTCATCAGTGACGCTTGGGGCACCGGGATGCCCTGCGTTCTTTGCTTGGACTGAACGACCACTTTGACCGGTTGCCCAACGGCCAAACCCAGAAGTACCGGACTCTGCGCCTGGAAATTCAAGGGCAGTGCCTGCTCGCGCAAGCTGCGGGCAGCACCAATGAAGCTCAGAGGCACACGCTGATCACCGACCGCCAGTGTGGCACCGCCAATGTTGCTCGCAATTGCGCCATCAAAAGCCAGTGCTTCGATCCGCAGCCGTTTCGGATCGACGATTTCAAAGAGCAGTTCGCGGGCGTCGACCACCTGACCTGCGACGACTTGGGTAGACGCAATCACCCCGGATACCGGGGCCAAGAGTGCTTCCTTGCTGGCCAAGCCTGCGCTGACGGCCGACATGCGGTCCGTCAAGCTGATCACCTCGCTCTCAGCAGCTTCCACCTCTTTGCGTGGCACGGTGTCCGACAGTTCACGCAAACGCGCCAGACGCTTTTCGGCAAGCGCCTTGGCAGCACGGATCTCAGCTAACTGAGCCGATTGGCTGGCTTTCTCCAGCGGGGCAACAGCTGAGACTACATAGGCCAGCACCTCGCCTTTTTTCACAGTCTGACCCGCGTTGGGCAAGCCATTGGGCCCGGGCTCGATCCGTCCAGCATTGATGGGTTGAACTTTCCCTCCAGCGTTCGGGTCCATCAGCACCCGTGCGTTGAGTTCAAAGGCGCGAGGCAGCTCGGCAGTCTCCACCACCAGCGTCCTGACATTGAGTTGGCGCTGCGCTGGCTTGGGCAAGAAGACGCTGCCATCGGCCATGCGTTGCGGGCCATTGGCATGTCCCACGACAGGGGCTGCGCCGTGGTCATGACCCTCACCAGCGAAAGACGGCGCGCCAGCGCCAGATAGGCTCAAAGTTGCCGCCAGAGCGAGCCAATGGAGCTTTTTCACAGTGTTTTTGGTTTTCATGTGGATGGCTCCTTAAGCACGACGGGTTTTTTGACGGAAGCGAACTATGACGCCCAGCGTTAGCAGCGCAAGTAAACCGGCGCCGACCCACATCGCGTTGGTTTTCCATGCAGAGCGAAGTCCTGGCACGCTTTCATCGGTGTGCAAATCAAGTTCCGTCGCCAATAAATCGGTCAGGTCACCGGCCTGGATGGTTGCGGTGATCGGCATCACGCCGGTCTTGAGTGTGTCCTTGAGGGTGATCTCATACTCACCCTCGCCATGCTTTTGCGCTTTGTATTTGTTGCCTGCGATGTCCAACTCGATTTGGGCGTCGTTGACCGGGCCGTTGTCTTTGAAGCGGTCCAGATAAAGCGTGACCAGCTTTCCATTGAGGATGCCAACCAGCTCAAGATCCTCAGACGTTGCGGTAAACCGGGGCAGCGCAGATCCAGTGGCTTGCGGTGCGGTGTCTCCGTGGTCGTGACCAGGTCCTGCGACAGCCAATGGGCTAAGGAGTGTGAATATCAGTGCCAAAAAAATGGCCCCAGTCGATTGAATGAACTTCATGGTGTTCCTTAATTCTTTGGTGATGAGCGGGGTCACTGGGGCAACAAGCCCAAGGACTGGCGCCACGCAGAAATGGCGGTGGCCAGATCGATTCGGCTGCGCGCTTCTTGTCGCTCTGCTTCAACGGCCTCGGCCTCGATGCGCAAGCGAGTGGGCAGATCGGTCTCGCCCAGCCTGAATGACTTGTCAAAAAAGCCACGAGACTCCCGGGCCAGCTTGGCTCTCCGCTGGGCTGCGTCGAGCTGGATGCGTGCGGCCTCGACGCGAGAAGCAGCGCCTCGCTGATCGGCCTGGATTCGATCTCTCTCAAGGATTAGTTGAGACTGCACTTCAATGGCTTCTGCCTGCGCCGTCGCGACACGGGCGTCATACCTGGGCCCTGCACCAAACGGCACTCGAATGCCGATGAGCACCGTCTGGCCATACCGTTCTCCAAATGCGCCACGGTCCCGCGTGGTGGCGACCGTCACCTCGGGGTTGGAGCGTTTCTGGGTGCTGATCAGGCCAGCCGTGCGTTCGGCAACAGCGATACGGTCTTCCAGCTCTGCAATGAGTGGGTGACGGGCTGCTGGGGCCGGAGCTGGAGAAGGTTCACCCGTTGTGTTGTGGGGCGATTCAGGTGTCGCGAGTCCGCCCGTGAGCGCATTGAGCTGCGCCAACGCAACCGCCGAGGCAGCCTGTGCCTGCGCTGCTAGCGCCTCGGCCGCTGCCACAGCGCCTTCTGCCTGATGCTGATCTGATCGCGCCAGGTCACCTGCCTGCGTCCTTCTGGCAACGTCTGCGGCTAGCCGCCTAGCGTTGGCCAACTGCTCACGCGCCATTTCGGCATCTACGCGAGCACGCTGCCAGTTCCACCAGGCATCCCTAACGGATGAGGCGAGCCGCAGCTGTGAGGCGAGAAGCCTGCGCTCTACAAAAGAGATTTCTGCCTGCGCCAAGTCGGCACTGGCCGTGCGCTGCCCAGGGAGCCAGAGCGGAACTGCGATGCCGATCTCTGCTTCACGCGCACCGTTGTTACCGGTCGCCCGGTCCGATCGCTGACTGATCTCAACAGACGGCGCCTCGGGTGACAGCAGGCCTGCAGCCTTTGCTTGGGCCTGCGCGGCGTCCCGTCGCGACTGCAGCGCGCGCGCTTCCGGCTGCCTTTGCCAAGCCGTCTCAAAAACTTCCTTCAATGACGCCACACCGGTTGGCGCAGCGCCAGAAGTGCTCTGTGCGTGAGCGCTTAAGACCCAGCAACTCAAAGTAACAACCGACAGCACAATTCGAAGAGGTGCTGTCCTTTTTTCGTTCAAACGCATGACTCATCTCCAATGGTGAAAACATCCAAGGAGATCAGCGAGCAGCGACTCAGGGGTCGCGGGCTTCAGTGCGTAACGCTTAATGCGTCATGCACACCAGCGCACAAGGGATTCGAAAAAGGGAAGAGGAAACCCGAGGCTCGCCGATCAGGCAAGCGTGGGCCACTGAGGCCGTTCAGGCCGCTTTGTGAGCGCTAGAGAAGGGTTGACGTTGTAGTCGAACGGGTAATCCCGATCTGTCGCTGCTGTAGGCGTTGTCAGATCACTGGCCAGAGCCACAGAACAACCCAAGTGGCACGTCGCGCAGTCATGATGAACCCCAGCAGATGAAACGCCGTCTTTGACGGGTTCATGTTGGTCTGCGGCTTGATGGTCGTGACTGTGGTGGCCTGGGTGGTTGGCAGTCACACCTGATTCATGTTGGCAATAACCAGCCACTGTTGCCCAGCTGAACTGCAAGGGCAACAGAACCAGCAAGATGATTGCCAAGTACCGTTTCATAGCTTGACAGTGTAGTAGCTTTAGGCTTCGAAGGCCACTAGCCCGGTTGTTGACCTCATGAATCCTGAGGCCAATCAAGAGGGGTGGCCTGTAAATGGCGGCCCTCACTTTGCTGCCTTGAGAAGGCGCAGCCCGTTGAATACCACCAACAGACTCGCGCCCATGTCCGCAAAAACTGCCATCCACATGGAGGCGTCATCAAAGATGGCCATCAACAGGAACAACGCCTTGATGCCGAGAGCGAGGGTGATGTTCTGCCACAAGATGATATGGGTCCGTCTGGACAGGCGAATCGTTTCGGGTATTCGGCGCAGGTCATCGTTCATGACGACGACATCCGCTGCTTCCATGGCCGTGTGAGTTCCCGCAGCACCCATGGCAAAGCCAATATTCGCCTTAGCAAGTGCCGGAGCATCATTGATGCCATCACCGGTCATAGCTGTCACGCCGTATCGCTCTTGGAACTCCTCAATGGCCTTGAGCTTGTCCTCGGGCAGCAGATTGCCTCGGATTTCCGAGATGCCTGCCTGATGCCCAACGGTGCGTGCCGTAGCGGCGTTATCACCGGTCAGCATGATGGGAACGACCCCTAGCGCCTTCATATCGGAAATGGCCTCGATCGATGACGGCTTGATCGTGTCTGCCACAGCGAACAGCGCGATCACCCGGTCCCGATTGGCCAGAATGGTCACAGTGCGTCCTGCCTCTTCATGGACTGCGAGGCGCGCCTCCAATTGCGCAGAACATTGGCTACGTTCTTCAATCCAGCGGTGATTGGCCAGGATGTAGGGGTGTCCATCAATCACTCCTTGAACGCCACGGCCTGCAACAGCCTCAAACGAATTGACCTCTTGGGGTTGTACCGCGAGCCCTTGAGCAATCGCTCTCGAGACGGGGTGGTCCGATCGTGCAGCCAGGCTCTTTGCGAGCAGTTCTATGTGCTCTGGCGCTTTGTCCGTCGCCACAGGCTCAAACGCCACCAGTTTGGGTTTGCCCTCGGTGATGGTGCCCGTTTTGTCCAAGGCGACAGCTTTGATCTTGCGGGCTTCCTCAAGGTAGACGCCCCCCTTGATCAAAATGCCTCTGCGCGCACCCGCTGCAAGACCGCTTACGACAGAGACCGGCGTGGAGATGACCAGGGCGCAAGGGCATGCAATCACCAGCAAGACCAACGCTTTGTAGACCGCCTCCAGCCATGTGAGACCTGCCACCCAAGGCATCAGCAAGGCAACAAGCAGTGCCAGGACAAAGACTGCAGGCGTGTAGATGGCGGCGAACTGGTCAACGAAACGTTGCGTCGGTGCGCGGGTGGCTTGAGCCTCCTCGACGGCTTTGATGATCCGGCTCAGCGTGCTGTCGGAAGCAGGCGCAGTGACTTGCATCTCCAGGGCGGATGCTTGGTTAATGGTTCCGGCGTACACCTCATCACCCGGCCCCTTGTCCACAGGCAGACTTTCACCTGTCAAGGGTGACTGATCCACCGCGCTCTGACCTGCCACAACGATGCCGTCGAGCGGCACACGTTCTCCCGGAGCAATTCGCACAATTGAATTCAATGCAACAGACCGCACCCCTAGTCGAAGCCAGCGACCATCTTCTTGTCGCACTTCTGCTTGCTCGGGTGAAAGGGCTAGTAGGCTCTTGATCGCACCCCGCGCACGATCAACGGCCCGCGCCTCGATGGCTTCAGCAACCGCGTAGAGCGCCATCACCATTGCTGCCTCAGGCCACTGGCCGATCAAAAAGGCGCCCGTAACGGCTACCGACATGAGCGCGTTGATATTCAATCGCCCCTGCCGAAGTGCAGCCAGGCCCTTTCCGTAGACTCCGAAGCCTGAAAGGAAAATGGCTCCGATTGCCAGTCCCATGCCCAGTGCTTTGATCCAGGATGTCGACGGAAACGCGTAGGCGATGGCTTCTGCTGCCAAAGCCAAGCCAAGCGCTGCCAAAAGTTTTCCCCACACCTTCCCAAAAGCCGGAGATGCTGTGGACGCATTCGAAGAAGTGTTGCCTTCTTCTTTCAAGGCCTCAGGCTTGAAACCTGCCTTTCGAATTGCCTGCAGTGCACCTTGCAATGCGGCTTCGCTCGCGGAAATGGTCAACATACGTGCTCCAAGATCGAATCGCAGGGCATCAATTCCTTGAATGCCATCCAACGCGCGACGGATCTCCGACTCCTCTGATGCGCAATCCATATTGGAGATGCGGAACTTGTTTTGCGGTTGGTCGGAGCGTGTTTGCGTCACGTCCTGCTCAGATAGCGTCGTGGTCGCGCATGCAGCGGCAGAACAGCAACTCACACTTTGGCAGTTTCCTGGCTTGGTGCTTTCTGGGGTTGTACTCATGATCTTTTTCCTCATCAGGAGCATTAGAAACCCTGTAGCCACTTCAGAGTCAAGAGCCTAGAATGGGACCAAGTCAAGTGCTCAAGGAGGACCCTCATGAGGATTGGAGAGCTCGCTAAGGCCGCCGAAACACAGGTGGAGACCATTCGTTACTACGAACGTGAGGCATTGTTGCCCCAGCCGGAGCGGACTGATGGCAACTACCGGGTCTATGGGCCCGAGCATGTTGAACGGCTGTTGTTCATCAGGTACTGCCGTGGGTTGGACATGACCCTGGATGAAATTCGAGCGCTGTTGCGCATGAAAGATGCCCCACCAGAGGACTGCTCTGACATCAATACCTTGATTGATGAGCACATCAAACATGTGGCGGTTCGAATCCGCGAGCTAAAGGCCTTACAAAGGCAGCTTGTTGAGTTGCGCAGCAGTTGCGCCGGGAGTGGCTCTGTTAAGGATTGCGGAGTGCTTTCCGGAATGGCTCAGGCCTCCAAGGAGGCCGGGCCGGCTCTACAAAGAGGGACACGCCATGTCCAGGGGGCGCACAGATTTGGGTCAAAGGAGCACGAGCCGCATTGATTCGATATGCAGAGCCCTTCAATGCTGGAATTTGTCTTTTGATGGTTCGAATCCCTGACGCCACCAAAAAATAATGCTTCTTGACCTGAGCAAGTTATTTATACAATCCCTACTGCTCCGCCAAGCAAACTTTCTTCAGAGTTTCAATTATAAGCGATGGGCGTTACCATAACCGGCGACGGTTCTGATTATGGACCGTGGTCATTCGCCTTGAAGAGGAGTTCCACAT
>Ga0214921_10010673_pt1 | contig 11317 bp, 9 predicted proteins | sample LL1505_MetaG_FD_177992 | JGI IMG/M metagenome (GOLD analysis project Ga0214921, IMG submission 177992) | Freshwater microbial communities from Lake Lanier, Atlanta, Georgia, United States - LL-1505 | ecosystem: Environmental > Aquatic > Freshwater > Lake | place: USA: Georgia | collected 2015-05-28
CGGCATTCGCGGGACGCAGACGTGGATTCCGCGAATGCCGCTCAGAATCATGCCCATCGGTGATCCCGTGTGCCAGATGCCTTCGAGGCGATGCCCTTTCGTCCGCACGATGACCGGAGCGACCTGGCCGCCAACGGTGCGGTAATGCAGCGTTGCCAGATCGTCGCTCATGCCCTGGAAACAGAAGAGCAGGTAATCGAGATACTGGATGTCGACCACCGGGCGCAGGCCGCGCATCGCCGCGCCAATGCCCTGCCCGAGGATGGTCGCCTCGCGGATACCGGTATCCGTCACGCGAATCTCGCCGAATTTGGCCTGAAGTCCTTCGAACTCCAGGTTGACGCCGCCGAGCTTGCCGATGTCCTCACCGACGACGAAGACGCGCGGATCGCGCGCCAGCTGGATCTCAAAGAATTTCTGTATGACCTGCCGGCCGTCGACTTTTTCAGGGGTTGCGTCATAGGCGGGCTTCACTTCCGGCACGGCAAGAGGAGAACGGATCGTTTCGCAGAAAACGTGCGAAGAATACCGGCGCTGGTTCTCCTGCGCGTAGTTGTCCAACATGCGACGAAGGTCCTCCTTCGCCCCGGTCACCTCGTCGCGCAGGGCGATCAGGGTCCGCTTCATGGACGCCTGGATCCCGCGGCGCATCAAGGATGGCGTGCGCGTGAGTTCCTGTGTTGCCCGCGCGATCAAGTCGACGTGTTGCGACTGCGCCTTCAGCCGGTCGTAAATTTCCACCACGCGGTCGCGTTCTGACTCAAGCGGGGCCAGGTATTCGCGCCACGCCTCGTCGCGCCATGCGTCCACTTGCTTGCGGCCCTCGGCCTCCATGGCGTCCAGTTCCGCGGTGGTGGCGATGCCTTCCGCGATCATCCATTCGCGCATTTTTTTCAGGCAGTCGATGGAATCTTCCCAGGCCAGGCGCTCCTTGCTCTTGTAACGCTCGTGGCTGCCGCTGGTCGAATGTCCCTGGGGCTGCGTCATCTCCACGACGTGCATCAACACCGGCATGTGCTGTTCGCGGCATATTTTTGCCGAATCAGAGTAAGCCTCGACCAGGGCAGGGTAGTCCCAGCCCTTGACCATCTCGATATGAAACGCGGGAAGTCCGGGCTCGCTGCGGAAACCTTCCATGATTTTCGAGATCGACTGTTTCGTGGTCTGGTATTTGGCCGGTACCGAGATGCCGTACTCATCGTCCCACACGGACATCAGCAACGGCACCTGCAAGACGCCCGCGGCGTTCATCGTTTCCCAGAATAGTCCCTCGCTGGTGCTGGCATTGCCGATTGTGCCGAACGCGACCTCGTCGCCATTGACAGAGAACTTCACACTGCCGGCGAGGTCAGGATTCTGCCGGTAAATCTTCGATGCGTACGCCAGTCCCAGTAGGCGCGCCATCTGTCCGCCTGTCGGCGAAATGTCGGCAGATGTGTTGAACGCGTCTTTTTGCGATGTCCACTCACCATCCGGCGTCAAATAACGCGTGGCGAAGTGATTGTTCATTTGTCGTCCGCCCGACGCCGGGTCGTGTTCCAGGTTTGTGTCGGCGAAGAGCTGCGCGAAGAACTGCTTGATGGTGCAAGCGCCGGTCGCGAACATGAACGTCTGGTCGCGGTAATATCCGCTGCGCCAGTCGCCTTTCTTGAAAGCCCGCGCCATCGCCAGCTGCGCGACTTCCTTGCCATCGCCGAAAATACCGAACTTGGCCTTCCCCGTGAGAACTTCCTTGCGCCCGGCCAAACTCGCCTGCCGGCTCATGTAGCCAATGCGGTAATCGTTCTTGATTTCGTCGGCGCTCAGGCCGAGGCGGTTCCTGCCTGAAGCATCAGCCTTGGATTCCGTTGCGCCCCGTGACGCGGGCTTGGCGCGACGCGACGCGATGGTGGCTGAACTGTTTGCGGAACTGTCTCCGAGGCGTGTCGTGTTTTCCGGATTCACGTCCATGGTTTCCTCACTGGTTCATCATGCGAGATCAAACGTCGCGATCACAGGCGCGTGATCCGATGGTTTCTCGCCTTTGCGTTCATTTCTGTCGACGCGGACTTCTGTGCAAGTCCCGGCCAAAGGCCCCGTCGCGTAGATCAAGTCAATCCGCAGGCCTTTATTTTGCGGGAACGACAGTTGCCGGTAGTCCCACCACGAATATCCCGGTTCGTCCGGGTACAGGTGGCGCCACGTGTCTACGAGCCCGAACGTCGCCACCTGATACAGACTCTGACGCTCGCGCGTGGATGTATGGATGTGCTCACGCCACGCCACCGGGTCGTAAACGTCAATGTCGGCCGGCGCGACGTTGAAGTCGCCGACAAGGGCCACGAGGTCGGTTGTCTTGTGACGCGCGTCCAGGTATTTGCGCAGGCGCTGGAACCACTCGATTTTGTAAATATACTTCTCTGATCCGACGGACTGGCCGTTGGGAACATACGCGCTCATGACCGTCAGCGGCTTCGCGCTGCCAGGGATCTCGTAAGTCGCCGCGATGAATCGCGCCGCGGGGTCGTCCACGCCATCCGCGAAGTTGCGGGTGACTGTCACCGCCGGGCTCGCGTCCAGGCGGCTCAGGATGGCCACGCCGTTGTACCCTTTTTGTCCGAAAACCTCGGCCCGGTATCCCGCCCCGGCGACGGCCTCCGCGGGAAATTTCCCGTCGTCGCCCTTCAGTTCTTGCAGACACAGGAAATCCGGCGCCTCGCGGTCCAGAAAGGCCATCATCCGGTCCAGGCGTTGGGAGACCGAATTGACGTTCCAAGTAACTATTTTAATTGATTTTTTTGTCAAATTGGCGCGCTCCCGTTCCATTCCCCGAAACCGATCAGGGAATTTACCCGATGGGGCCGCAAATTTCCGCTGAAAACTGGCCGGGCTGCCTCACCAGACCGACGCGATTTCGTATTCCCGGTCGCGGCCCTTGTTTCCGCCGGACCCCGGGCCGCCGACCTTGATCGCGATGACGTCTCCGGGGGCCTTTCCCATCAGGGCCTGACCGAGCGGAGACTGGGTCGTTACGGTCCGGATTTTGACTCCCTCGAAGTCGACGGTATATCCAGCCGCGAATTGTAGCAGAAAACAAACCGACGTGACGCCATCGGATTCCAGTTCGACGATGGAGCCTGTCTGTATGGGGCCTTCTGGCGCGTGGGATTGGACAGGCATGGCCGCCAGGGCAACGCGCATGCCTTTCAGTTCCTGGAGTCGTTCTCTCTGGGCTCCCGCAAGGTATGAGGCCTCAAGGGCTCGTGTGTCGTATTGGTTTTCCGGTTTGCTTTCTTCGTTGGTCGCGGCATCGACGGCCGCCTCGAGAGAAGCCTCCAGCGCGCCGCATTCTGTGTCGAGGGCGGCCAGCAACAAGGACACGACCTTTTTTTTACCGGTGATATCGATGTGAAGGTTAACGGCTGACAAGATTCACGGTCTCCGTTGCCTCGTCAAAAACCAGCGAGGCTTTTCGAATGCGCAGCATGTGCATCGCCTGATCGACTTTCTCGTCGAACGTGTAAACATGTTCGCCATAGTCGGTGCCCTCGCGCGAAACAATTTCCTCGAGAACGCGGCGCAGCGTTTCAGGTTCCAGTTTTTCGTGCGGAATTTCCATGGCAAGGCAGGATCATAGCCGTTCAGCCATGCTTTTGGGAGGTCCAAACCGCAATTCGCCTGTAACCCGTTTCTACAGTCGTTCACAACGGGCGGGAACCATGGATGAATCAATCCTGGCCAAGCGGCCGGTTTTGCCCGGTTAAAGCGCGTGTCCACCCTCCGAAACCACCTTTTATAGGGAAAGGAGGGTTATCTCATGTCCAGGAAACATTCGAATCCAAACGAGAAAGGTTCTCCGGTCCAGTTCAAGTCACGTTACGCGAATTTCATCGGGGGCGAGTGGGTGGCGCCCAAATCAGGCAAGTACTTTGAAAACCTGACTCCGGTGACTGGAAAGGCGTTTTGCGAAATCCCGCGATCGGACCACCACGACATCGAACTGGCCCTGGACGCGGCGCATCGTGCCAAAGACGCCTGGGGCAAGATGTCGGCAACCGAGCGCAGCAACATCATGTTGAAAATCGCCGACCGCATGGAAAAAAACCTCGAGATGCTGGCGGTCGCGGAGACCTGGGACAACGGCAAGCCCATTCGCGAAACGATGGCGGCTGACTTGCCTCTTGCCATCGACCATTTCCGTTATTTTGCCGGATGTATCCGGGCCCAGGAAGGATCGATCGCCGAGATCGACCACGACACAATCGGGTATCACTTCCACGAACCTCTTGGTGTCGTTGGGCAGATCATTCCGTGGAACTTCCCGTTGCTCATGGCGGCGTGGAAACTCGCCCCCGCCCTGGCGGCAGGCAACGCCATCGTGATCAAACCCGCGGAACAGACCCCGGCCGGGATTCTGGTCTGGGCCGAACTGGTCGGTGACCTGTTGCCGCCGGGCGTTCTCAACATCGTCAACGGATTCGGCCTGGAGGCGGGCAAGCCCCTGGCCAGCAACAAGCGCATCGCGAAAATCGCGTTCACGGGAGAGACGACGACGGGGCGCCTGATCATGCAATATGCCTCGCAAAATTTGATCCCGGTCACTCTGGAACTGGGCGGCAAGTCGCCGAATATCTTCTTCGCGGATGTCATGGAAAAGGACGACGACTTTTTTGACAAGGCGCTGGAAGGTTTCACGATGTTCGCCCTGAACCAGGGCGAAGTCTGCACGTGCCCGTCCCGGGCGCTAATTCACGAGTCGATTTACAAGGACTTCATGGCGCGCGCCATTGATCGCGTCAAGAAAGTGAAACAGGGGCATCCGTTGGATGAATCGACGATGATCGGCGCCCAGGCCTCGATGGAACAAGTCGAGAAAATCATGAGTTACATGGATATCGGCCGCCAGGAAGGGGCGGAATGCCTGACCGGCGGACACCGCGCGAAGATGTCGGGCGAGATTTCGGAGGGGTACTACGTCGAGCCGACCGTTTTCAAAGGTCACAACAAGATGCGCATTTTCCAGGAGGAGATCTTTGGTCCCGTCGTTTCCGTGACAACATTCAAGAATGACGAGGAGGCGCTGGCGATCGCGAACGATACACTTTACGGCCTGGGGGCAGGAGTTTGGACGCGCGACGCGAATACGGCCTATCGATTCGGACGGGGAATCCAGGCGGGCCGCGTCTGGACGAACTGTTACCACGCGTATCCTGCTCACGCGACTTTCGGTGGTTACAAGCAATCAGGCATCGGACGCGAGACTCACAAGTTGATGCTGGACCACTACCAGCAGGTGAAGAACATGCTGGTGAGCTACAACCCGAAGAAGCTCGGATTCTTCTGAGACGGGAACCGCGATGGCAGGCGGCAGGATCAAAAGGGTGATTGCGACGCAGGCTGCTCTGGACCTGATTGAACTGCTGCGCGCCAAGCACGGGAACGTGATGTTCCATCAGTCGGGGGGCTGCTGTGATGGCAGCTCCCCGATGTGTTATCCCGTCGGCGAGTTCATAACCGGTGACTCGGACGTGAGGATGGGCGAGATCGGCGGCGCGGGATTTTTCATGAGCGCGTCCCAGTTCGAGTACTGGAAACACACGCAACTCATCATTGATGTGGTCCCGGGACGCGGGGGGATGTTCTCACTGGAAAATCCCGAGGGCGTGCGATTTCTGACGCGTTCCAGGATCTTCAATGATGACGAGTTGGATCATCGGGAACCCCTTGGTTAGTTGTGTCATTGCGGCGACTTGCGGCGCTTTCCCGGGATTTTTCTGTCCTTGTTAAGAAACGGAGCGGACGCGTCCGATAAGGCTGGGCTACTATTTTTTCAGGGGGCCTGGCGGTTGCGGACCTTGTTGAAATCGATGGGGATTCGCTGGAGAGCACCAATCGGCGTCGGATCCCGGGACGGCAACATTGTCTACGTCCTGCTTGGCGCGATGGCCGCGACGGGTGGGATCATGCTGCTGGCTGACCGGAACCTCAGGTCAGGTAACGAGCAGGCGTTGGAGTTCGCGAGCGAAGTCGCGCGCGAAAGGAATGTCGCCGCGCTTAACATGTTGAAGACGCTGATCTCTTTTCCCGTGACGAATCCGTCCCCGAGGAACAGGGAACAGTTGCCGGCGATATTTCCCGATGTTTATGTGAATACGAGAACGCCTCTCGCGGTGAAGATGAGTCGCATCTTGTCGGGTCCGTCGAGCACTTCCTCTGGTTTCTGGTCGATTGACCCGGCCGGGTTGATCACAATCAAGAGCCTCGACTCCCGCTTCCAGGGTGGCGTTGGCACGGGCAGTGGTTTTTTTTCCGGACAGGCAGTGGCACTTGGGGATGCGGGCCAGGCCCTGATTGCGACTAAAGTTGCACAAGTGGTCCCTGTTTATGGCAGACCCCCGGTCAAGCCAGCATCCTTGATCACAGCTTACGATGTGACCGTCGAGTCCACTGTGCCGGTATCCGTGCGGGATCCAGCCAAAGGAACCAGAAAAGTCACGACGAAAGCCCGCATTGATGTGGACGCGCCACCAACTCCTCAATGTGACATCAGCATGTCGTTGGCGGCAAATGGTCCTCCACTCTCGACGTCATCACGGGTCCGTCCGGGGACCGGGTTGTGGGTATCGATGAAGACTTTTGGAGTCGTGTTCTCGGCGCGGGGCATGATCCCGGACGGGCGCGGTGGGCGGGCGTGGCAAGCCATCGCTTTGCCCGGTACCGCCATGTCATTACGCAGCACCTTGAATGGAGGGGCCTTGGTCAAGACCTGGCCGTTGACCGCGACGTCAACCCATTTTGAATCAGGTTTCGTGGTCATGAAGGTGAGAGGGATGGTGACAGGCCCGAACGGATTGTCCACCACGTGTGACGGAAGTGTGATCGTGGATGACGGAATCCCTGCGGTAAAAGTCGGGATAAATTTTGAGGACCACCCGAGGACCGGTGACAGGGATTACAATGACTTCGTATTTTGCTTTGCGGCATCGGTCGCTTTCTCCCCCTCGCAAGTGGTATCGCGAAAGGATCAGACCGTCGTCGGGCAGATCAGCAAGATCTCTACATGCGATTCTGATGTCCGGATTGAGGTCAGGGGACCTGACGAATACGTTTGGAGCGCGGGACCCTTCAAGGCCAGCGCGATCAAGTTAGTCCGTTTGCCTTTCCGGACCGGATCGCGGTTGCATGTTTCGTTCGACCCGGGAACTTGCACAGACGACCCGGGTTACGCGAAGTCCATGTACGATCCCTTGTATTCGCGACTGGGTCCGAACTGCATTTTGACCGGGAATTGATCCGCTGTTTCACGATTCGCAGGCCAGTTCACAGACTGGTGTCTGGACCTGTTCATGGCAACGTTTTTGTTCGCACCTGGCTCGAAATTCGAGCCATCCTGCCCAATCCAAGTTTGGCGTGAATGTTAACCCACTGTAATCACTTGGCCGTGACGACCGGAAATCTCTTCAGGTCAGGGCACGTTTCTTGATGATTGTGGTCCTGACGGTTGGTGTTGTGGGGCACCGCCTTCGAGGTTCAATGTATATTTCAGGAGAAATGGTCATGATTTTTCGATGTTGGAACTGGCGCGGTTTTGGCGCCCTGGGTGCGACCATCGTCACGGTGTCTTTCGCTGTCACTGGTTGCGGGGATTCGTTAAGGGATATCGGTCGCCATGTTGGCCTTGAAAAGCGGCGCCAGTCAGAAGCGCCTGTGCGCGTCGACGAGTCGTTGCTTGCGTTGACCGCGCAATCGGTCAGCAGTGACGTCAGCGCCAAGGCCTACGATCATTGCAGTCAGGTCCTCGGCAAGGGCGTGTTCAACACGCGCAAGATCGAGAATGATGAGATCGCGACAGCAAGACAGCGGCGATTCATGTGTTCCCAGACCGAGGAATCCCTGGCGGATTTCCTGTACGGATACATGTCCGAGAAGGGAAAGCGGACATCAAGCAGTTCAGCCAGCGCCAACATCGGGATCGACATGGTAGAGGAAAGCATTCCGGTTGGCCTGAAGGCTGGCGGCAGCAGTCAAAACGGCAATGCCCAGTCCCGTGAATACAGCAAAGAAGACGCCAGGGCTCACGCGTCCAACTTCAAGTCCATGTATTGCTCGGACTCGGACCAGTCAAATCGTATCGAGAAGACTTACGACATGATGGAACAGATCGCGGATGAGAACATCATCTCGGCCTGGCAGTCTTGCATCACGAAGAATCAGGGTGGTTTCTTTTGTCACGCCCAGGAAACCAAGGACCAGATTCTGGTGACGATGAAGTGGGATCCTTCTGACCTCGCGCGCAATGTTCTTCCAAGCGTCAAACTTGACTGGCAGACCATGGACAACCTGGTGAGCGTCAGCCGTGCCTTGCCAACTCAACTCGGAGCCGGCACGGGACTGGCAGTGACTTTCCGGCGGAAGGACGAGGACAAGGCCTCTGCCTTGCAAGTCATCGCCAGTGATGACACCAACAAGGTGAATTTCGCCTGTTCCAGGAGCATCCCGGCCGTAAGAAAGGGATCCATGATCGAACACCCGCGGTGTGGCGTCGCCCTTTACCGCGAGGGTGTGGTGGAAACCGTCAAAGGGCGTGGGCCCCAGTGCGGTGTCGAACGATACAGCGAGGCCCGCACGGCGGCGTGTGGTGTCGAGACCTGGTCGACGGGTTCGGACCTGAACTGCCCGGGTTCGCGACCGGCCCAAACATACAAGCAGAGTGTCGAAAGCAACTGCGGTGGGAAGATAAGCGAGGAAACGCTGACTTGTCGCGAGGGAACCCACAAGCGTGTTTCGCCGTACTCGGTCTCTACGTCCCTGTGCTCGAAGATGGAACTCCAGAAGAAGTGTGTCAGGGGTGTTTGCGTTTCTGCTCACGTACCTGTGGTCCGTGATCGTGAGACGGCGACATTCGAGTGCGAAATGCCCGGGATTCCGGCATCGTGTGCGGCGGAGCGGTTCGGCGTGGATTCCTACAAATTGTGCCGCCACGAGTCGCACGGGGTTGAAATGTACGGCCAGTGTTCTCACAAGGGGTTTGGCGAGATCAAGGAAAGGCTGCCGAAGTTCGGCGTGGAGCGCTACAATTCCTGTTTTGTTTACTTCGACGAGCGTTAAGTCCGGTCCTGACGCTTGAATCCCCCGGGGAATGCGTTCCATTCCCCGGGGGATTGTTTTTTTTACTGGGGCACGTTGGGCGTCGACCAGGCAGACGGGGCGTCCAGGGAGTAGACAGTGCTCTTTTCCCGACATACTGGTTGGTTTTCCGCAAGTAACCGAAATAACTATAATTCTGATGGCTTCCGTGTTGGGCCTGATTTTGCACCAATTCTCCGGTGACCTAACCATGGGACTTGCCATGAAACGCCTGTTTGCTTTGATCACGGTCTTGTACGCTCTAACCGCCACATCCTGCGCCCCGCGTCATGCGGCGGAATCAGAGAGCGAGTTGCGTGGAAGCGTCACAATCACAAAAGACCGCGGGCTCGACCCGGTGATCATCGCGAAATTTCGCGAAGCCCTGATTGATGTTGGTTACAAAGGCGGCGGCGAAGTCCCGATCGAAACCATCCTGGCGCTCTTTGACTTGAACCCGGACCAGATGGCGGTCGTCCGCAGGAACTGGGAGAAACCCGGCGAGGTTGTATGCAAGGGGTGGGTTTGCCGCATGGATGTCGAAGGCTCGGGGATGCTCGTGCCACCTTCTGATAAACTCTGGTTCCCGGTAGTCGGTCGTCCTCAGGTCAAATTGGCCGATTCGATCCTGTTGAAATTCCGCCACATGCCGGATGACAAGACGGTTGAGATCTGCTCGATCAACGGTGTCTCTGTCAGTGGATTCACCATGGTCGGCGCGACGATTTACGTGGATGGCGAGCGCAGCTCGTTCACACCGGTTTTTCCGCCGTCCTGGTCATTCCCCAGCCGCGCTTGCGACTTTTGATCACATGCTGAGATGCACGGAGTGCGCGGGACGATTGCGTCCCGTTCCAGGAAGGTAGAACTCCGGGCGTCCGTCCCACGGATCTGTCCACACGCACAATTTGGTTTCTGCAGGCCTGATCGGGTTTGTCTTGCAGATTCCCATGTAGACGTGATCGCTGATCATCCCTGTCTGGAAGATTTTGCATGGCAGTATCCGGAGGGAACGGTACTCCCACCCCGCCTCTTCGAATTTTCCTCGCACGCACCGGACGACTTGTTTGGAGACCGCTGCTTCGACATTGACGCATTTTGGTTGGCCGACAAGATTGCCGAGGTAACCATATCCTGCGCCGTAGGGTAATTTCGCGTTGCGATAACAATCCTCGACGATGGCCCATTCGGTATCCTGCCGGGCATCGTCGATCGCGCAACCGCCGTATTCATAGGGGTATCCGGGATCCGCGAGGCGGGCCGGCTGCGAGGTGCCCGGATCCGGGCGCAATAACTCATCCTCATCGGAAGGATTCTCGCACTGAAACCCTTCGAGCTCGTCCGCGGAGTAACTGGTCGATGAAGCGGCAGCCTTGCCAGCACCCCGCCCGCGTGCCTTGCATGAAGTCGTGAGTGACGCAAGCGCGGGTATCAGAAGAAGTCCACTCAGCATTGCAGGTAAAGAACGGCTGATCATTGGCGGGTATCCTCCTGCTGCGAAATTGCGGTCGCGATCGCGTCCCATAACGCGTGCCGCGCCTCGAGGGCCTCAATGGCCGCGCGCCGCGCTTCCTCCCATTTTACCAGATCATCCCGGCAAAGGCTCTTCAACAAATCGCGAGCCATCGGGCCGTGAAGGTCTCCGTCAACCTGCATGTGGCGCCGCAAGTAGAACCGGAAGTGATCCTGGCCGCGCGCAGGCAGGCAGGCGGACATTCGTTCGAACATCGCCGGGACAAGATCCTCGCGGCCCAAGAGGAATGCCGCGGCCGTGACGTGGATTGGCTCCTCTGCATGCCCGAATGTCGTTTTGACAAATTTCCTGCAAGCATCAGGAACGGATGGCGCCTCGATCCCCCGGCGCGCGATTTCCTCGACAAAAAAGCCCGAGGCTCCGGCCTCCGCCATGGCGGCACGGTAAATCTCAAAATGACTGAGATACTTGCCTGGCGCGATCTCGTCCGACTCCTCCACTGTCACAATGTCGTTGATGACGCGGGCCGAATTGGCATCCGTTACAGGTCGCCAGGGCAGATCGACGCATGTCAAACGCCGTTGCAGGGATTTAAGGAGGGTCATGAAATCCCACACGGCAACCACGTGGTGCTCCATGAACACGCGCAGGGAACGCAAGTCGCGCACCATTGCGTAGACGGGATGGCACAGGACAGCCGCTCGATGCGCGGCAGTCAACTCGATGAGATTCTCGAAG
>Ga0214921_10010674_pt1 | contig 11316 bp, 8 predicted proteins | sample LL1505_MetaG_FD_177992 | JGI IMG/M metagenome (GOLD analysis project Ga0214921, IMG submission 177992) | Freshwater microbial communities from Lake Lanier, Atlanta, Georgia, United States - LL-1505 | ecosystem: Environmental > Aquatic > Freshwater > Lake | place: USA: Georgia | collected 2015-05-28
GTATGGTACTGCCAATTCTTCTGACGACCACCAGAGAACATTCGGATGTTCATCCAACCATTTCATTACCCTGCGTTCCCATGTTGACCGATAGACGATGTTATCCGCATCACCTTTATATTTGGTTGGGTGCCTTGGATTGAACCATCCTTTGTAAGTTTTGCCGAATGTCATATAAATACTATCTAGTCAACCTTTTTGGAAAAATATATGGCTCTCTTTGGATTCTCCGATATTTCATTTAATAAAAATGTGGATGCAAGGGGTTCTCTTGCAACCGGTCCCTTAGGATCTCTTGCTGGTAGTGAATTCACTAAAAACACTTATAGGTTTCCGTTAGATATAGGCAATAGTGATAAAGGCCATTATTTAATGATTTATATACGAAAACAAAGATTGAGTAGGTCTCAAGCATCTAAGTTTGAAGGTGGTGATAAAGGGTTTCAAGGCCTTCAAAACAATATACAAAACAAAGCAAAAGGTATTCTTCAAAGTGAGATACAAAATGCTGCAGCCAAAGCAAACAAATCTCTTGTTCATATAGGGAATTCTGTTGGTGGAGAACTGTTAAACAAAGTTAATAATGGCGTAAGTGGAGTTACAGGTGGTGCTAGTGGTATTTTTAATAATTTTTCAAGTGCTTTAGATTCTGCTATTGGCGGTGTTGTTGGTGGTGTTAACAACTTATTTGGCCAAACTAGTGTTATCTTTGGCGGCAACTCGGCTCAAACTCAAGCTGTTATTAAAAATTCAATTAAAAATGTAACTGGCGGAAGTATATTTAATGGACTAACATCATATATTACCACAGATTCAATTGCATTGTATATGCCAGATACTCTTACATATACTTATTCACAATCATACGATTCTCCCAATATTGGTGAAGAACTTGGTGGTAAAGTATTAGGTGCAGGTAAGTCTGCAATGGATGCTTATAAAGCTGGTGGTGGAACAGGAGAAGGGATTGTAAAAGCCGGTGCAAGTGCAGGTAAAGCTCTGTATAGAGAAGGTGCTCAACTTGGTGGTGAAGCTCTTGGTTCTTTAGCTGATAGTAAAAATACTGCCCGTTTGGCTACAGCTGCAGCTACTGGTGCTGTTAGAAATCCAATGTTAGAGATGTTGTATAAATCTCCAAACTTTAGAACTTTTAATTTTGAATTTAAATTTTATCCAAGAGATGAAAGAGAAGCTCTTGAAGTCCAAAGAATTGTTGAAAGATTACGGTATCATCAATCTCCAGAATTAGTTAAAGAGTCTTCCGCTTTTTTAGTTCCTCCTTCTGAGTTTGATATTAAATTTTATTACAACGGTTCACAGAACCCAAACATTCCTCCAATTTCAACTTGTGTTTTACAAACTATTGATATTGATTATGCACCAAATGGGTTTTCTGCTTATGAAGTTCCTAATGAAAATCAACCATCATTGGGTCGCACAGGTATGCCGGTTGCTATGACATTAAGATTAGCATTCCAAGAAACAACATATCTTACTAAAGAAGATTTTGAAGAACCTAGGGAAGCTACACAAGCTAAGGTATAAAATGGCAAAATATTTTAATTATTTTTCTAAAACTTTTTACACCAGTGATGATACTTCACCTGGTCTTGATACTGTTACCAATATTATTTCTAGGTTTGCATTTGAGAATTCTTTAAAAGAAAACTCAGCTGCATTTTACCCATATAACATCCAAGAATCGGATACACCTGAAATTATTGCTAGAAAATTTTATGATAACTCAGAAAGGCATTGGATTGTTTTATTGTTTAACAATATTATTGACCCACAATGGGATTGGCCTTTAAAAGAAAAAACTTTAATTGATTATATTGATTCAAAGTATTCTGCTAATGGTGCCGCCAATACGACAGTTCAAACTGGTATTGCATGGGCTATGAGTACCAATAATGTCCAATCATATTTTAAAATAATTACACGAACATCGTTTGATGGAACAGAAACCATTGAAAAAATTTCTGTTGATGCTAATACATATGCAAATGTTACCACATCTTTAAATTCATATACATTACAAGATGGTACAACCATTACACAAAAAGTTACAAAAGAAACACAATCATATTATCAATATGAAGTTGATTTAAATGAAGCAAAAAGAACCATTAAATTAATTAAACCAGAATTTGTTCCTGCAATTGAAAAAGAATTTAAAAAAGTGATTAAGTAATGGATTTTCAAATACAAAAATCAACACAGTTCAAAATAAATGAACTGGTATTGGTAACAAAAGGAGGAGCAATTGATATTACTCCAATTTTTGAAGAAATCAGCATATTTGATTCTTTATTAATGCCTGTAATGAGTGGTAATATTTTAGTAAGTGATTCTCTTGCTTTATCCAATAAGTTGTCATTTGATGGGTCTGAATCTATACTGATTGACATTTCAAAAGATGCCAATTCGGATATTGCTAACTTTAAAAAAGCATTTAGAATTTATAAACAATCTGATAGAAAAACTGAGGGGTTAAATGAAAAATATGTTCTTCATTTTGTTGCCGATGAGTTTATGTATTCTGACCAACAAAGAGTTAACCAATCATTTAATTTAACTTATTCAGAAGCTGTTGAAAAGATATTGAATAATTATCTTAAAGTGCCTGCTAACAATTTGGGTGGAGTTTATGAAAATTCTTATGGTGTTCGTAACATTACAATACCAAATTTGCGACCATTAGAAGCAATTGAATGGATTGCTAAGAGAGCCGTTGATATAAATCAATCTCCAAATTTTATGTTTTTTCAAAATTTACTAGGATATAACTTTGCATCATTATCTACACTACTAACTCAAGATGAAGTTTTAAATATTAATTTTTCACCAAAAAATTTACAAAATAAAAATGCAATTGATGAAATTAGTTCTGCACGAGGATATGAAGTTGTAAGTCAAACAGATAGCATTAAAAAAACAAGAGAAGGCGTTAACGCTGGTCAATTTATTGGATTTGATCCAATGACAAGAACCATTGCAAAAAAGAACATTAGTTATGGCGACCATTACTCTAGTATGAAACACGGCAATGAAACGGCTAAGTTTTCAGAAATTAAAAATCGTGATGGGTTAAGTAATTCTCAGGCATTTGATTCAAAGAAAACTGTTAATATTTTTGGTGCAGCTAAACAATTAAGTTCATACATTAAACAAAATGACCCAACTTCATTATCAAAAGTAGAAAATTATGAATCGTTCTTATTTCAAAGAAAAGCAATTTTAGCTAATCTTATGGAAAAAAGAATAAAGGTTGCTATGCCAGGTAATTTTCAATTAACTTCTGGTTTGAATGTTAATGTTGATGGCGTTATTGCTGCCAAAATAGAACATGGTGATAGTAATGAAGATACCAGTTTAAGTGGTAAATATTTAATTATTGCTTCACGCCAAATTATTGGTTATAATAAACACGAAACAATTATTGAAATTGCAACTACATCCACAAATAAAGAATTTATTGAATCAAGTGATATCACTCAAACAACAGAGATTTTAGAATATTAATATGGAAAAAGATTTTGCTGGTAAAAATGGATTTATTTGGTGGGTTGGCGTTGTAGAAGATAGACAAGACCCACTAAAGATGGGTCGTGTGCGTGTGCGAGCAGTTGGTTGGAATGCTGATAATAAAATGCAATTACCAACAGAGCAGTTGCCATGGGCTATGCCTATGTTACCTGTGAACAATACAAACCCATATGCACCAAAAGAAGGTGATATGGTTATGGGTTTCTTTACAGACGGAGAAGCTGCACAAGAACCAGTTATTATGGGTGTATTTCCTGGTATCGCATTGAAGGCTGCAAATGCACAAGAAGCATTTTCAGACCCACGCACAGGAGACCAATTAACTTCTGCACCAGTTAAACCAAACGAAAGTGCAACAGGATATCCAAGAAGAATTGATGAACCAAGCACATCACGCTTGGCCAGAAATGAAAAGATTGACGATTCTATTGTTTCTTTAAAGAAGGCAAGAAGGGCAGACAAGGTAGAACCAGAGCCGTATTATGCGGCAACTTATCCATATAATAATGTCTATGAGTCGGAAAGTGGGCACGCTTTGGAGTTTGATGACACGAAAGATGCCGAGAGGGTTCATGTGTATCATCGCTCAGGTTCTTACATTGAATGGGGACCTACTGGAGACAGAGCGGAACGCATTGAAAAAGATAAGTTCACAGTAGTAATTGGAAACGATTCGGTATATGTTAAGGGTGACGTTAAATTGTATGTTAACGGCAACGTTATCGCAGAAATTCAAGGTGATGTATCGGCAACAATTGGTGGTGGAGTTACCGCAGATATTAGTGGTGGCGTAAACATGACTGTTGGTGGTGATGTTAATGCAACCACACCAAACTTAAATTTAACTGGTGATTTGAATGTTACTGGAACAATCAAAGCCACACAAAATATTATTGATGGAACTAGGTCAATGGCAAATGACCGTGCGATTTACAATTCACATAGACATACTGGAGTAAGAAGTGGACCAGACACCTCAGGTACTCCAACCTCTACACAATAATGAATAAATAACAGATGGCAACGATAGACATAGAAAACACAAGAACCTTTAGGGACTTGGATTTGAATTTTACGATTCATCCTGTTCGTAAAGATATTAACGTTCATAAAAATGAGTATGCAATAATTAATTCAATGAAGAATTTAATTCTAACCAATCATTATGAGCGTCCTTTTCAACCAGAGATTGGCAGTAACATTCGCCGTCTTTTGTTTGAACCAGTAGATTCAGTAACAGCTGCACAGATTGAAAGAGAAATTGCAGAAACAATTAATAACTTTGAACCTAGGGCTCAAATCTCTAAAGTAACAGCTGTTGGATCACCAGATGAAAATGGGTATAAAATTGACCTTGTTTTCTTTATAATTAATAACCCAAATCCAATTTCAATTAATTTCTTTTTAGAGCGAATTAGATAAAATGGCAAACCGCTTAAGAGTTACAGAACTTGATTTTGACACAATCAAGTCAAATCTAAAAACTTTTTTAAATCAACAAACAGAATTTCAAGACTACGATTTTGAAGGTGCAGGCCTTTCTGTATTGTTGGATATTTTAGCATATAATACACACTATAATGCTTACTATCTTAATATGGTTGCCAATGAATCATTTTTAGATACGGCTTTATTGCGTGATTCTGCCGTATCACACGCAAAAACTTTAGGGTATATTCCATATTCTTCAGCTGCACCTGTTGCTAATATTGATTTTGTTGTTAATTCAGGAACAACGACACCTGCAACATTAACTATTCCTTCTGGTTTTTCTTTTTTATCAAATCAGATTGATAGCAAATCATATAACTTTGTTGTCTTAGAAGATACAATTGTTACAAAATCAAACACAAGTTTTAATTTTGATAACCTTCAAATATACGAAGGTCAATTAGTTACTTATAATTTTAGTTACAATTCAGCTTCTAACCCAAAACAAGTATTCATTTTACCTGATGATAACATTGATACAGACACAATTCAAGTTTCTGTTAGCCCTGCTGTTGCAAATACAGCAACAAGTGTTTATAATAAAGTTACGGATATTTTAGATATTACATCTACTTCTGAAGTTTATTTTTTAGAAGAAAATCGTAATGGAAAATACCAAATTTATTTTGGTAATAATATAGTTGGTAAAGCTTTAGCTGATGGTGCAACAATTGGTGTTAGGTATTTAATTACGAATGGAACAGCGGCTAATAAAGCAAATAATTTTGTAGCTACTTCTACATTAACCGATTCTATAGGAAATTCACAAACAAACTTTACTGTTACTCCTGTTAGTGCAGCTGCAGGCGGTGCAACTCGTGAATCGGTTGACAATATTAAATTTTCAGCTCGAGCACAATTTTCAACACAAAATCGTTTAGTAACATTTAAAGATTATGAATCATACATTTTAAATAATTACCCAAATATTGACTCTATTTCTGTTTGGGGTGGAGAAAATAATACACCCCCTATTTACGGCAAAGTTTTTGTTTCATTAAAACCAAAATCAAATTATTATATTTCTGAAACAGAAAAACAAAGAATTATTGATGAAATCATTTCACCAAAAGCAATTGTTGCTGTTCAAACACAAATTTTGGATCCAGAATATCTATATTTGATTGTTGAAACTTCTGTTCAATATGATCCAAAGAAAACAACTAGCACAGAAGCTGCTCTTAAAAATGCAATTACAAATTCTATTTTGTTGTATCGTAATACATTTTTAAATAAATTTGATGCTCGTTTTATTCTTTCAAAAATGCAAGATTATGTTGATAATGTTGATACAAATTCAATTATTGGTTCTGAAGCCGCGGTTCGTGTTCAACGCCGTTTTGAACCTCAATTGAATGAGTCTGTAAGTTATACGATTAACTTTAATGTTCCTGTTCATCGTGGAACTTTAACAAACAAATTAACTTCAACTCAATTTACAGTATTTGATGTTGCAGGAACAATAAGAACAGCTCAACTTGAAGAAATACCACAATCTTTTACTGGTGTATCTTCAATTCAAATTACAAATCTTGGAACAGGATACACAACCACACCAACAGTTACAATTAATGGTGATGGAACAAATGCAACAGCAGAAGCTGTGGTTGTTAATGGCAAAATTCAAACAATTAACATTACCAATCGTGGTACAGATTATACTCGTGCTACAATCACTATTACTGGTGGTAATGGGTACGGTGCAGAAGCTCTTGCTGTTATTGATGGCAGAACAGGAACACTTAGAACAGTTTACTATGACAGTTTAGCTCAAAGACAGATTATTAATTCTAATGCGGGAACAATTGATTATGACAATGGAATTATAACAATTAATAATATTCGTTTTTTAACTGTTGATTCAACTGATGGTTTAATTCGTTTAACTATTGAAGCAGAAAAAGGAATTATTCAATCAGTAAGAAACACCATTTTAACAATTGATGAAACTGATCCAATAGCTATTTCTACCACGCTTACTGCTATATAATGTCCAATTTAAAAACATCATTACTTGTTAACTATCAAGTTCCTGAATTTGTTCAGGAAGAACACCCCAACTTTATTGCTTTTTTAGAAGCATATTATGAATACCTTGAAACAAAACAAGGTTCACAAATAAATGATTTAACAAGCAAATCAAAAGACCTTCGTTATCTTTCTGATGTTGATTCTTCTATTGCAGAATTTGAAAATAGTTTTTTTAATAGTTATGCTGATTTAATTCCTCGCAATGTTGAAGTTGATAAAGCTTTTTTGATTAAACATATTTTGCCATTATATTTGGCAAAAGGCAACGAAAAATCATTTAAACTTTTATTCAGGCTTTTGTTTAATGAAGAAGTGGAGGTTATTCAACCAAGTCAAAGTATTTTACGTGCTTCTGATGGTAAATGGTTAATTGAAAATGCATTTAGAACCGAACAAGGTGTGTATAGTGTATATACAGGAAATGGTTCAAAAACCACATTTAAATTAGCACAAGTTGTTTCTGCTAGTAATATTTCCGTTTACATTAACAATGTTTTACAAACTTCTGGTTTTAATATTCGTAGAGAAACTAGAAAGTTAATATTCAATACTGCACCGGCAAATAACTCTGTAATTGAAGTTTTGTATAGTGATTTTGATTTTGATTTATTAACAAATAGAAAAATAACAGGTACTGTATCTGGTGCTACTGCTCTTATTGAAAGAACAGCTCAAAAAACTGTTAATGCTATTCCAATTTTTGAATTGTATATTAATACAAAAACTTTACTTGGAACTTTTGAAAATGGCGAAACTGCTACATTAGACATTATTGATCCTGATGATAACACTCTTATTACCATTAGAGTTTATGGATTGTCTATTCTTCGCAACATTTTTATTATTGATGGTGGCGCCAGCTATAATGTTGGTGATCCAGTTATTATTACCGGTGGTGAAGCAACACGAGATGCTCAAGCTGTTGTTTCTGAAGTATTTTCTGGATTCATTAATCAAATTAGAGTTTTAGCTGGTGGTGCAGGATTCAAAACCGGTTCTAATGTTTATGTAATTGGTACAGGTTCTGGTTCATTAAGTATGGCTATTGATGCTGTTGATATTTCTGGTCAAAACACTTCTAACTTTTTCGTTGTAAATACCGATAGAATTGCTGATTATGGAAGCATTGCAATTAATGCTGCTAATTATGGATTTAATGCTTCAGTTGTTACTGAAAATGTTAATTCAAAAATTGTTGATTGCTTAGTTTTTGAAAATGTTACAAGTATTGGTGCAATTACCAATGTGGCAATTTTATTTGCAAATGCAACTTTTTCTAGTGTTCCAACATTAGATGCAGATTCAGCGCCATTCTTAGCGAACGGAACAACTCATCAAGTTTTAAGTTCTCATTCTTTAGGTCGAATTAGAATTAATAGTGGTGGATTAAATTATCAAATTGGTGATGAACTATTATTTGCAGAAACACAACCAATGGCCATTGGCGTTGGTGCGGCCGCAGCGGTAACCAACATATCATCAACAGGTGCTATCACTAAGGTTGAATTACAACCATCAAGAATTAGTGGAACAGCAAATACATTTGGAACAACTAATGTAACAGTTATTGGAACTAATACTATTTTTGAAAATGAGTTGCGTGTTGGCGACCGCATTATGATTAATAATGAATCTCGTTATATTAACGCAATTAGTTCAAATACATCATTAAATGTTAATGCAAACTTTGTGTATGCAACCACAAGTAAAAAAATTGGTAAATATGGTGAGTATCCAATTGGCGGACAAAATTATAGTCAGACACACCCTCCAACAGTAACGGTATTATCTGCAACAGGTTCAGCTGCTAATTTGTCAATGATAGCTCTAATGGGTGATGGTGAAAACTTGTTTGCTACAGCTGACCAAGATCCTGGTGCAATTCTAAAGATTCGTATTATTGATGCAGGTTCAGGTTATGTGTTTCCACCACAAATTGATTTATCTCAATCTGGTGACGGAACAGCTTTAGCTAATTCATCTATTGAACCAAGTTATGTTACATTTCCTGGCCGTTGGACAACATCTGATTCCATTTTGTCAACCACAGAAAGAGTTATTCAAGGTCGTGAATACTTTGTTGACTATTCTTATGTGTTATCTTCACAGGTTGAATTTACTAAGTTCAAAGATGTGTTCAAATCTTTAGTTCATCCAGCTGGATTTGTTGATTATGCACAATATAATATTAATGAAGTTGTTGCTGCCAATAATGTTAGCCGTAGTAACATTACAGTTGCCAATACAATTTCTGGAACAGTCAATGTAAATAGCAGCATCTATATAACTGGTACAAATACTAAGTTTAATGTTGTAAACAATAAAGTTATAACAATTGGTTCTCAGATTGCGGTTAATTCTGAGATTAGGTACATTAATGCTATTTACAGCAATGGAACAATGACAGTCAACACGGCATTTACAATCACTTCAAACAATGAAACTCTTGTAATTGTTACATAAATAGAATACTAAACCATGGCAACTTTTTATACTTCCAAAAAACTTTCGTTTAATAACGCAGAACAATTCAAAGAATCGTTCTATGAGCCAGAGCCAGCTACAGTTGGTTATGTGACCATTGGTAACCATGTTCCGTATGCAAACGAATCTTCTCCAAACTCCATAGTTGATTCTGTATCAGACGAGAAATCTGTATGGGACAATATGTATGCCGCCAAAAAGATTACAGGCAACGATGTTGAGTTGGTTATTCCTCGTGTTAATTGGACATCCAGCACAAAATACAAACAATACGATGACAGAATTTCTGTTGACGATTTGCTAACTGGCAATACGACAATAAATGTGAAACCGATGTATGTTCTTACATCTTCACGAAATGTCTATAAGTGCCTATCTAATAATTCTTCTGCCAATTCTACGGTTGAACCTTCTGGTGACTTTACAACGGCTAACGGAACAATTTCTACTGCCGATGGATACATTTGGAAGTACCTGTATAATGTTAAACCTACCAACAGGTTTTTAACAACAGATTGGATTCCTGCACCAATATCAACAAATAAACTGGACTATAATGTAAGTCAGACCAGTCCGATTGATGGTGAAGTAACCACAATTGTTGTAACAAATCGTGGAACAGGTTATGCTCACCCAACAATTAACGCTTCTGCATTTGGAACAGGCGTAACCACAATTACTCTTGCTAATACCACAAATGTGGCTGCCAATATGATTGTTACTGGAACAGGTATTGCGACTGGAACATTAGTAACGGCTGTCAATTCGGTTACAAGTATTATTACAATAGATACTGCAACAAGCGCCAACGGTGGCGGAACAACAGCAAATTCTTTGAGTTTTTTAACAAGAATTTATATTCAAGGTGATGGCGCAAGTCTTGAAGCCTCTGCTAATCTTTTCGCTAATGGTGCGGTTTCTAAAATTACTGTTGATGTAACTGGCACAGGATATTCGTATGCCAATGCCACAATCTATGGCTCTGGCACAGGTGCAAATACTCGTGTGATTTTGCCACCAAAGTTTGGCCATGGATTTAACTCAGCAAAAGAATTAGACGCAACAAATGTGATGATATCAGAGAGAATTGGTTCAATTGATTCGACAGAAAATGGATTAATTTCTACTTCTACATCATTCCGACAGTATGGACTTCTAAGGGATCCGTATAAATATGGCAATACTTCACCAGTAATTAGTTCAAATGCTAATACTGTTATTTCACAGACCACAAACATAACTCTAATTGCTGGTACAAATTTTGAGTTAAATGAGTTTGTCTATCAAGGTGCTGCTGCTAATAGTGCCTATTTTTATGGTTTTGTGAACTCACAGACAGCAAATGAAGTTAGATTGACTAAAGTTAGAGGAACAATTACAGTAGGTGGATTATTGATTGGTGCAAATTCGGGTGTCAATAGAACTGTTGTAAAATTGACCAATCCTGAATTTCAACCATACACCGGTGATATATTGTATGCTGAAAATATTCAACAAGTTACACGAGCAGATGGACAAGCTGAAAATGTCAAGTTTGTTATTAGATTCTAAGGAAAATAGTTAATGTCGTTAAATACCAATTTTAATGTCAATCCATATTATGATGATTTTGACGAAGATAAAAAGTTTCTTCGAATATTGTTTAAGCCTGGTTTTGCTGTTCAAGCTCGTGAATTAACACAATCTCAAACTCTTTTACAAAAACAAGTTGAGCGTTTTGGCGAACACGTTTTCAAAAACGGTTCTGTCGTTTCTGGTGGT
>Ga0214921_10010675_pt1 | contig 11315 bp, 6 predicted proteins | sample LL1505_MetaG_FD_177992 | JGI IMG/M metagenome (GOLD analysis project Ga0214921, IMG submission 177992) | Freshwater microbial communities from Lake Lanier, Atlanta, Georgia, United States - LL-1505 | ecosystem: Environmental > Aquatic > Freshwater > Lake | place: USA: Georgia | collected 2015-05-28
TGCTTCATCTATTAATAATTTTGTAGTTTCTTTTACAGCTACCTCTACTGCGTGTTTAACATCACCTCCTGATTCTTCTACATGTGTCTTAACACTTTGTATTGTTTCTTTAATTAACTTTTTAACTTCTAATTCATTTTTCTCATAATCATAATAAGGTTTTTTTGCTATTTCTGCCAATCTTTTATATTCATTACAATTAGTTTTTTCCTCCTCTATACAAGTATAATCTGGTATATATGGCTCATTAAGTTCAGCAATAGATTTCCTACCAGTAGTAGTAGTAGTAGGCGGAGTAGAGGCATCAGTAGGGGGATCAGTAGGGGGATCAGTAGGGGGATCAGTAAGGGGATCAGTAGGGACCTCAGTAGCACTACCAACAACAAATTCAGAATTATGAGAATCACCAAAATGAAGAGAACCACCAAAATCAACAGAACTCCTAGAAGTAAGAGAACCCCTAGAACTAAGAGAATCACGAGATTCACTAGAACTAACAGCAGAAACAGCAGCACTAGCGCCATCAGCAAATGGATTAGCATAATCATAACATCTACCATCTATTACCATTCCTCCATCTTCATCATATTCTGGTATATTCAATATTTTAAAAGCGGTTTTACTTATTGTATTTACTACTTCACTTACTTTATTTATTATTTCTTGAACGGATACCAGTTTTGACTGATCTTTATTTTGAGTTGTTAATGATATATTAGCAGCTATTTCTGTTAACACGTCTGTTAATATTTTTACACACTCTTGATTATATTTATCATGTTCATGAGGATAACTATCTTTATCAATTGGATTTGAACGATGGGTTTCAGTTAAAATAATTGATACTATTGTTGGACTTAATGATTTTGAATTATGTATATATCTATTGATTTCATTATCTAGTCCATGTGTGGATTCTTTGTGAGATGTATCGTAATTCGCTCTACGTATTCCACCGAACTGGTCCCTCATGCGATTTATTTCTTCTGTATTATTCTGACTTACTTTTTCAGATTCAAAAGGAAAAAACTTTTGTCTTTCAAAAGCAATTAAAATTATTTTTTTTAAAGCTTCTTTTAATTTGTTCCTATCTATAGTTAGTCCTACTCCTTCTCCTTCAGTGTTAAAATTTTCTTGAGATTTATATTCACTAGTTGTTGCTATATTATCCATAACTCTTTGTCCTGTTATTTCATCACGAACATTATCACTTAGAAGTCTTTCAACATAGGTTTGAGCATTTTGAGAGAAAATCCAAAACATTTTACTATTGTGTTGATATGGATTTCCATATATTACTGCCATAGGCAAATATTTTTTATAATCCTTATTATGTGAGTTATTAATTGCTATAGCAGCATTAAATACGTATAATAAAGTACTCATTGGATCTTTTTTACTTTGTGGTTTTTTGAAATTTTGTTGAGATAATAAATGAACTTGAATAATAAACAATAATTGGTACATTTTTTCTTTTAATTCTTTACTTGTTCCATACTTTGTTATTAAACTATAAATAAACGCAATAATTCCGTAGCAATCATCTTGAAAAACATCTTTAATAATTTTTTTAATGCTATCTAAGAATTCCCAAATTGTAGCAGCATTTTTTTCATATGAATCCAATTTCTCTTGATAATGTTGTTCTATAATTTGTTGCTCCGATTGTTTTGATCCTTCTGTTTCTATAGAACTACCACCTGTCCTTACCATAGAACTACTCACAGAACTACTACCAATTCGTACATGAGTACCATCTTCTTCCATTGGTTCCACAATCTTACTTCCTTCATTTGAATACAACTGTATTGAGTAAAATAAATATTGATAACTCTCATTTTGATCAGGGTTACCTTTATAAGATGCCATAAGTTTCTCTATTTCTCCAGGTTTATTATATTTAGCAATTTCTTTTCTAATTTCATCTTTTTGTATAGATAATTGCGCTTTCATCTGACTTTCTTCTTTTAGTATTTTATCTCTTTGTTTACCTTCATTTTGATTCAACTTTTCATTAATTATTTTCATTACTTTTATTCTTTGATTTGCTGTTAAACTATAACCATTAATTTCTGTTATGTACTCTTCAACTTTACTTAAAATTTTTGTATTATCAAGTATTACTCCAGGGGTTTCATTACCTTCTTTGATTAAATCATCTATTTTAACATTTATTAATCCCATAAATCTTTTGTCATCAAATAAAAGATCAGACATAGTTCTTGTAGCAGCATTATCAGTAATCGCATTATATGCTTGTCTTGAATATGACATGACGTTCGCTTCTGTATTTATATAAAGACCTAAATCAGCATCCTTATAAGGTGGACGCATTCCTTCTGGAAAAGGATATTGAAATATTCTTATTTTTTTATTTTCTGGAGCATTTCCTATTGTTTTATGTCTTATTATATATTTATTATACTCCTTTTGTTGTTCTTTTATTAAATCAAGTAAATTTTTATTTGGTAGTGTTTGAAATGTAGTACTATAGTCAGAGTTAACTATATTATAACCTAATACAGCAACAACTTCTCCCTCATTATTTAGTATACACCAAGAGCTTTGATCACCAAATATAGAATATTTCAAAGTCATGTTATTGGATTTTATGTCCTCTCTATTAGTAAAAATCTTGTCAAGTTTCTTTGTACTACAATTTGTATTTTTGTATTCCTCAGCTTGAGTTATTTTATTTGGTAGTAATGAATATCTACAAATTATACCATTACCTTTACCCATGAAATAACTTTTGAATGTATCTAGTACTTTTGATTCCGTAGATGAGTTAAAAGAAATAATAATAACATCTTGACTTGTTGAACCAGGGTTAGTAAGTCTATCTCTTTGTGCTTTACTAATAGCGATCTTACTTGGAATATTAATAATATGTTGAGGAGAACCCACTGTTGGTTGTGGGGGTAATGGTGAATCTTTTATATCTTGTATTTTTTGAACATCAAGAGCACATAAATAATTATATGCTGATAAAAGTATTACTAATGAAAGTTCATAATCTTGTTTGTCTTTCATAGTTTGTTGATACAATGTTACCTCTCCAATAATACTATCTTTTGTAATTTTAGATAAATGAGGATCAACACTGTCTTGTATCTTATCACGTAATTGTTTTAATATAGTGTATCTTTCTGGTGAGATAGTTAAATTATGTTCTTGACCTGGTATTTCTACTCTCAAATCTTTAAATTCCATCAATAAACTATCATACACTTGATGAACTATCTCTGGTTTAAAAGTTACACTGGTTGCTTCAATTAATGTATCTAAGTCAAATTCTATCGTCGCTGTTGTTTCTATTGTTGTTTCTTCTGTTTCTTCTGTTCCTTTTATTTTATCTAAAATACTAGATATTATTACATATCTTACCATTGGTTCTTGAACAGGTATATCTCCGAATATATACTTATCTACTGTTGGTTCAGATTTTGTTATTTTTACTACTTTAAAATAAGAACTCTTTATAATATTTGATGGAATAAAAATATTAAGTGGACCGCTTTCCGCATTCATTCCACCTTTGTATATTTTTCTTGTTAATTGTTTTTGTTTGTATAATTTTTTTGATTTTTTATTTATTTTTTTTCTTGTTAATAATTTTCTTATTTTTCCTCCTCCAAATACTGTTACTGGTGTTCCTTCTACTGTTGTTGGTGTTCCTCCTGGTGGTGGTGGCGGTGGTGGTGGTCCTAGTGGTGGTGGTCCTAGTGGTGGTGGTGGCGGTGGCGGTGGTTGTAATCCTGGTAATTTAACTAAAGGTTCTGATTTATATATTCCTGTTACTGTTGCTTTTTCTGCTCCTGTTACTGTTGTTGCTTCTGTTGTTGCTTCTGTTGCTGCGGGTGGTCCTGTTACTTTTGTTGATGTTGCTGCTTCTCCTGAATCTGAATCTGAATCTGAATCTAACTCTCTTGCTGTTTCTGTTATTGTTTCTTCTACTTTCTTTGCTGATGGGTTTGCTGATGGGTTTGCTGATGTGTTTGCTAATTCATTTCCTTGGGTTAAGTTTTCTTTTTGTTCTTGACTTTCTGTGCTATTTGCTTCTTGTCTCCCCGTAGTTTGTTTTCCATTAATCTCTTTTTGTAGTGCTTCTACTGCGCTTAATATCTCTTCATTTAAATTAGTTAACTGTTGTAATTTTTCAGTACTAGTGATTGTGTTGTTTTCAGTAATTTCATTTAATTTATCTCTAAATTTTTTAGATTTATCAGTAGGAGCACGAGCACGATTAGGAGCACCATTAGGAGCACGATTAGGAGCACCATTAGGATTACCATTAGAGCGTTTGGTGCTCGTTTTTGGGTCAACATTATCTTGAACATAATTAATATAATCATCAAATTCAGCATTACCAGCACCTTCAGCAACTTCCAATGGTGTTGCTTTACTCAATTCTTTAGTAGCCCCCGGTATATCACTTAGACCACTACTATCATCATCATTACCACCACCACCACCTCTAAACTCACTTTGGCCTTCACTTTGGTCTAATTCATCTAATTTGTCACAGCCTTCTTCAATATCGTGAATAGTTGTTGTAATTTTAAATGCTGTCTCAAAACTAATAAAGTCATTAATATAAAAAGTAAATGGTTTACCATTTGGCCCTGTTACAGTATATTCTTGGTCTTTAACAAAAACATGTGTAGATAACTCAATATTACTACCAGTGTTGTCTTTTAATCTGAAGTCAGTTTTTCCTGATATATTGATCATATAAATATTATCATCTTCATTCAGATTATAAAATATCTCATATGGAACTTCATTTAATTTTAGATATACAAGATAATAGTCTGGCTTAGGAGTATCTGAAGTTATGTCTACTCTTTTATAACATTTTATAACATTAATTTTTATTTTATCTAATAAACTGGCATGAGATAAATCTTTGTCTTTTATAAATTTTTTTATTTTGTATATAGTTAATTTCTCTACTTCTTTATCAAACGTATCTTTTTTATCACTATACAAAGTGGATCTTTTGTGTTCCAATAATTTTGATAATTTTAATGCTTCTTCTGGGTTCTCAAATCTTAATGTTATTTTTCCGTCTAAAATTATAGTATTACGATTAGCATCATCTATTTTATAAGGTTTGTAATAGTTATGAAAGTACAAATATCTTACATTTATTTTATGTATTGGATCATATTGAACAAAAAATAAACCTTCAGGGTGAACCTCTATTTGTATATTTTGTTCTTCTTCTTCGGGTTGCCCTTGGTGAGATACAGTTGATGGTTCTTGATGAGATACAATTGATAGTCGTGCTCTTTGCAAATTGGATGATTCTTGTTGTGGTTCTTGATGAGATACAATTGATAGTCGTGCTCTTTCCCAATTGGATGATTCTTGTTGTGGTTCTTGATGAGATACAATTGATAGTCGTGCTCTTTGCAAATCGGATCCTGGAATAGGCTCACCAAATTCATTAAGCATTTGTTGAGGTAAATAATCATGAACAGACCCAACATCCGTCCCACCCACCATCCCACCCACCATTGGTTTATCTTGTTGAATAAAAACAAATTTGTATTTGTGTGAGCCAAATAAATTACTAGTTGCTGGATTAGTTAATTCATTTAATACTCCTTTTGCCTGACCTTCTAAATGTTTCATTTGTTCGTCTTTTATTGCTTGACGTGCTCGTTCCTCTTCTAATTCCCCCTCTTCTGCTGAAGAAAATCCTTCAACACTATCTACAATAACACATAATTCTTCTCCTTCTCCACTTGTTCCACCTTTTTGTTGTTGTTCTGGTGTTCCATTAGTTATTTCCTTTAGTGTCTTTACAAGGAATTTAAAATTATTTATTAAATTTTCTTTTTCTAAATCACATACCTGTTCAGCTAACTCTATCGTTATATTTTCTTTTGAAGATGTATTAACTTTTTCTTCTGAAGATGTATTAACTTGAGGTTCTGTATTGTTATTACAATTGATTAATGTTTGAATAAATAACATCGTATCTTTAAGTGATGGGTTATCTACTATTCTTCTTATACTCCCTTGTTTCGTAGACTCCTTAATAGCGTTCTCCATTACTTGTACTAATTTAATCAATTGTTGAAAATAATCAATATTATTTTTATCATTAGGGTTATCTTTTTTTATGAGCGCAGTAAATGTTTGGCTTGCTATTTCAAAATTTTCAACAGGATCTGAACCATAAGAAGGTACTGGTGCTACTGTTCCTTCTTGTCCTTCTTGTCCTTCTTGTCCTTCTTGTCCTTCTTGTCCTTCTTGTCCTTCTGGTCCTCCTGATTCTCCTGATTCTCCTTCTGGTGCTACTGGTCCTCCTGATTCTCCTTCTGGTGCTACTGGTCCTCCTTGTTGTGTTGTTACTGCTCCTGTTTCTGTTTCTGCTGCTCCTGCTGGTACTTCTGCTGCTCCTGTTACTGCTGCTGCTGAGGCTGTTACTGCTAATTTTTTTATGGCGTCTGGGTCGTTTGCTAATTCTGTTGCTTGTTTTGCTAATACTGTTGCTTGATTTACTTCATCAGCACCTTCTTGTGTTTTTTCTGCTGTTGCTGCTGCTGCTTCTGCGGCTAGCTCTACCGCATGTCCAGCAGGCGTATATTTCGCACCTGGCACTTCTTCAACAAGATTTGCTGCTGTTCTTGTAAAAGCCGCAGTTTTTCCGGTAACATTCGCAGCTTCTCTGGTAACATTATTTAGTTTATTTGCCATTTTAGCTGGATTAAGTGAAGTAACTTTCAAAGATCTACTATTATTAAGAGGATATTTACTACTTTTACTACTTTTACTACTTTTACTAGTTTTACTACTAGATTTACCTTTTCCTCCACCTATACTTTTTTTACCATCTTCAATATGACTCATCTATACTATTATACGATTATATTTTTTTAATTAAACTGTATAACTATTTCAATATCTTCTTTTTTTATACTTTTTATGGCAGAAATAGATAATTCCTCTCTTTTCTTTCTTGTTTTTAATTCTTTCTTTCTTGAGTTACTATTTCTCAGATTCATATCTTCTTCTATATCTTTGTAATTTTTTTCAATATAATCAATTACATTGTTTTCTAAAGCCCATTTGAAAAAGTTCAATTGACCTAAAGTTGTTTCTATGTATTTTTCATCTTTGTAAGGTATCTCTATTCTTTCCCATCTACAAAATGGATCAAATCTTCTTTTTGAGTAAGCCTTTAGTTTCAACTTGTAGTCTTCATAAATCTTAAATCTACAAACGGTTTGATTTTCCTTTTTGATATCATACAAAGTAAAATATTTCTTTGAATAATTGGTAACAAACCAGTCTATGATTCTTAATGAAATGGTAGATTTTCCTGTAATAATTAATAACATCTTTTCTAAATTCTCTAGATTATGATAATATTCCAATAATTTTTCTAGTAATAAATCATTTTGTGTTGAATACTTAGCCATTTTATTAAAAATTAGTATATCTTTAATTTAATTTATTTAATATTAATTGTTTGGTAAATAAAAATTTATTTGAATTTGTATTTCTTCTTTGTAAATTACATTGTAAACAACTAATCACTATGTTGTCTTCATTATGTCCTAAATCATTGTCAATTCTATCTAAAGTCCATTGTTTGTTTTCTCTTACTATTTCGTACAAAATAAATATATTCTCATGACAATAATGACACTGTAAATTAGATTGAATTAATCTTTCTATTAAATCATCTAATGTTATAAATTTGGTTTCATCATATATGTTTTTTTTTATATCTTGAGATTTATAACTGTTTAATTTTGTTTTTATTTCTGTATGAAACAAAGGATAATCTTCATTGTTTATATATATTTTTTGATTTTCCCATGACAATAATTCTTTGTCTATTTTCCACTTTGTACTATTGACTCTTATTTCAACTTTCTTTTCTTTTGTTAGCTTTTTTATATAATAACGGTTATTCATACCCGTTATTTGAATTTGTTTGTCCATTCTATTATTTATATAATAAATTTTAAATTAGATATAAATAGATATAATATATATAATGGATGAATGTATTGAACTAAAAAATATCAAATATAAAACGATGTTGTTAAATGGTAACATCGCAAATGAAACAAAATCAGAAACAGATGATATTTTGAATTTGAATATTTTTTTGGAAAATGAAAAAAATTACAATATTACAGAACCTTGGAGCAAGTTGGATAAAACATTGAAATTAAAAAAAATATTATTATTCGCAGAAAAATACAAATTAAACAATATGTTGTCTGAAGAAGAAAAAAACAACATGATAAAATTTTTACGTGAATGTTTGGATAAAAAAAAATTATCTCGGGTGAAAGATGTCTCTTATAACAAAGAAACAGGAGAAATTATAGATATTCCTTCCCTTTGTTATAATAAAAATATGAAGCACTTTACATTGAAAAACATTGACAAACGTGTTTCTACTTTAAAATCTCTTCCTACAAAGAATAAAATTGAAATTATTAATTAAGTTATATATTTTTATATCAAAATGGATACTGGTTCTATCGTTGTTGCTATCGTTATCATTTCACTTCTATGTGGCGTTTGTTGGTGTTTTATCGGTTGTTATGATTGTTCTCAACCTGATTTGAATAGTTCTGGAAGTAAACAAATAACTATTACCATGAATTCTCCTGTGTAAAAAATTGAAACTTTTTATTCATAGTAAGAAATGAAAAAGAAATGGAAAACGCTCTTTGTATTTTTGGTATTTTTCTGAGTATCTTGTCTTTCATTTGTGGTATTTGTGTATGTTTTTATGATTGTTATCATCGTAAATTGACTCGTATTGAAGCTGAAATAACCATTATTCCTTCTTCTGTATAAAGAACTTAAGAATAACTTATATATTATATAAATGATTGAATTGGAAGACTGTATAGAACCCATTCTTTATTTATTGGATAGTTATGACTGGAGTGAAAACAAAGAACAAAAAGAAGAAGAAGTGTTTATGGATATATATGATTGGTTAGAAGATGTCTATGAAATAGACCTGGAATACATGGAAGAAATAGATGATTTTATCTTAGATGTTTTTGATTACTTTTTTAATTATTTTTTTCAACAAGATCATTTTTTTTTATCTTATCAAATAAATAAATTATCTCAAGTATATCAACCAGAACAAAGAACCGATGAATGGTATGCTTTTCGTAATTCATTGATTACTGCTAGTTCTTGTTATAAGGTATTTGGCAGTGAAAAATTACAACAACAATTCATAAAAGAAAAAACACAACCTAAGAAATTTTCTCATGTCAGTGTAGAATCTCCTTTACATTGGGGACAAAAATATGAGCCATTGTCTGTCTTGTTTTATGAAGAAAAGTTTCATACGAAGATTAAAGAGTTTGGTTGTATAAGACATGAGAAATATTCCTTTTTAGGTGCTTCTCCAGATGGAATTAATGTAGATATGAACAGTGAACGATATGGAAGAATGTTGGAAATTAAAAATGTGGTAAGTAGAGAAATTACTGGAATACCTAAAAATGAATATTGGATTCAGATGCAAATACAAATGGAAGTATGTAACTTGGATATTTGTGATTTCTTAGAAACAAAATTTTTTGAATATCCTGATTTGTCTTCTTTTGAAAGCGATGGAACTTTTTTATCTTCTTCTTCTGATGAAATAAACAAAGGAGTTATTTTACAATTTGGACATCCTAAAAATGATTTCAAACCTTGTTATATTTACAAACCTATGGAAATGGACAAAGAAGAATTTGATTTGTGGTATGACAAATTATATGATGAATATATAGAAGAAGGATATACATGGGTTAGAAATGTTTACTGGAGATTAGATATCTTTCATAATACCATTGTCCATAGAGATAAAAAATGGTTTCAAGATCATGTTCAACAAATTCGTTTTTTTTGGAATAGAGTTGAAAAAGAATTAATGAGTAATTTTTGGGATAAAATTTAAAAAAAAATACAACAAAAAATACATTATATACACTATTTACACTATATACAATTTTACTTACCTTTTACTTACCTTTCTCCATCGCGATCTTCTTCTTCTTCGTCATCTTCATTATCAGTTAGAATTTATTAACCATGTAATATCAGTTAGAATTTATTAAGCCGACAGCTGGAAGCGAACTTTCTTCGCAGCTTTCTGGAAGCGTTGCTCCCGTCTCTCTGCCAAATCCTTCTGGTATGCTGACTCTTCTTCCTCTTCTTCCTCTCTCTCTGTTTGCTGATCATATTCGTAAAGGAAGTCCATGTAGGCCATGTATTCTTCCTCATCACATGGTTCCACTCCATCCGTAGCTGGCAGCTCTTCCATTGAGTCCACATATTTAGCGAAGCGACGTCCCTCTTTCGCCTTGCTGTTCAAGACTTTCTGCTTGTTCCACTTACCTAGTTGCTCTTTCTTGAGCATGCGAGTAAACAGTGTGTCTTCTTTCACTGTCAGCTGACCTTTCGTATGCCAGTCTGTCTTCGCACGAATACTGTAATCTACCAGTTGCTGCTTCTGTTGCTTCTTGTGCCCACGTTTCTTGTCTCTCTTTGATGACGACCCAACTTTCACTGCGACTGGTGTATCTTCCAGTCGTATGTCAGTCTGATCGTGGCATCCATAAGCCAACTCCATCTTCAGCTCTTCCGCAGGCGTCATCTCTTCTTCATCGTCTTCGTCAATGCCCCTAGGGATTGAGACCAATCTCAAGAAATTCTGTAACGATTCCAACTCCAGCTCCAACTGTCTCTGCCGAGTCGGCAGACCTATATTACTCGGAATGAAAGCCAAATGCTGAATCATTGACTTCAAGTAGAGCGAATGCTCATACATGTCAACCAATTCCATGTTGGACTCCTCAGTGATATCAATAACGAACGACATTTTGATTGTTTAAACGAAAGCACAGATGTTCCACTTGGGAAAGTACATTCTCTAATCATAAAAAAACATTTCAATTTTTTTTTTCTTAGTGTAAATTTTAATAACTTAAAATTATTTTTTCATCTCTTTTTTTTTTTCTATTTTGTTGTTTCATTTTTTTTATATATTTTTTTTTTTGTTTTTCTTCATTGTATTTTTGTTTTTCTTTTTTTTTTCGTAATTTTATATTTGGAGGAAAATCCGCTAACTTTTCATTTTTGAATTGTTCATCGCTAAATACCATTCTATTTGACCAATCTATTTCTTTTTTCATTTGTTCCAAGGATTCTTCTTCAAACTCAAACTCATAAAATTCATATTGTTCATACAGTCCTTCCCATTCCCACGCAGATGAATTATAAGAACCACATCCATAATCTGTAAACTCTTCATCAAAAACATC
>Ga0214921_10010676_pt1 | contig 11315 bp, 9 predicted proteins | sample LL1505_MetaG_FD_177992 | JGI IMG/M metagenome (GOLD analysis project Ga0214921, IMG submission 177992) | Freshwater microbial communities from Lake Lanier, Atlanta, Georgia, United States - LL-1505 | ecosystem: Environmental > Aquatic > Freshwater > Lake | place: USA: Georgia | collected 2015-05-28
TCCAATGGGTGCAATCATTCCTAAAATCATGTGAGCAACCATGTGATATGAAAATGCAAAGTGAGCATAGAGACCAAGTCCGCCACTAGTAGCAAAATCTATTGCTGAAATTGCTAAGGCAAATGAAATCGTCCGGCCCACTGGCCACTTATCGCCTCGCTTTGTAAGAACAACGACACCCTTAATATAGAGCGCAACTACTGTAACTAAAATTCCAATCATTAATGCATCTGGTTCATAACTCAAAAAGATTCGACTCCAGGTCGGTGCTGGAGGCGTAGAAATTCCTGCAACTGCTAAAGCTGGATCAAACTTTGGACGCTCTGGCCTTAATGGGGCTTGATTTGAAGATAACCATGCACCCATAGCAACCGTAACAACCATGACCAAGCTCTCTGCAAAGATTAATCGCGCAAAGCCTGTCCAATCAATTGAACTGCGCAGCGCCAAGTTCTTACGGTGTAAATATCCAATTGCAATCAAAATTATTGTAAGAACAACTTTTCCAATTACTACCCACGCATAGGTCGAGTTCCACGCTTCTTTGAAATCTAGACGGGCCCAAGCATTGGCTGTTCCACTTATTACAACAGCGATAGCGGCCCATAAAGCTAATGCACTAAAACGTGGCACTGCTACTGGTCTATCTTCGGGATCCAAGATGGCAAGTGTTATTACACCGCCAACCCACAATGAGAGTGCAACCACGTGAACAACCAAAGATCCGATTGCCATCGCATGTGATCCGCTTGAAGCTGAGTGGCTCTGGAATATAGGTGCGACTAGGCCAATGAGTGTCAGGATGAGAAGGGCAATGACCGTAAGGATCTTATTGACGCGAATAGATGCAAACGTTATGAATAGTGCAACGAGTGATTGAAATAATAAATATTGACCTAAAGTTACTTGGGTAACGAAAGAGCGTAGGACTGTTGAATCTAAAGCCACTGTGAGTGGTTGATCCAGGATGGTCGCTAGCGTAAAGAGAATTGTTCCAATGCTTCCAATTGACCAGGTAAGGCCGCAAATCCATAACATTGTGCGAAGCTTTTGAGCAGAAGTAGAAAGTTTTCCATGGGTGTCAAGAAGCAAAAAGCCCATCGCCAATAGCGTTCCAACTACGGCAAAACTTCCTATGAGGGATAGATACTTAAATATTGTGCTTAAAGCGATCATCGTTCCCTAAAGAGTTTTCTCGCATAGAGTGCGAGCGCAATAAGAACAAAAAATGCCATGACTAAAAGGAAAATAATAAAAATATTTGTTCCCCAACTGCTACTTGCAGGTGTTTGGGTTTGTGTTGGAGTAGGTGATGCTTCAGTTGGTGAAATCACAGTGGGGGCAGAAAAATTAAATGTAAATGAACCCTCTAGTGGAATATCACCCTCTGAATACAAAGTATAAGAAACTCTATAAATTCCAGAATCAACAAGAGGTCTTAAACCAATAGTCGCTGACACATCGCTAATTGTCAGAGTTCCATCATCAACGCGTACTCCTGCAGGATCTGTGATCACTATTTCGTTTGCATCGGGAAGCAATGCAACTTGAGTTGTCAGAGTTACTGAAGTAGGGGCTGTCGTGACCGTGGATCCACTAATTGGTGAAGTTGTAATAAGTGAGTTTGCACTCGCTGATGTCATGTTTATAAAGCCAAGTAGGGCTAAAGCTGCCAAGAATTGTCGGACTCGAGTGATTTTCACTTAGATCTCCTTCGTATCTTGGACTTGAATTCGCGCCAATCGTCTCACTTCTTTAGACTTAGCTTCTACCCCCAGAGGCTTGGAAAAAGCCATATTTAATGATTGGAGCGCAAGTGCCTACCTACCAATACGCATGTACCGCTTGCGAGCATGAATTTGAAGCTTTCCAATCCTTTAATGATGCCTCACTCACCGAGTGCCCACAGTGCAAGGGAGAAATCCGTAAGGTCTATAGCGCAGTCGGTGTTGTATTTAAAGGCTCTGGGTTTTATAAAACAGATTCTGCAAAAAAGACAACTGCGAGTGAACCTGCTAAATCCACACCTACCCCCCCAGCTGCTCCGGCAGCTACGGCAGATTAATCCTGGTGGTGAGGCGGCTTATCAGACTTAATTTCTTCTTCGCGACGTAATTGTTCAGCCGCGGCTTCAGGATCGATCTCATCTGATGTCACATTAGGAAAGAGATCACTCATAGTTTTAAGTCTACATCTAAGGAGTAAGAAACGTGTTTGAGAAGCTTGGAAAGTTCATTGCTAGGCGCAGTAAGTTAGTCCTTCTAACCTTTGTTATCGCAACCATCATTGCTGGCGCTTTTGGCTCGCTTTCCTTTGGCCGTTTAGATTCGGGCGGCTATTCAGACCTTAATAGTGATTCTGCTAAAGCCGCAAAATATGTTGTGGATGTCTTTGGTGCTGAAGAGCCAGTTGCGGTCATGGTTGTGGACTCTGCAATTTCTACAATCGATGATCCATCTGTTGCAACTACTGCGGTTGAAATTGAAAAGAAGATTCAAGGCCATAAAGGCGTCTCTAAGACTTACTCGTACTGGTCAACTGGTGGCGCACCAACTATGAAATCTAAAGATGGAAAAGCCGGATTCATCTTGGTCTATTCAGATCTTGATGCCTTTGATTGGGATGGCCTGGGTTCGTTAGGGGCATCGCTACAAAAAGAATTTGATGGTAAGTACAAGAACGTACACATCTACGCTTCTGGCGCAGGCGTCATTACTTATGCAATTAACCATAAGATTGAAAAAGACTTAGTCCTAGCTGAATCAATTGCCATTCCACTTACATTCCTGCTTCTAGTCTTTGTGTTCGGCGCTCTTGTTGCATCAGCAACTCCACTTTTTGTGGGTGTAACAGCCATTCTTGGATCATTTTTTATAATCTATCTACTGACTCTTTTCACTAATGTGAGCGTTTTTGCCCTCAATCTCATTACTGGTCTTGGTCTTGGACTCGGTATCGACTATGCACTCCTTATGGTGAATCGATTCCGTGAAGAACTCCATAACGGTCATAGCGTTGAGGATTCGGTAGTAACAACAGTTGCCACAGCGAGTAAAACTGTTTTCTATTCGGGGCTCACAGTTTTTGTAACTATGGCATCACTGCTCTTCTTTCCACTTGAGTTCTTGAAATCTTTTGGTTACGCCGGTGTTGCAGTGATTACCTTTGCCGTTCTTGGTGCCGTTTTTGCACTACCTGCACTTCTAACTGTGCTGGGTGAAAAAATTGATAAAGGCGTCGTTCGAAAGAGTGCAATTACTCCAAAAGAAGATGGCCGTTGGGCTCATACTGCACGAAATGTTATGCAGCGCCCGGTACCAGTAGTACTTGCTTGTTTGGTTGTCTTAGGAATTTTGGCTGCTCCAGTTACAAATATTTCATTTGCCCAAGTAGATTCCAGAGTTCTGCCTGCATCAAATCCAGCTGCAATTGCATCCCAAGTGGTTGATACCCGTTTTGATGGATTAATTGGTAGCCCTATAGAAGTTGTTGTTCCAAATGGTGTTGGCCGAGAAAGTGAAATAACTTCTTTCTTAGACAAAGTTAAAGCCGTTGACGGCGTAGTCCGTGTTGGCGCAATTGAAACCTACAAGCAAGATATCCGAGTTCAAGTAATTTCTTCAGTGCCATCTAGGAGCACAGATTCACTTCAGGTCATTCACGATATTCGAAATCTAAAGCAACCTGCTGGCACCCTTATTGGTGGAGCTGCTGCTGATTTCACAGACTCACAAGATGGAATTGCTAAAACATTGCCGTTGGCTTTGGGTTGGATTGCACTGACAGTGTTAATCCTTATCTTCGTCTTCACCGGTTCAATCATTTTGCCGATTAAAGCGGTTATATTAAACGGGCTTTCATTGGTTGCAACTCTTGGTGCAATCACCTGGATATTCATTGATGGACACTTGAAGTGGTTAGTTGGTGATTTCACCGTAACTGGAACATTGGATACCGGTTCGGTAATTCTGGTAGCAGTAGTTGTGTTCGGGCTTTCAATGGACTACGAACTATTTTTACTCTCACGTATTCGAGAAGAACACTTGAGCGGTAAGAGCAATGTTGAATCTGTTGCAGTTGGACTGCAACGATCTGCTCGTATCATCACAGCAGCAGCACTGTTGTTAGCTGTTGTTTTCGCAGCCTTTATGACAAGTGGCGTTACATCAATCAAGATGCTGGGCTTTGGTGTTTCACTTGCAGTAATTCTGGATGCAACACTGGTGCGTGCACTTCTTGTTCCAGCGCTCATGCGTTTGTTTGGTGAACGTAACTGGTGGGCACCTAAGTGGATGCAGAAATTTACTCTTAAGCATTAATCAAAAAGAGTGTCCCCGGCGGGAGTTGAACCTGCGACCTACCGCTTAGGAGGCGGTTGCTCTATCCACTGAGCTACGGGGACTTAGATTGTGCAGGGGCAATCTTGTCATGAATTATTGACAAGGCTAGACTGGTTAAAACAATCGAAAAGGATGTTATTTCCTCATGTGGGGCCAGCAATGAAGGCGCTAGTTATTGGAGCGGGCGGAGTTGGCAGAGCTATTGTCAATATCGCTTCTCGCAAGTCATTTATTACTTCCATGGTTATTGCAGATCGCACGCTCTCTCGTGCTGAAGAAGCAGTAGTGCGCGTAAAGGACTCCAGGTTTTCAGCAGCCGAAGTTAACGCTGCCGAGCTTGAAGATATCCGAGCTCTTATTCGTAAGGTGAAACCAGATGTTGTCGTCAATGCTGTTGATCCACGTTTTGTGATGCCAATTTTTCTAGCCTGTGAAATTGAAAGTACTAACTACATTGACATGGCGATGTCTTTATCTCGACCACATCCTCACTATCCAAACTCTGAAACTGGCGTAAAGCTGGGAGATGAACAGTTTGCCCGTGATTGGAACTGGAAAGAGCGTGATATTTACGCACTAGTTGGAATGGGTATAGAGCCTGGGATGAGTGATGTATTTGCTCGCTACGCCGCAGACCATCTTTTCTCTGTAATTGATTCCATAACAATATTCGATGGCTCTAACTTAACTGTCGAAGGTTATGACTTTGCACCTTCATTTTCAATCTGGACAACAATCGAAGAATGCTTAAATCCCCCGTTGGTATGGGAAGATGGTCGTGGTTGGTTTACAACAGAGCCATTTAGTGAAATAGAAACTTTTGATTTCCCTGAGGGAATTGGTCCAGTCGAGTGCGTAAATGTTGAACACGAAGAAGTTGTCTTAATCCCCCAAAAAGTTGATGCCAAGAAAGTTAACTTTAAATATGGTCTTGGTGCCCAGTTCATTACAACCTTAAAAACTATTCACATGCTCGGCATGGATCGCAAAGAAAACGTTGATGTCCAAGGAATCTCAGTCTCTCCTCGCGATCTACTAGCAGCTTCTTTGCCAGATCCTGCAACGTTGGGTTCACGCATGAAGGGCAAAACTTGTGCAGGTGCATTAGTAAAGGGCCTAAACAAAGAGGGAAAGCCTTACGCTTGTTATATGTATAACGTCATTGATAACGAGTGGTCTATGGCTGAATACGGAGATCAAGCAGTTGTATGGCAAACAGCGGTAAATCCAGTGATTGCAATGGAGTTAATCCATAAAGGCATCTGGAAACCTGAAGGAGTTGCAGGCCCTGAATGGTTTGATGCCAAGCCATTTTTAGACTCACTTGAGTCCTATGGAACTACATGGAAAATCCGTGAAGAAAACATTTGATGTTGTTGTAATTGGATCCGGCTTTGGTGGATCCGTATCTGCACTTCGCCTTAAAGAAAAAGGTTATAGCGTTGCGGTGCTTGAGGCAGGAAAGCGTTTTCGAGATAAAGATTTCCCAAAGACTTCATGGCGCATCAGTAAATTCCTTTTTGCTCCAAAGGTTGGACTCTATGGCATTCAGCGCATCCACGTGTTGCCTGATGTATTGGTTTTAGCTGGCGCAGGGGTTGGTGGTGGATCTTTGGTTTATGCCAACACTTTGTATCAACCCGGTGATCAATACTTCACTGATAAACAATGGGCATCAATTACTAATTGGAAAGAAGAGTTGGAACCTTGGTATGACCAAGCTCGTCGGATGTTGGGTGTTACAGAGAACCCTTATTTTTCTAATAGCGATAAAGCTATGAAAGAAGCTGCTGAAGCAATGGGTGTGGGTCACACCTTCAAGATGGCTCCACTTGGAATCTATTTTGGTGATGGCAAAGGTGTTACAAGTAAGGATCCATTCTTTGGTGGAGTTGGTCCTGATCGCAATGGATGCATGCAATGTGGTGCTTGCATGAGTGGATGCAGATTCAACGCAAAAAACACATTACCTAAAAACTACTTAGGCCTAGCTGAAAAAGCTGGTGCGCAAGTCTTTCCAATGACGACTGCCACAAAGATTGAGCAATTGACAAATGGAGAGTGGAAGATTTCAACCCGAAAAACTGATGACTGGTTAGGTGAAAAGGGCACAGTATTTTTTGCTAAAGATGTAATTGTTGCCGCTGGAACATTTAATACTCAAAAACTGCTCCATAAGATGAAAGATGATGGGGTATTACCCGCAATCTCTGATCGTTTAGGTGATTTATCTAGAACTAACAGTGAAGCTTTAACTGGTGCCCTCATGCAAAACACAGATATTGACTACAGTGATGGCAGCGCAATTACTTCTTCCTTCTTCCCTGATGAAAATACCCACATTGAACCTGTGCGCTATGGCAAGGGTTCAAATTTGATGGGCCTACTGCAGACCATCATGACAGATGGTTTTTCTTCCAAAGAGCGCCGTGAGCAGTGGTGGAAGCAGTTCGTGGCCAATCCAAAACTACTCTTAAAGATTCTAAATGTTCGCCGCTGGAGTGAGCGAACAGTTATTGCGCTCACTATGCAAAACGTTGACTCATCAGTCTCTGTTCGTGGCAAGAAATCTTTTTTTGGTTGGCATTTAACTTCAACTAATGATCCAGATCATCCCAATGCCACTTATATTCCAGCAGCTAATGAAGCAGTTAGGCGTATTGCACAAAAGCATGGCGGAATAGCTGGTGGACATGTTGGCGATCTCATTAATGCCCCTTTCACGGCTCACTTCGTTGGGGGCTGCGTAATTGGCAGTGATGCAAGCCAAGGAGTAATCGATCCATACCACCGCGTTTGGAACTATCCAACCCTTCACATTGTTGATGGTTCAACGATTACTGCAAATTTGGGTGTTAACCCATCTCTGACAATTACTGCACAAGCAGAACGTGCTTTATCGTTTTGGCCTAATAAGGGTGATGTTGATTCACGACCAACACAAGATCTGCCCTATAAGAGATTGAAAGCAGTTGCACCGCACGCACCATTTGTTCCAACCGGAGCAATTGGCGAACTCAAAGTTAATTAGGGAAATCACATGCAATCGTGGGCTTTAGTAACAGGTGCTACCGCTGGTATCGGAGAGAGTTTTACCCGCTTACTTGCACAAAACGGTTACAACATAGTTTTAGTTGCCCGCGATTTACCAAGACTACAAGAGCGAGCAAAGGCACTTGAAACTAGCTTTGGAGTTGAAACTAAAGTGATTCAGGCAGATTTAGCTACTGATTCTGGGTGTAAATCAATCGAAGATTTCATCACAAATAACCACATTAATGTTTTGATAAATAATGCAGGCTTTGGACTCAACAAAGCTTTTACGCAGAGCCAATTAGATGCAGAACAGCAAATGCTTGATGTGCTTGTGCGCACACCTATGCGCCTGATGCACGTCGCACTTCCTGCAATGAAAGAGCGCAATAAGGGAGTCATCATCAATGTTTCTTCCGTTGCAGGTTGGATCGCAGGTGGAACATATAGTGCTTCAAAGTCCTATCTGACTGTTCTCACCGAATCACTTCATACTGAGCTTTCATCGACAAACGTGAAAGTTAGTGCTCTTTGCCCCGGCTTTACAAGAACTGAGTTTCACCAGCGTGGAGGTATGTCTATGAAGGGGCTGCCTGCATTTATGTGGCTTAACGCAGACAAATTGGTTGCTACTGCTTGGAAAGATGCCATTGCTGGCAAAGCGGTGAGCGTTCCGGGTTGGCAATACCAACTCCTTACTTTCTTAATGCGTAACATCCCACGACCAGTGGTGCGAAAGGTTGGCATGAACGTTCGTATTAAGCAGCGCAAAAAGTGATTACTGACTAATTTCACAGTCAATTCATTGGCTGAATGGGCGGTTTATAGACAGGTTTTAAGTACTAAGTGGCTAGGATGAACCTATATCCAATGGAGGTTTTTCTGATGCGTAAACTCGCTTCTCTTACGCTAGCACTCGTTGTCGCTGGTGGCGTCATGATTGCTGCCCCTGCTAGCGCAGCTGCCAAGGTTTCAAATGGTGTTGCTTGCACGAAGCTAAATGCAACAACAACTGTGAGTGGTAGCAAGTACAAGTGTGCCAAGAATCCATTGTCTACAAGCAAAAAACTTACGTGGCTGTCTATGGACTGCCTTAATTCAGCAGCAGCTTATGTAAAGGCTCAAAAGGATTCAGTAGCCCTAGCAGCTAATCTCACTGCCCAGATTCCAGTGATTGAACTTGGAATTACAACCGAGATAGCAAATAAGGCCGAAACTCAGAAGAAACTTGATGATACTAATTTGCGTCTGACTGCCGCACAGGCAAAGCTTGCTGCAGCAACAACTGCTGCAGATAAGAAGGCCTACACATCTGCTGTGTCAGCTTGGACATCTGCTGTCCGCCTATACACATCTCAACTCAACAAGATCACTCTTAATATTCGCAAGCTTGAATCTGCTAAATTAGCCGCTACAAATCAGCCGGCACAGCTCAAAGCTGACGTAGATAACACAAAGGCGAATGCACAACTCATCTGCACTAAGGGCTTCTAAAGCCAAATAACTGTAGGTAAAAGCCCCGTTAGAAATAACGGGGCTTTCCCTATTTAATTCCAGTTTTTGCCTGACCTAGATTTAGAAGATGGCTATACGGATCCTTCGCATAGTTGGCCCATTACTTCTGCTCGTGCATTTCTTGACTCACTTTTCACCCTTTAATGGTTCAAAACTAGTCGAGCTCTATCTCTATAACGCAATCCCCTTATGTGCAATCAGTGTTATTGCTATAGCGCAGAGAATTTCAGATCCACTCTCGAAGCCTTTACTCATCACGGCTATTTCTTTATGGCTCTTTGGATCTGTTCTAGCAAGTGCAGCTTCCTACTATGCCTTGCCTGAAATGAGCTCACTTGTTTCAAACACTGCTTATCTACTTTTCTATCCTTTCGCCGTTATCGCGCTTCCCCGCCTCATTAATTCAAGTAGAAAATCAACTGTCCTAGAGATCTTTGATGCATCCATTGTCGGGCTTGGTCTTGGAGTGTTAGGAACAACCTTTGCGCTCAAACCTGTATTGCCACATTTTGGAGGAAAGTTAAGTGATGCCCTTTTTGCTCTGACTTTTCCAGTCTGTGACTTAATCCTAATTTCCTTAACAATGGCAACAATTGCATCTCATGGATGGTCACAAAGATCTCTCATTGTTTGTGCTGGCACTATTGCCTTTACTTTTACAGACTTCCTATTCCTCTGGCAACATCTCAATGGAATCTATTCTTTTGGTTCAATACTCGATGATGGTTGGTTATTGGGTTTAGTGCTCCTTGCCGAGAGTACCTGGCACCCAGGCAAAGATGAAGAATCTGTTGCTTCCATTAATCCGATATTGATTGCACTATCTGTTTTCTTAAGTGCCACTCTTTTAGCTTTAATCGCCATTAAGCCTGGATACTTCCCAACCTTTATCTTGTTTCCGGCCGTGAGTACTTTAATGTTGGCGTTTATTCGCATGACAATTGCACTTAAACAAGCTAAAAATATCGGACATGAGCGAATCTTGGCGCGCACTGATGAATTAACAGGCCTACCTAATCGCAGACGACTTATCAGCGAAATAGAAAACTTTGTGGGCAAAGATGGGTCACTGCTGTTGCTAGATCTTGATGGTTTTAAACCTGTCAATGATTTACATGGCCATGCCACGGGAGACAAAGTGCTGCAACAAGTATCTATGCGCTTTGCGCGTGCTCTACCTTCTGGCGCGCTGCTAGCTCGTCTGGGTGGAGATGAATTTGGTGTGTTAATTGAAGGTGCCTATGAACACTCAATGGATGTTGCCCTAGCGCTGCGAGCAACGTTGAGCTATCCCTTTGATATTGATAATCAACAAATCAAGATAGGTGTAAGTATTGGTGTGGCAGAAAATACTGGCTCACCTGATTTATTACGCCGAGCAGATGATGCGATGTATCAAGCTAAGCGCGAGGGTCTAGGGGTTTGTCGGCTTTAATCTCTTGCAAACGGGCAAGTGATTCCAATCGCTCTGTTGCATGATCCACTATTCGCTCTGGGTAACCTTTGCTATATCCATCTAGATAAAGCCATGGCTCATGGATTTCTGCAGCTGATAAATGAGCTAGCTCAGGCACATACTTGCGAATGTAATCGCCATTTTCATCAAAGCGCTTGCCTTGCTCAATCGGATTAAAAACTCGGTAATAAGGAGAGGCATCAGTGCCAGTACCTGCAGTCCACTGCCAACCATGGGCATTTGATGCAACATCGAAGTCAACTAAGTGCTCCATAAAGAAATCTGCACCTAACTTCCATTCCAAATGCAGATCTTTAACTAAGAATGATGCAACAACCATGCGTGTGCGATTGTGCATCCAACCTTCCTTTAGAAGTTGGCGCATCGCTGCATCTACAAATGGATAGCCAGTCTTACCAGTCTTCCATGCATCAAATTTGGCGTCTGGTTTGTTGTAGCGCATCTCGGCAAATTTAGGCGAGTAATAATCTTTGTCTGTGTGTGGATTATTAAATAAAACATCTGCATAGAACTCACGCCAAGCAATCTCTTTGCGGAAAGTATCGTGGGCCTTGCTTTCACCTAGAGGTGCAAGAAGGGTGCGTGGATGAATTTCTCCCCACTTTAAATGTGCACTGAGCTTGCTCGTGCCATCAATACCTGCCAAATTGCGGCTTTCATCGTAATTATCTAAACCATTTTTCTGGAAATATTTCCATCGCTCTAGTGCTGCTTTCTCACCGGCAGGAGTAATGGCCGTTCCTTCTGGCAGTGGCCAATCTGGAAAATTTCGATCTGTTGCTAGCGGTGTTACTGCATTTATTTTCTTAGGGGTATCGGCTGGTTTGCGCCACCCATGAACACACCAGGCACGATAAAAAGGGGTATAGACCTTGTATGGCGTTGCATCACTTGGCTTTAATACTCGACCTGGTGCAACGGCATATGGACTTCCAGTTCTAACTAATGGA
>Ga0214921_10010677_pt1 | contig 11313 bp, 11 predicted proteins | sample LL1505_MetaG_FD_177992 | JGI IMG/M metagenome (GOLD analysis project Ga0214921, IMG submission 177992) | Freshwater microbial communities from Lake Lanier, Atlanta, Georgia, United States - LL-1505 | ecosystem: Environmental > Aquatic > Freshwater > Lake | place: USA: Georgia | collected...
CCCGCAACGGTAAGTGGACGCGTCTGACGCCGCTTTCATCAATCTGCCACTGGATGCCTGAAGAACACCCGGGAAGGCGATGAAGGTTGATCCACCAGCCCGGATACCGGCCAACACGGTGGGTTTGTCCTTGGGCAGATCCGTTTTCCCAAGCACTGTCGGGGATGGCGGTGAGGGTTTTCAACGGGTATTTTTTGCAAATGAACTTACTTTGCATCTGGGATAAGGCGCGTCTGGCGTTTGCTTTTGGGCGTTCACTTTTGATTTTTTTGAGAACTTGCGCGTCGACATATGGTTTTTTCATGTGTCTTTTCACTGGATTTTCAATCCATGCTCAAACCCGAAGTCTCGAGCCTGTGGTGGTGTCTGCCACCCGTTTTGAGACTTCCGCAGCCACTTTGGCTCAGGCTGTGAGTGTGATCACGGCTCAGGACATTCAAGATGCGGGCTTAGGCACCGTCAATGAGGCCATCATGAAAATTCTGGGCGTCCCTGGTCGACAGGATTTTTACGGTGGGGGCGAATACAGTCTAGATTTACGTGGGTTCACCACGGTTGGTGGTACCAATGCCGATCCCAATCAAGCAATTGTTGTGGATGGTGTGCGCCTCATGGAAGGGGATTTGTCCTCGGTGCGTATTTCGGGCATACCTATAAGCAGTGTGGAGCGTATTGAGGTTTTAAGAGGCGGCAGTGCGGTTATGTACGGGGAGGGCGCAACTGGGGGCGTGATTGTGATCACCACTAAATCCGGTGCAGGACTTCAGGAGCAAAATGGATTGAATGTTTCAACCGCTGTAGGCAGTGATGGATTGATCAAAAAACAAGCCCTTGCTACCTTGGTTGCGGGGCCGTTGTCTCTCAATCTGGGCAGCACTCGAAACCAAGCCAACAACCACCGTGACAATTTCAATTCCAATGTGGAATCCGACCAGCTGACTGGACAGTGGCGCTTTCAAAATACACGCGTGGTTGGACGTTACGTTCGTGACGATTTGCGTACTGGATTACCCGGTCCCTTGACTTTTGCCCAATACAACGCCAACCCCCGTCAGGTCGACAGCACCTACCGAAACGACTTGGCTAAGGTCGCCAATGAGCGCTCCAGTGTATTTGTAGAAACTGTTCTACACGATTGGACGGTGGTTATGGATGTGGGTAGGAGACTTAAGTCATTGCTCAGTACTGGCAGCTACCTAAACCAATATGATGTTGATGCAAGCTCGTTGGCCTTCAGAGCTCGTCATGAAGGTCTTTTGGCGGGCCGACCTAATGCTCTGGTGGTGGGTGTGGATCAAAACGACTGGAAGAGAGTGGGCATTCAGGGAACAACTGGTACGAGCACTCAAAAAAACATGGCGTTTTATGCCAAAAACGAAGTGGTCCTGGCCAGCTTAACCCGATTCAGTGCGGGACTTCGGACGGAAAACATCCAAAAAAAATCATCTTCAGCCGATACCCAGCAAACCGAAAACGTTTGGGATATTGGAATTTTTCATCCTTTGAATACCCAATGGAGTACTTACGCACGAGTAGGACAAAGTTTTAGACAGGCCAACCTGGATGAGTTGGGCTACAAACCTACCGGTGTGTCCCTTCAAACCCAAACTTCAAGGGACACGGAAGTTGGCCTTCGCAATAACAGCGGGGGTTGGCAACTGGATGCGCGGTATTTCCTTAGCAAGTTGAATAACGAACTGGGTTACGCACCTTACCCCGATCCCACATCAACTAATTCGTACAACAGAAACTTCGATCCTACTCAAAGGCAGGGTTTGGAAGCAGAGTCTCGCATTGAGGTCACGACGACCTTCAGCCTTAGAGCCAATGCAGCATTGAGGGAAGCACGGTTTACCAGTGGCAGTTTCAGCGGATACGTGGTGCCCATGGCTCCCGCACAAACCGCATCCTTACGGGCCAACTGGAAGGTTTCTCCCGTTTCGAGCTGGGACGGCGGGATGACGTGGGTGGGTTCGCAATACCAAGACATTGCCAATACCTGTGCTATGCCAGGTTATTCAGTCGGCGATATTCAATATTCACGAGAGATTCATAAGAAATTTCGCATGTCCTTTGCTGTCAATAACCTGTCAGACCAAAAGTATTACACCTATGCTGCAGGTTGCAGCTCTGGTTCGCCTAGCTCCATTTACCCCGAAGCTGGCAGAACCTTCATGGCCACGGCTCAACTTCAGTTTTAGCAAAAAATCACCTCACCATGTCGCATGACGTTCCCGCTAGATCTCAGGTCGTTTTCGCCCGCGAGTTGGTTCTCGGTGGGCAAAAGTCTGGCAAGTCGCGCCGGGCCGAGCAACTGGCCCTGCAGTGGTTGCAGCAAGATGCAATGCACCGCGTGGTGTTGCTGGCTACCGCGCTGGCGGGCGACGACGAAATGGCGCATCGCATTGCGCGCCACCAGCAAGACCGACAAGACTGCCCACAGCTGGCAGCTCGCTTAAGCACCTTTGAGGTGCCCCACCAGCTGGCTCAGGCCATTGCGCAGCACAGCTATCCTCAAGTGATGGTGGTGGTGGACTGCCTCACCCTATGGCTCACCAACTGGTTGATGCCCTTAGACACAACACATCAAGATCCAGCTCAACAAGACCTTGTTAAGCAACCCCCTGCCGACACTCCCTTTGCCACAGCCCAAAACCAGTTGCTTGCAGCACTAGGGCAAGCCCCGGGACCCGTGGTGTTGGTCAGCAATGAAATTGGTTTGGGCGTGGTGCCCATGGGCGAGCAGGTACGCCACTTTGTGGACGCTTTGGGCGTTTTAAACCAGCTGGTGGCAGCGGTGTGCCAGCGCGTGACCTTTATGGCTGCAGGTTTGCCGATGGCGCTTAAAGCCTAAGCCACTATGCGGACCTTCATGCTTTTAGCTTGTGCACTTGCTGCTCAGTTATGGGTTCCAGCTGCAAGTGCACAAGGTATTAGTGTGCAAGACGACCGTGGTGTGACCGTGCAGTGGGCTCAAGCCCCGCAGCGTGTGGTGAGCTTGTTGCCTTCGCTTACGGAGTCGGTCTGTGCTTTAGGGGCTTGCGGTCGTTTGGTGGGGGTGGACCGCTACTCCAATTTCCCCGATCAAGTGCGCCAACTGCCCCAGTTGGGCGGCGGCCTAGACCCTCAGTTGGAGCGCGTGGTGTTGCTCAAGCCGGATGTGGTTTTGGTGGCAATCGGAACGCGGGTGGTAGAGCCTTTGCAACGCTTGGGCATACCCGTGTTGGCCTTTGACACCCAAAATATGGCCGATGTGGAGCGGGTGTTGCGCTTGCTGCAAAAGGCCCTAAATTCTGGCAACGCAGACTTGCTGATTGCCGCCATGCACGCCGATATTCAAGCCGCCGCAGACCGCGTGGGACCCATGCAGCCCAAGCCAAGCGTGTATTACGAAGTCAGCCCTGGGCCTTATGCGGCGGGCCCAGCCTCGTTTATGGGGCAGTTGCTCAGCCGCTTAGGAGCGGACAACATTGTACAAGCGTCGCTGGGGGCTTTTCCTAAGCTCAACCCCGAGTTTGTGGTGCGCGCCAACCCAGACCTCATCCTGATTCATGAGGCGCATGCGGAGGGCCTTGCCAAAAGGGCGGGCTGGACATCCATCAAAGCCTTGCAAACCCAGCGGGTCTGCAGGTTCACCCGCCAGCAGTCCGATGTGCTGGAGCGGCCCGGCCCCAGAATGGGACAAGCCGCACATCTTTTGGCCAACTGCATCTTGGCGCATCCGCAAACCGAAAAACAACCCCATCCCCAAGCATTGTCCAAGCCTGGACCCGCCATGTGATGACTGCGCCACCCCAACTTTCACCTGTCCAAGCCTCAACCGACGCGCCCAGTCCGTCCTTTGTTAAGGCCTTGGGTGCCTTGGTGATTTTGAGCATGTTGGGGTTGCTGCTCAGCGTGGGGGTTGGGCCCGACATGGGGCTGGACTTTGGGAGTATGGGCTCAGACCCCTTGGCGCTGCAAATTGTGCAAGACATCCGCCTACCCCGAGGCCTCGGAGCTTGGTTGGCAGGAGCCTTGTTGGGCTTGTCGGGAGCCCTGGCTCAGGCGGTGTTCAGAAACCCTTTGGCCGACCCTTACCTACTGGGAAGTGCGTCCGGCGCAGCCTTGGGTGTGGCTTGGAGTTTGGTGGCATGGTCCACCCTTTCATCAGCAGCTGGAGAGGTTTTGACATGGGGTGGCGTCCCTATCAAGCTGGGCATGACGGGCGCTGCGTTTATAGGGGCGCTGGGCGCTGTGCTGCTCACGGTAGCGCTGGCGCGAGGAGTGCAGCACACGCTGCGCTTGTTGCTTGCTGGCGTGGTGGTGGGTGTGGTGCTGGGCGCTTTGAGCTCTTTGCTGATGCTCATCAAGCCCGAAGCCTTGCAGCGCATGCAGTCTTTTATGTGGGGCAGCACCACCTACCTGGATTGGGCCGACTGCGGCTTGATGGGCGTGGTGTGGGTATTGTGCTTAAGCTTGGCGGTGTGCTTGGGCCGCCCATTGGATGCCTTGAATTTAGGCCAAGACGCAGCTCAAAGCTTGGGCGTACCTGTAAGCCGCGTGCGCGCTGCCTGCTTGTTGTTGCTGTCTTTGGCCACCGCCACGGCCGTGGCCCAAACGGGTTTGATTGCCTTTGTGGGCTTGGCTGCGCCGCATATGGTCCAACGCTGGTTACCCATGGCTTCTAGGACTTGGTTGGTGCTGTCCGCAGTCATGGGGGGGCTGTTGCTTCTGTTGGCCGATGTATTGTCGCGTGCCCTCATAGCCCCACAAGAACTGCCCGTGGGCATCATGACGGCGGTTCTGGGCGGCGGCTATCTGTTGTGGTTGATGCGCCGCCCCGCATCCTTGGGCTGACATGCACATCTTGCACACACAAGGGCTTACGGTGCAGCTGGGGCAAGGTACCCACACTGTCCTGCACGATGTGTCGGTGGCTATCCCCAAGGGCCGATGGACGTGTGTGGTAGGCCCCAACGGGGCGGGCAAATCGACGCTGTTAAAAGCCATGGCGGGCTTGTTGCCCACGCAAGGTTCGGTGTGGCTGCAGGGGCAAGACATTTCCCAAGTTTCAGCAGCTCAGCGCGCCAAGCAATTGGCTTGGATGGGGCAAACGGAAGCGCTATGGCTTGACCTTCGGGTTTGCGACGTGGTGGGGCTGGGCCGCCTGCCGCACCTGGGCTGGTGGGGGGATTACTCCGCGCAAGACCTGCAAGCCATAGAGACTGCCATGGCGCAGATGCATGTCGATCACATGCGTCACATCCTATTGGGTGAACTTTCGGGCGGGGAGCGCCAGCGTGTGTTGTTGGCCCGTGCCTTAGCGGTGCAAGCACAGGTCCTGCTGATGGACGAGCCCTTGGCCCACCTGGACCCACCTCACCAAGTTCAATGCTTGCAAACACTGCAGCAACTGGTGTCACAGGGGATTACTGTGGTCACGGTGCTGCACGACATCCACCTGGCGCTTTACGCCCAGCATTTGGTGGTGTTGGAGCAGGGAAAGGCAGTTTGTCAAGGTTCCAGCCAAGACACCCATGTGCACCAGCAACTCAACCAGGTGTTTCAGGGCTGTCTGGACATCCGCCCAGTGGGGGCGCAGTGGGTCGCCTTGCCTAAGCTGTGACATGATTCAGCGCACCTTTGATCCATGCTGCCCCCCCACGATGTTGAGCCCCATTCCCGAACTTGCTACCCCCCAGCAGCGCCAACACGTGCAGCGGCTGTTGGACCGCAAAACCAAACCCCTGGGTGCTTTGGGACGATTGGAGGCCTTGGCTCTTCAATTGGCGCTGATTTTGCAAACCGATAAGCCCGTTTTAAGCCAACCGCAACTGGTGGTGTGTGCAGCCGAGCACGGTTTAACGGCCCAAGGCGTGTCGGCCTACCCCAGCGAGGTCACCGGGCAAATGGTGAACAACTTTTTAGCCGGTGGAGCCGCAGTGAGCGTGCTGGCCCGCCAGCATGGTTTGGCCCTCACGGTGGCGGACTGCGGTGTGAACCGGCACTTTTTGCACGACGCTTCCGTGCCTGCTGTCCAGCGCTCGGATTTGAAGGTCAGTTTGAAGGTGTGCAAGGTCGCTGGGGCCGAGGCTGGCACGGCCGACAGCACTTCAGGTCCGGCCATGACACTTGCACAATGCGAAGCTGCCGTGGCACAAGGCCAACAACTGTTGCGCCAACTGCCCGGCAATGTGGTGCTGCTGGGCGAAATGGGCATAGGCAACACCTCCATTGCAGCATTGCTACTGTCTAAGCTGGCGGGCATAGACATAGAGAGCTGCACCGGTTGCGGAACTGGCTTGGATGCCCAAGGACTTGCGCACAAACTCCAGGTGTTGAAGCACGTACTGGAGCGCCATACGCAGGCGCAAGCTCCTATGGACGTGTTGGCCGCCTTGGGCGGCCTTGAAATCGCCACCTTGGTGGGCCTGAGTCTTGAGGCTGCAGCCCAGCGCCGCGTGGTGGTGGTGGATGGCTTTATTACCAGCGCTGCGGTGCTGGTGGCGCATGCGCTGCAACCCAGGGTGTTGGACTACTGCGTGTTTTCGCACCTGTCGCAAGAGCGTGGCCACGCCTTGATGCTGCAAACTCTGCAAGTGCAGGCGTTGCTTCAGTTGGACTTGCGTTTGGGCGAAGGCTCGGGCGCGGCCTTGGCTTGGCCGCTGTTGCAGTCGGCCTGCAGCATATTGAGCGATATGGCCAGTTTTGACTCTGCTGGCGTTTCTGAAAAATTACCTTTCGACGATGCATCTCATTAAGAACTTTCTTACCGCCGTTCAGTTTTTCACCCGAATCCCCATTAACGGCGCTTTGGGCGACTGGGTGGGCTATAGCGTTCAGCAACTGCGAGACAGTGCGGCCCATTTTCCGGGCGTGGGCTGGTTGGTGGGTCTGGTGGCAGCGGGTACGTTTGCCTTACTTTCAGAGCTGTTACCCGACACCGCCGCGGCAGATGTGGTGGCCGCTTTGCTCAGCACCGTGGCCACCGTGCTGTTGACAGGCGGGTTTCATGAAGATGGCCTGAGCGACTGGGCCGATGGCATGGGTGGCGGTACGTCACGCGAACATATTTTGAGCATCATGAAAGACTCCCGTGTGGGCGCCTTTGGGGTGCTGGCGCTGGTGTTGGTGCTGATGAGCAAGGTGGCACTGTTGGTGGTGGTGGCTGACTTGGACGTGGCCTTGGCCTGTGCGGCGCTGTTTTTAGGGCACGTGTGCTCACGCGCGTTTCCGCTGCTGCTCATCCGGTTATTGCCGCACGTGGGCGACGCCACGGCTTCAAAATCCAAACCCTTGGCCGACCAAATCACCTGGGGCAACCTGTTTCTGGCACTGGTGTGGGTGTTGCTGGCCTTTGGTTTGGTGCATTGGGTTCTGCCCGAGGTGTCCTGGTGGATGGCGGTGCTGGCCAGTGCCGTGGCTTGGTGGTTCATGTGGCGGCAGCTCGCGCAAAAACTTCAAGGCTTTACTGGCGACGGTTTGGGCGCCACCCAGCAAGTGTGTGAGTTGGCGTTTTATTTGGGGGTGGCGGTCAGCTGCGCTTAATGTGCTGCTGCGCCCGAGGTGTTGCCATGCCAAGCTTTAAGGTGACGGCCCTGCGCCACACCGCACCGGAAATAAGCTCCGGTATCTGCTACGGGGTTTTGGATTTGCCAGTCGATGCAGATGAGGTTTTGCACACCGCGCGGCAGTGGGTCGAATCGGGGGCTGCATCTGCCATGCCTTATCAAGGCGTGCTCTTGACTTCTCCGCTACAACGCTGCGCTTTGTTGGCCCAAGCGATTAAAGACCTGCGGCCCGATGTGCAGTTGGTGCAAGACCCCCGGCTGATGGAGATGAACTTTGGCTGCTTTGAGGGTGTGCCGTGGGACGATGTGCCCCAAGCCAATTGGGACGCTTGGCTGGCCGACTTTGCCCACCACCCCTTTGGCGGTGTGGAAAGCGTAGCGCAGTTCATGCAGCGGGTGCAGCAGGCCATCAGCCCTTGGGTACCGCATGGACGGGTGACCTGCGTGACCCATGCAGGTGTCATCAAGGCGCTTTCGCTATGGGCCCAAGGGATACACCAGCCCAGCCTTGCCGCGCAATGGCCCATTGTGTCTGTGGCCTATGGCCAAGCCCTGGACATTGAGTTTGCTCAGGGATTTGAATTTCAGCTAAAAATTTAAGCTAATTTAAGGTGGCTTTAGGTTTAAAGCTGCAGCAGCTGGCCACCGCGCAGTCCCAGCACTTGGGTTGACGCGCGGTGCAGACATAGCGGCCATGCAAGATCAGCCAGTGGTGGGCGTGTTGCAAGTAGGGCTTGGGTACGCGCTTGAGCAATTTCTGCTCCACCTGCAAAGGCGTGGTGCCTTTGGCCAAGCCCGTGCGGTTGCCCACCCTAAAAATATGCGTATCCACCGCCATGGTGGGTTGGCCAAATGCGGTGTTCAGCACCACGTTGGCGGTTTTGCGGCCCACGCCGGGCAAGGCTTCCAGTGCTTCGCGGTCTTGCGGCACCACGCCACCATGCAAGTCCACCAGCAACTGGCAGGTTTGCATGAGGTGCTTGGCTTTGCTGCGGTACAGGCCTATGGTTTTGATGTGCGACTCCAAGCCCGCCAGCCCCAGCTTCAGCATAGCCTGCGGCGTGGGGGCAGCTGCAAACAAGCCACGAGTGGCTTTGTTCACGCTCACGTCGGTGGCCTGGGCCGAGAGCAACACCGCGGCAAGCAACTGAAAGTCGGAGCCGTATTCGAGCTCGGTTTTAGGGTGAGGGTTGGCCGCTTGTAAGGTCTGAAAAAAAAGCTCAATTTGGGCGGGCTTCATGGCGTGGGTGGCTTGACTTTCATGGCTTTTGTCTAGAATGAATCAGATATTTTGATTGCTGGAGAGCTATGTCCCGCCCACCTGCCCAACATATGGCCGTTATTGCGCGGTACGCGCACATCCATCAACACATTGAGCTGGATTGGGGCAGGATCACCTTGCAAAAATACCTCACAGAGCTGATGGCCGACACCCGCGACAACCAGCGTCAAGGTTTTCCAAAAGATGTGGCCGACGCATTGATGTCTTTATTTTTGCTGCATTCCGATCTGCTGGAGCAGCAGGGGGTAGATGTCAGCAAGGGAGCGGGGCTCGAATTTGAGCCCAACGCATGGAAAGTGCCCAAGAATTTCTAAGCTGAATTTCTAAGCTGAATTTCCCAGCCGGTCAGGACGCGTCGGCTTCGTGTGCCATTTCAAAAAATTCTTCGGGTTGAGGTAAGGAGTCGCGCATCCATTGTGGATCCAAACCCAAGCGCTCCAGCAGCGGGGCGGGGAGCAGGTCAATCACTTCGGGGGCGCAAAACGGCATATCTGCCAACCAACTGGCCAAGTGCACCACACCACTGAGTGGATTCAGGGCGTCTGCCGCGAGGGGAGCATCTGCTTGGCGCAGACCGTCCACAATGGTTTGGGGAAACGTCCAGCGTTGCGCCAGCTCGGCCATCACTTGCGCTTCGGTAAAGCCCACCACAGAGGCTTCGCGGCTCCACCGCTGCCCGGGAATATGCGGCTGCCGCTCAATCACCGCCAAGGTGTGGGGCTCGTGCAAGGCAATCAGCAACTCGCCCAGACGCAGCATCATGCCGCACAGCCAGGCGCCATTGGTGTTGTGGCCCAGTTTTTCAGCCATCCAGTGGGCATAGCCCGCGCAGGACATGCAGTTTTTCCAAAATTCGCGCCGGTCAAAGCCTGCGGCTACTGGAAACGCCACATTCATACAAGCCGAAATCGCCAAAGCCCGCACCTGATCTGTGCCCAGCAGCGCCAAAGCATGCTCCAGTGAGCTGACTTGGTGCTGCATACCCAAGCCCGCACTGTTGGCTAACCTCAGCACCTGGGTAGTTAAGGTAGGGTCTTGGGCCACCAAGTCTTTCAAATCAGACAAGGCCACCTGGTCATCGTTGAGTGTGCGAATCAGTGGGTGAGCCACCTCGGGCATCACCGGTAGGGCGATGTGCTGTAAAAATTCGTTGATGTGGCGCATAAAGATAGTTTGAGTGGCAGTTACGTTTTTGATGGCGGCATATTGAAGCCGCAAAAAACTAAAAAATCTAAATTTGATAAAAATGTAACCGCACAACAAGTATGAGGCGTTTTAATTCCAACAAAATCCCCCAAATGAAATTTGCATCACGACTCGACCACGTAGAAACCTCCGCCATCCGCGAGCTTTTCAAGCTATTAGGCAAACCCGGCATCATTTCCTTTGCGGGAGGCTTTCCTGACTCAGCCATGTTCGATGTGGAGGGTTTGCAGGACGCCACCGATAAAGTGTTCCAACAAGAGCCTGGCGGCGCCTTGCAATACGGCGCCACCGAGGGCTACCCTGCCTTGCGCGAGGCCCTGAGCCAATTCATGGCCAGCAAGGGCGTGCAAGTAGCGCCAGACGGCCTCATCGTTACCACCGGCAGTCAGCAGGCGCTGGACCTCATTGGTAAAACCTTGGTTTCCGACAACGACTCGGTGCTGGTGGAGGCCCCTACGTTTTTGGCCACCATCCAGTGCTTTAGGCTTTACGGCGCGAAGGTCATGGGTGTGCCCATAGACGCCGACGGGCTGCAGGTGGACGCCCTTGAGGCTTTGATGGCCGAGCACAAACCCAAGTTTGTGTACCTTATTCCCACCTTTGGCAACCCCAGCGGCGCCACCTTGAGCCTAGAGCGGCGCAAGCGCATTCTGGAGTTGGCTGTGCGCACCCAAACCGTGCTGGTGGAGGACGATCCCTACGGTGATCTCTACTTTGATCAGCCCCCACCCCCCAGTCTGCTTGCCCTAAGCAAGGATGTACCCGGCAGCCGTGAGCTGTTGGTGTATTGCGGCAGCCTGAGCAAAGTGCTCTCTCCAGGTTTGCGCATCGGCTGGATGATTGCACCGCCCGAGCTGCTGGCCAAAGCCACCATGTGCAAACAGTTCAGCGACGCCCACACCAGCACCTTTTCGCAGGCCGCTGCAGCCCAGTACTTAAGGGCAGGTCGCATGCCGGCCACTTTGGACCGTGTTCGTGCGGTCTATGCCGAGCGCGCCCAAACCATGAGCCAGTTGCTGCAAGCCCAGTTGGGATCGGCATTTCAGTTCACGCCACCCGGTGGCGGCTTGTTTGTATGGGGGCAGCTTACCGGCCAAGGTCCGTCTGGCGCCCAGACTCTGCAAGACGCCTCCGAGTTGGCGCGCCGCGCCATCGACCAAGGCGTGGCATTTGTGCCCGGCGCCCCGTTTTACGCCCACAACCCCAACCCCGCCGCCCTACGCCTGTCGTTTGCCACCGTGGGTTTGGACAAAATTCAAGAGGGCATTGGCC
>Ga0214921_10010678_pt1 | contig 11312 bp, 11 predicted proteins | sample LL1505_MetaG_FD_177992 | JGI IMG/M metagenome (GOLD analysis project Ga0214921, IMG submission 177992) | Freshwater microbial communities from Lake Lanier, Atlanta, Georgia, United States - LL-1505 | ecosystem: Environmental > Aquatic > Freshwater > Lake | place: USA: Georgia | collected...
ACATCATATGTATGATATACTTCATAAAATTTAATCATAACATTATTCAACATAGATACATATTTTTCTACTACAGAAACTAAAATCTTTTTTTGTATGTCAACAAACAATCTGTAAATAAAGTCACTAAATTTCAATGTTTTTAAATAAGTATCAATATGGTCATAACAATTATTGCTAAAATCAACACTCATTTGCATTTCTGTAATCTTGGGTATTGCAGTTGGATCTGTTAAGTGTGTCAGTCTAAGAAGTGCTACACGATGAACACTAAATAGATCATCGGATTTATACAAAGTTGTGTCATCATCAATATTTATTTTTTTTGTTTTGTAGTCTGTATATTCAAAATACATAACTTTTGACGGATCATCTGGTGCAGAAATTCTGAATATTGGATAGATCGATTTGGACATACTAACCATTATTTCGACTAATAAGCCAGGATTTTTTCGGTGCAAATTTGCGTGAACTGCTAAAAAATGTCTCCATGGATACATACGAATTGGTGCATCAGTATCATTATCATTATAGTAATATGGTATATCATTGCAAGTATAAAATCCTGTTGCATGTCCACTGTGACCATCCCTATCTGTGCTTGAGAGAATCACTGCAATAACATCAACTTGTCTAAAATCTTTAGACAAAAAGATTTTGTCATGCACATCATACATATAGGGAACGATTATCTTGTTATCATCCAAAAAAAGATGTGATAGTATACCAATTGTTGCAAAATATGTTGGAACTGAACTGTATGGTCTTTCAATCGTGTCCAATTGTGTAAAGTTTATAGCATTGCTTGCACATTGTGTTCCAGTAATAAAACTAATTCTGCGTTGTAATGGTATTGGAGCAGTAGCAGACAAATCTCTAAATTGTGCATATTCGTGTTTAGAACAACTGTTATCACCAGGTGCTAATCCATTTACTTCCAAATGTGATTTATTATGATTACAGAATCGGGCATGATACAATGAAATATATTCTCTGAGTGTGGCATTGAATTGTGAAATAAGATCCGGTATGAAAAATGAATATGGTAGAAATGACATTCTGTCTCTTTTTGTATCATCATAAAATAGTGAAAATAATTCATCCCCATTCAGAGTAAATAATTTAGTTTGCACAGATTCTTTTAGAGCATCAGAAAAACAAAAAATTTGTTGAACTGTATCATGCCAACATTCACCAGTATGTTGTTTAAAACCAGTGTCAGTACAGAAAATATCTGAACCGCCCCATTGATGCAAAGATTGATTTTTTGTTTTATATTTTAAAAATTTATAGATTGAACTCATATAAATGATACATATGGAAATAAAAAATGAATAAATTAAAACCTGGACAATATTTTGATAAAAAAGCATAACAAAACATGGCACTAAATATTGTATTTGATAATACTGAGGACATTGTTTATCTTGATGATGGACATGTTAAAATTGGTTTTCGTAAACTAGACCATGTGGAATATATTGATTTCAGTAAGGTACAATGGACTGACAATGTTAACAATCTTAATAGATTATTAAATGGTGAAAGAGATTTAAAAGTAGAATGTGCCAGTTTTGGAGGCACAACTGAGTTTACCATTACATCTGACAATACCTTCCAATTATTATATTGTTCACCTTGTGACGATTTGATAAATACATTCAGAATTACATTCAATTACACAGACAACAAAAGTGTTATTGATGACTTTTTAAGATACATTACACCCGAAAATGGTGATGGTGATGGTGATTCTGAAATAGATTAAATATTTAGCAATGACTTGACATACAGGTTGTTAAAAGGTGCCAGTCTTTTGCAATCATGTCTAAATTTGCTATTAACAATAAATTTTATTTTATCAAAGTATTTTGATGTTTTAAAATAGTCAAGCAGTTCATATTCATCATTAAATCCTTCAATAAATCTTTCATAACTTAGATCAAGTAGACTGAAAAAGAATTTATGATCTGTAACAAGTCTGGTTGTAGGTCCAATTTTCTCACAATGGACATCATCAGGAAAGACATATGTATTGTCGGCACAAAGAAGACCCATATGTGATAGTCTAAAACAACCTTCTAAAGCAAGTAATAATTTTTTGAAAAATATGTTGGCACAGCTGTATGAATAAAATGTGCGTGTCATTTCAATTGATTTATCAGACCACGGTTTTAAAACATCTATTTGTATATTTTCATTGGTCAGCATATGCACTGAATAAGAATCTATCTTTTCATCAGACAACAATATTTTTTTAATGGATTTTGGAGGATCATTTGTAGTCACTGCATCAACAAACTTTTCACAATCATGAACAATAAAGTCAACATCTGAATATGTCATTTTATTTTTCAATCTATATGGAAATACAAAGTCAATACCTTCAGTCAATCCTATTTTTGCCAAAAATTTTACCATCCATTGGTCATATTCATCTTTTGTCATTGTCTTTGTATCATCAAAAACTTCTCCGCCCATTTAATTTACATAGTTTATGTATATTATATAAATGATACATAGTAAACAGTTATCAATTTTTATTCATAATTGAAAAAATTGAACATGTCAACCCTGTATTGCATTCATGAATCATTTAGATACTATAACATAATGGCAACAAGTCTTGCCCAACTAAAAAAAGAAATGATGATTGCCAAACTAAAGTATCTCACAAAACTACAAGAAGAAGTGCTACCATTAGTCATTGAAGAACTAAAAACAAAGGTATTGAATCCATATCATTCTTATTATGAAGTGATCAATAAGGCCAATAATGGAGAATATACAGATGATACAAAAATGACAAAAGATGATGAACAAATATATGTAAAGTTAAGATTAAAAGTACATCCAGATAAAAATATAGGAAATGAGGAAAATGCAACTAAGGCATTTCAAAAGATAGATGAATACATTGAAAAAAAAGAATTCACAATTATTCGGATTCTTTACAGTCAAATTGACAGAACTGATTTTATTGAACTGGTAAACAATATTTCATTTGATGATTTGATGAATGATGAAAAATATTTGGAAAATGAAATTGTGAAAATAGAAGAATCCTTTTGGTACAATTATTACATAGGAAAACCATCTTGTAGATCAGCATATATTACTAAAGATGAACTAGTTGAATTTCAAGTAAAAGATTTTAAACAAAAACTATGGCATCTACTGTTGCCCTACAGAAAATATTGAATATATATGTGGTTGGCAATTATCTATTTATTTGTTTATTATGATAACAATGGAATACCCAATAGAAAATTGCTTTGGACGTAATCATAGTGCACCTGCTGAATACAAATATCTAACAATTATTTATCAGACTGGGCCAATAGGTTTGTGGCATTATTTGCATAAATATGCAAATGATCAATTCATAGGTAATTATGATGGCCCTCGTGGGGCACCATTTCTTCCAAGTGGAAAAAACAAAATATTTGGAAAAGATGTTTTTGTTATCAATCAGCATAAACAAGGTTATGATTGGTATTGGTGGAAAAGTAGAGATGATGCTATTGAAATTTATGATATGTTAGAAAAAAGATACAAAGAAGATACTGTTATTGCGCACCATCAAATTTATAAATATAATCTACTAAGTGGATGGAGATGTGGTGAAACATATCAAGCCAAATCAAGGGATGATCTAATTGGTTATGATAAATACATAGAAACAATCAAAAAAGATATTAAGGTATACAGTGAAAATGTAGAATTTTTGAAATCAATTGGTGAGGGGCATAAATCGTTAAATTATCTGTTGTATGGTCCCCCTGGAACTGGAAAAACGACAATGATTAGAGCATTGGCAACTGAAATGAATTATCCAATTTTTATTGTCAATGGAAGAACAATGACTGGTGACTTATCTATTGTATTAAATCCAGCAGTGGTACCAGGATTCAAAATTGTATTGTTTGAAGACTTTGATAGATATTTAGAAAATGAAAGTGGTTCCAATGTAATTGATATGAGTCAAATATTGAATCAATTAGATGGCATTGAAACAGCCAGCACTAGTATCAGATTTTTTTCAGCAAATAATGCCGATATTGTATTGAGCAATAGGGCATTAACAAGTAGACTGGCAGGTAAATTTAAATTTGATGTGCCAGATGATGATGGTTTTACTAAAAAATTAGACAGATTACTAACTTGTAAAAAAATAGATGAAATAGATTTGGAAAAGAAAAAAAGATTTATTTCATTAGTTTTGACAAAAAAATCTATCACATTGAGACCATTTACTAATTATGTCATTAGATATTTATTTGATGAAGACTATTTTGATAAGATGATTGAAAATATTGATGAATTGTAACTTTTTTATGCATACCATCTGTCCTTATCATGCTTTATTACCTTTTTATTAATATTACTGGCAATCTTTTTGATATCAGCAATTGTTCCAAATTTGTTGGCACATATGTCCTTTATAAATTTTCTGTATATTTGATCTTGCAAAATGTGAGATTGTTCATTATCATTATTTGCTTTTTCCATTTTTTTTATCTTTGCATCATATTTTTTTTCAAGTTCATCCATGATATACTAATAGTAAATCAAAATAAAATTGAATAAATAATTTCATTAATAACAATATTATTTATTAGATGCAAACTGTACAACATGAAAATAGTAAGTATTCTATTTGTTCTACTATTATTATCAACCACATATCAAACTGATGCAATAGTTGGCAAAATTATTGTAAATGCTGCAAAGACAATCAGTAAAAGAATCAAACAGATTGGAAATAATGCAATTGATGGTGCTGCAGCAACTATAGTGGTTGATGAGGTAAGTGACCAATACAACAAATGGGCAAATAAAGTAACAAAAACATCATCAGTAACACCAAAACCTAAACCCACTGCACAACCTGGATCATGGAAACAAAAGGTTAAAAGTGAAACTAAATCGAACTGTCCCCAAAATAGGAAGAGAGAAATTCAAAGATAGTATTCACATATTGTTTTATCGAGTAAAAAAATGAAAAATATATATCCTAGGTACCATTTACAAAATAATAATAAATAAACTAATGCTGCCACAGTCGATCATTCCTGGGTGTGTGTTTATTAAAGGTGCATTGTCTGAAGATGAACAGATAAAACTTGCCACATTATCACAATCTTGGAATAGTATGTTATTGCCATCCACAACAACAAGAAATAGAGTTTATGATGCCATTAGTAAATTTCCAGATTCTGACTACTTATTAAGTATCTCTAGAAAAATGTTGGAGGAGGCACATAAAATAGATAAACAAATTATCATAGATGATCCAACACATTTGCTCTATTTGCAGTATTGTATTGCAAGGGGCATGGGTTTCCACAAAGATGATGGTAAGAATGATGGAACAGGTCTAAATCCGGTTGTATCAATTTCATTGGGTAACTCATGTGTTTTCTCAATAAAGTGTCCAGATGGAACAGTGACAGATATTGTTTTAAATTCTGGAGATGTTATTATGTTTGGTGGTGCAGCAAGATTTATGTATCATGCTGTGACCAGTGTTAAGTTTGATTGTCCCTCATATTTGTCATCTATTATTGGTAATGTGAGACTCAACTACACACTCAGATATGCACCAGAAATATTAGGTAAAGAGGAGGAATACAAAGTATTTGATGCGGTAGCTGCCGCAAAGTATGGAAAAAAATAGTTATGACTGTTTCACAACAACTTGTAACCATTTGTATAGCCCACTTCCCCCAGTAGAACATGGTTGACAGGTGATCCCACCTGAGAGACTATATCCAGCATCCAGTTTTAGTTCAACAGCAGAAAAAAATTCTGTTTTTACTTTTGCGTTGTGCCCAGATGAATAGAAGTCAGACATCCAGCCAGATTCAATTACAAGATATGACATAACAAAATGGTATTTTGTTATTTCATATCTTAGAAACATAATGTGTGTATGTTTTCAATTTTTACATTATGATAATGGTTTGAATAATCTGTGAAACAAAATATTTTTATCATTCAAAAAGTATTCATAATAGCCCCTAATCCATCTATCATTTTTTAAATATTTGCCATAGAAATAGATGCATGTTGCTGTATCTGATGTACTGTATCCACATTGTATGAGTCTATCATCATTTTCCCACATTTGATGAAGAAATATATCTATAGCAAATGGGAACATATGATTTTCATCAAGTTTATTTTCAATACATATATTGTAACCATAATGCTTGACCCAACAAGGAATCTCACTTTTATTCTTTTTATATATTAGGGCGACCGGTTTGTCATTTTCATAAAATCTGAATTTATTACCCTCATCACAAAAAATTGCTGGTCTAGATAATTGATCATGTAATATATCATGATTGGCTAGCTTAAATGGATACATTATTCTGGACAGCATCAAATTTATTTTTACTTCTGTCAGTGAGGTTGACATTATTGTGGGCAGTATTGTTTCTACCATGGGTGATGCAGGTCTTTCATCAGAATCAGTTAATAACACCGGTTCACTAATTTCATCTTTCTTTTTTTGTTCATCAGTGCTAGTTTTCTTCTTGTGTTTTCTAATGTCAATCTTATGTTTTCTTTTTATGTTTAACAACTTTTTACATTCAAATGTTTTACCGTCAGAATCAAAATCATCAGAATATTCATCAGATGAATCATATGTCTCATCATCTGATGTTTTAACAACAAATAAGAACAATTCATCTAAAATGATTGATAATGTTTCAAATTTTGATTTATATTCTGTCAGAAATTTTTTGTGATGATTCATTATTGATTCATAAATTTTCTCATCATACACAGTTTCATACACATGCATCAAATTTGCTGGATACACATTTGTCATTTTTTGATGTGATATTATGGCCATCATAATTTTACCAACAAATCTTAAATTTTTCATATAGCTATTTTCCTTAATAAATATTTCCTCTTGATTAAAAAATCCATATTTACACATTTTACTGGGTTCAGTATTAATAATCTTTAAAAACATCAAAACAATTGTTTTTGCACAGCATATTATGTTTCTTTCATTGGAAAAATATGATTGACAAAAATTAGCAAACAGCCCATTCATTCGCAATGTTTCTGCAGTCAGTTGATCAGTTTCATCATCACCTATTGTATTATCAAATAATTTTAAGATTTTGTTAGAGCATCTATGTCTCTTTGCAATCTTGAATAAAAGTGACATAATATCCTCTGTAATGCCAAATTTAGGATTTGATATGATGTATTTCACCATTTCATAATTATTTATGTTTAATGCATTTTTAACACAGCATGGTATTGTGATATTATGACATGTAACAGTCATAATGTTAAAATCATGATCAACTAATATTTTAAACTTGCCAAATTGTTCAAATGAACATGCATAAATTATTGGATCTGTTGAAGTGGTATCCTTATCAAAATATTTTACCAAATGTGCAAAAACATTATCACTCAAATATTGTATTGCAATAGTTAAACAACATGTTCCAAAATCATTGACATGGTTTGGATCAACGCCCAATGCAACAAATTTATCAAAAAGTGTGATACGTTCTTCATCAGTCATTGATGTTGATAATAACACTGATTCAAGGAGAGTTCTACCACTACTATCAATTTCATGAATTTTATCAGGATATGCATGCAATATTTTTTGTGCATACACAGACTTATTTTGTTGGGCCAAAAAGTGCACCAAATTAACATTTTCATAATATATTATCCCATTCAGATTTTCTGTAATGTAATCTAGTAATTCAGCATTTGCAATGTTATACAGATGTATCAAAAGGTATTCAGTACCATAGTGTGTGAGTAAAATATATGGTCGTCTGGCAATAATTTCTTTGGCTAGATTGTATTTGTCATGCCGAACTAATGTGATAAATATATTTATTTCATACATCCAAAATAACATATTATTTCTAATAAAATGTAGTTGACAATCACCTACTTCATCAACATCATCTGGATAACCATTCACAACACTTTTAAATAATGTACTGTCAAGCATTCTTGCCGGATCAAAAAGCATATTGTATTCATCTTCACTGTACAATATTGTTCTTGTTATTTTTATTGGTAGTAAGCGGTGCAATGCATACTTAAAAAATTCTAAATCGGCATCTGTTATGTTATCTAAATCATATCCATTATTTATTTCAGTTAATAAGACAGAGAAAGGTGATAGATTATTGCCAGTCAATGTAAATATACTACAGTTATTATCAAGTAGAATCTTAAAACACTGATAGTTTCTTTTTTTTATTGATAATGTCAAGGGTGTGTCATCATCAATTGATTGCTCAGGGTGGATATTTTTTCCCTTAATGTATTTTTTCAATAAATCTACTTTGTTATTTGCAACACATACATTGATAATATTGTAATTTGGTGCAACTATATCCAAATTAGTTATATATTTACATAACAAATCAAAATCATATTTCATGGCACATTCAACAAATGACATCTCATTGTTTAATTTTTTGTGGGGCTTGAATTTGAATTTTTTAAAATAATAATCAATGACCTCAATCTTTTTAGGATTGTTCGTTTTAATGACATCAAGCACAATCTGTTCTAATGCATCCATACCAGCTCTTTTTATATTCACAGTCTTATCATGTAGTGCAATTGATAGCATTGTTGTTTTGATGCAAATATAGAATATAGTGAATGGTTGTGAAAAATAATTCAACTTTTTAGTCATATGGTGATGGCCAAAAAATTGATCACATATTTATCTTAAATCAATTTATGCTAATTGTATCATTTAACACTTTATGGAAGAAGTAAACGAAAGAATTAAACTTGCCATTGCTACTGGAGGTGTGACACTAACTTTGTCACATTTGGAACTAACCAACTTATCAGAAAACATTTTTTCCTCTCTAACCAACTTACAATATTTATATCTAGATAACAACAATCTGACTAGTTTACCAGAAAACATATTTGCCTCTCTAACCAACTTACAATATTTATATCTAGATAACAACAAACTGACTAGTCTGCCTGAAAACATATTTGCCTCTCTAACTAGCTTACAATGTTTATATCTAGATATGAACAATCTGACTAGTCTGCCTGAAAACATATTTGATTCTTTGACTAACTTAAACACATTGACAATACATGAAAATCAACTAGTCAGTTTACCAAAAAACATATTTGCATCTCTAACTAAATTACTATATTTACACATAAGTTTCAATCGTTTGACCAGTTTACCCGAAAACATATTTGCTTTCCTAACTAGATTGCTCGCATTAGACATATCTTTCAATCATCTAACCAATTTACCAGAAAACATATTTGCCCCTCTAACCAGCTTACAACGATTATACATACCGCACAATCAGCTAACCAGATTACCATTATCTATTTTGGATTGTAGAAGATTAGTTATGCTAGAATGTAGTGGTAATGAATTAACTTTGGACATAAGATTCCAAAGATTTATAGACAGAATGCAAAATTACGAAAATCACGGGATATTCAAAGATAGTCAAAACATTCATGCATCCAGTATTCAAACATCAACTAAACAGTCTATCAATACTCTCTTTAAAGATCCATATGATTGCTCCAAAGATGATATGATCAAAGAGTGTTTAACATGGGGTATCTCCTGTTTACCTGATCTTTTAACTTATTTAGATGATACAAATGTTCATTCCACTCTATTAGTCTCTTTTTATGATGTCTTTGTCAAAGTCTTTGGGAGAATTATGTGTCATCCTAATAAAATAGACATTATTTGCAGGCTAGATGAGGAACTAAAAGAGAGTGAATGTAAGTGTTTCACAGGTAGACTAACCAGATTAGTAAATTGTTTAGTGGGCTTTTATGATGACATAGTTATTAGTATTTCTGATAGTGAAAGGATTAGTGCCATTATTTTCTCCACCTTGAATGGTGAAGAAATGACAAATGAGTTGAAAAAGATATGTATCGATAAGCTGAAAGCTATTAACATTACAGATGAAGAGATAGAAAAGTGGTTATCATAATTTTTTATTTATTGGATTTCTTCTAAATCCAATAAATAAAAAATTATGATTGCAATGTAAGAATGTCATAAGGTAAACATATTTTTATTATAAACCAAATGCTGTGTCTTGTTGAACAGACATGTATGCCGATCACATGGTACTATAAAATATAGTATTAAAATAACAACATTACGATAATCAATAGGAACTAATATTTATTCTTATTGTATTTTTTTATTTAGGGACCATCTCTCTCAAGCTTATTTCTTTTGTATAATATGTCATCATAAATAAGCTACATATATATTTTTGCATATGATTCTTTTTAATTATTAACAGAAATTGATGTGCATGTGTACAAAATTTATTAATAATTAAAAAGGTAATAACATGGATTATTTTCACTTAATTTTATAATAAAATCTATTTTTGTTATGGAAATTTGTAGAGATGAAGCATTTGTTAGTCCATACATCAGTGGAATATATTGTATAGATTGTTTAGAAACTAATTATGAAGGTATGAAATATGAACCTTTATAAATGTAAAATAGTTACATGTGCATACAATTGAATATTTATTGATGAATAACTAGAAAATTGTTTCTTTACCCTGATAAAATAACTTTTTTAGTTTAGGAAATTTAGGCAATAAAACTTCCAAGTCTGTTATAAATTTTTTTCCAAAAACCAAAGATTCTAGATTTTTTAATTCATCGAGAGATGTGTCAAGCTCTTTATCAAAATTATAGCCAAATGTCAAAAATTTCAGATTTGTTAGTTTTTCAAGTGATTTACCCAATGGTTGATTAAAATCACGTTCTAAGCGTAATGATTGCAGATTTGTTAGTTTTTCAAGTGATGTGCCTAATGGTTGATTAATATACAAATACAATGACAAAGTTCGGAGATTTGTTAATTTATCAAGTGATGCGCCTAATGGTTGATTAATACGCAATGTCAAAGTTTGGAGATTTGTTAATTTATCAAGTGATGTGCCTAATGGTTGTTTAACACTCAATGACAAAGTTTGGAGATTTGTTAATTTATCAAGTGATGTGCCTAATGGTTGATTAAACCTATCGCCAGTTAAATATAAATTTTGGAGATTTGTTAATTCATCGAGTGATCTTCCTAATGGTTGATTAAACGTAGCGCCTAAGTTTAGAACTCGCAGCTTTTTTAATTCATCGAGTGATTCACCTAATGGTTGATTGAAACCCATTGGCTCACCATCATGGTAGTCCGCAAATTTCAGGGTTTGGAGATTTGTTAATTTATCAAGTGATGTGCCTAATGGTTGATTAAAAAATTCTCC
>Ga0214921_10010679_pt1 | contig 11311 bp, 9 predicted proteins | sample LL1505_MetaG_FD_177992 | JGI IMG/M metagenome (GOLD analysis project Ga0214921, IMG submission 177992) | Freshwater microbial communities from Lake Lanier, Atlanta, Georgia, United States - LL-1505 | ecosystem: Environmental > Aquatic > Freshwater > Lake | place: USA: Georgia | collected 2015-05-28
TCCAGACTCGCCCTCAGCCAAGATCGCAACAATCTGGCTCTCCGTGAACTTTGACTTCCTCATCTCTTCTCCTTAAAGAAATGGAAGCCTCTATTTTCATATTGTTTTCAATTTGGGGGAGTTTACGACATAACAATTGCATCTAGGAAATGCCCTCAATATTGATTGGGGTAGACTTTTGAACCAAATATAATGAATCGCTTGTTCTGCATGCACCCCCTATTTTCAATTTCGCTACTTCAATCTTTATAAAGAGTGGCGTCTACTCTCAAATAAAACAGGTCTTCCTATCCAGTATCCCCAAATGGCTGATGATTTTAATTTAGCCTCTGCTGTATGGCTTCATAGCATAGCAACACCGCACGCAACTGCAATAGCTTACAAGCACCAGGCTTTGAGTTATGAGCAGTATGCATGCCGAGCTAGAGATCTGGCCGAGCGATTGGCGCGGTCGCCAGATTGGCAAGAGCGATCTATCAAGTCCCACAAAGTTGGAATTTTTGCTTCGCGTGGAATTGATGCTTGCGTGGCCATGTTGGGTGCTTGCTGGGCGGGCGCAGCCTATGTCCCCATAGGGTTAAAACTTCCACAGGACAGAATTCTTGCAATTTTGGCTGCATGCGAATTGACTGCAATCATCGCAGACGCAGAAGGCGCTAAATTACTGACCGATGCCGTCTTGGCCGCTTGTCCAACGATACTTATTCGCGTTGACCAGGTGATGTCGAAAGCTGACGACCAGGTGGCTTCATCGGGTCACATAGATCTTTCAATGCAAGATAAGTTGTCGGGACCTGTGCAGATTGCAGCTGACGATCTAGCGTATGTGATTTTTACGTCAGGTACAACGGGTGTGCCCAAAGGCGTGATGATTTCAGCAGGTTCTGCTCAAAGTTACGTTAAGACCATTGTTAAGACACTGGGCTTAAAGGCAAAAGACCGTGCCTTAGAGACTTGCGAGCTGAGTTTCGACTTTTCTGTGCACAATATGTTTGCTACTTGGCAGGCTGGTGCAGCACTTCATATCCTTCCTGCAACCTTGGTCATGAATGCAGTCAAGTTTGCACGCAACGCACAATTGACCGTGTGGAACTCTGTTCCTTCTCTGGCGGGCATGTTGCAACAAATCAAAGCCTTGCAACCCGGGTGTTTGCCTGACTTGCGCATTACAGTATTTGGCGGCGAAGCCTTGCCGCAATCTGCGGCGCTACAGTGGCAGGATGCGGCACCGAATGCGAAAATTTTCAATTTATATGGACCTACCGAGGCAACCGTCTTCTGCCTAGCACAGGTTTTTTCCTGCGATGCCGCGATCACGGCGGGTCGAGACTTTGTCGCCATTGGCACCCCCCTTGGCGGATGCCAGGCCATGGTTGTGGATTCAGAGGGCTCAGAGGCTCCAGACGGCACGACCGGCGAATTGGCCATTGGCGGGGTCCAATTGGCGCAAGGCTATCTTGGACAGCCCCAGCTAACCTCTCAGAAATTTCCGGTGCTCAACGGCAAGCGCTGGTATCTGACCGGTGACTTTGCTGTTCGAGACCAGTCTGGCGTGTTTCATTGTCTGGGACGCATAGACAACCAAATCAAAGTTTCTGGATACCGTATCGAATTGGAAGAAATCGATGCCGCAATGCGTCAGGTTTCAGGCCGCGACCTGGTCGGCACCGTGGCATGGCCTATAGTCGACGGCGCGCCCAAGGGCATCGTTGGTTTTATTGCAGGATCGCCAATTGACTCTGCAGAATTGACGGTAGCGCTTAAACAGAAACTGCCACCCTACATGGTGCCAAATCGGGTCATTGCTTTAGAAATTATTCCCTTAAATTCGAGTGGCAAAGTTGACCGACGTGCCTTGGCTGATTTGCTCAAATTTGAAAGTACTTAGATGGACAATATACGCAAGCAAAAGATCCGAGAATTTTTTCTCGAAACCCTGAAGCAGCAAAGTGATGACCAATCGCTGGCTGACAACGATTCACTCTTTGTGAGTGGCAGACTCGACTCGTTTTCGATGATGATGTTTGTGATGTTTCTTGAGAAAGAGTTCGGAATCGATTTTGCAGCGCTAGATTTTGATGTCAATTTGATTGACTCTATCAATGAAATTGAATTGTTCATCGATTCACAAGTTTCAGTCTAACTAAAAACAAGCATGCGACGAAAGTGAACTCAGTGAGTAAGTTAAAAGATGCTCGCTTAGGGAGTGCAGGGCTTCGTTCTGCATGGGCAATTGATGAGAACCAGGCTCTGGTTACTTGGGCTCAGACCTTGCCTGGAAAACTTACGCTACTGGCTTTTGCCTTTCTTGCGCTGACAATGACGCTGTCTTGGCATGAGGCTTTGTTCATAGTGGCCGCTATGGCCTTATTTGCCTATTGGCCCCTACGGCGCAGCCTCATCTTGTTTGCATCAACATACATAATTGCCTTTGTTTTTCCACATGGCTCCATCGACGATGACATCCGAGGGGTTGCTGCCCGTGAGGGGTTTACTGAACTGTCTCCCGCCGCTCTAAGCTATGTTGCTTTGATTGGATTTTCATTCATCGCGTGGGGCCTTCTGGCTTACGCACGCCATCACAAGCAGTCTGTCCTCGCAAAGCGGCCGCTTCTCACACTGATTGCCATTGAATTGGTCTTGTGTTTACTGTCGTACCCAAGTGTCTTGCACGGTCTGCCTCGGTTGGTAATCTGGTCTCTACTTTGTGTGCTAGTACCCTATTTTTGGTATCTGGCCTATGCACTGGTAGACCAGCGGTCTAAAGACCGAAGCAGCGACTTGTTTCAACTGGGCACTTTTCATCCAGTGTGGGGGGGCGCAAGCTCCATTCCCATAGGTAAGGGCGCTGCTTTTCTGCGCAAAATGCTTGCAAAAAATCCTGAGGAAATGGCCATCACACAAATTAAAGGTGTAAAGCTGCTACTTTGGGCAGACGCCTTGCTTGCATTAAAAATACTGTTGAAGTGGTTCTTTGAAGATTACTGTCGTATTCCCAGTGTTACCGATTCAATCGATGCATCGATTCAACACCAAGCCTATTCATTGAGCATGCAATGGGCGTCCCTGCTCTGGTCAGTAAGCTCCTATTCGCTGCGTATTGCCATATCCGGACACTTCATCATAGGGTCTGCGCGTCTGGCAGGCTTTCGGTTGCCGCGCTCAACCTGGCGTCCGCTTGAATCCAGAACACTGATCGAGTATTTCAACCGGTTTCATTACTACTTCAAGGAACTGTTAGTTGATTTCTTTTTTCTGCCGACGTTTTTTAGGTTTTTCAAACAGCATCCGCGTCTGCGCTTGTTCTTTGCAACTTTTATGGCTGCGGGGGTGGGTAACGCTCTCTATCACTTTATGAGTGAGATTGAGCTAGTAGAGTCAATGGGAATAGCAGGCGCGCTTGAGTCTTATATCAGCTACGCTTTCTATTGCCTGATACTGGCAACAGGAATTGGCATTTCTCAAGTTCGTATGAACATGGGATACAAACCATCAGCTTCCTTTTATGGCCGTATTCAGTCCTTCTTTGTAGTGTGGGGTTTTGTGACACTTTTGCATGTTTTTAGCGATGAGACACGCAACCACACTTTGCTAGATCGTGTGCAATATTTGTTGAGCATGTTTGCCATCTCAATTTGATTGCATGAAAGCCAGCTGGCAATATTCGTATTTTTGCCGACGCGCAGAAACATGCCCCCCCCAAGCGTCGCCCTCACGTCATACTGCGCGAGATTTTGATTGCGTTTGGCTTGCTACTACCCTTCATGTTTATGGGCGAGGGCTTTCTAAGTTCAATGCCTTTGCATCAATCGTAGTGCCATAGCACACTCATCTAGCAGGAGGTAAAATTTTGAGACATTCTTGTAGCACTCAAACTGGATTCAAAAGTTCTACCAGCTAATATATATATGCCTCAACCAAGTGAAAGTTCTGCCAACAATCCGCCAATATGAAGATGCCACTGACCGAATCCAAGTTGTTGAACTCTGGAGAAATGTGTTTGGTTATGAAACAGCTCACAACGAACCGAACTTGGCTATTTCAAAAAAGATAGCTACCAATGATGGTTTGTTTTTTGTGGCAGTTGAAAATACAGATATCGCCGGAACGATTATGGCGGGCTACGATGGTCATCGCGGTTGGTTGTATTCAGTCGCAGTAGATCCCAAAATAAGGCTCAACGGCTTGGGCAGCTCACTCGTTCGACACGCAGAAAAAGCACTTACAGATTTGGGATGTATGAAAGTCAAGCTCCAACTGCTTGCTACAAATGAAGCGACTGCCACTTTCTATAAATCTCTTGGTTATTCAGTTGAGCCAAATATTAGTTTGGGAAAATTGTTGTAAGCAGCTATCCAATGTGAAGCCGTAGCATGTGAATTCCTTGAAATTACTTAACCGTTCCGCACAAATAAATCAACTAAGTTTCCAATGCTTGATTACTACAACAAACGTCTTAAAGAATATGAAGCCATTTATGCCAAGCCTGAACGACAAACCGACTTACAAAAGCTGGTAGCACGCCTGCAGGTTGATATTAAAAATTGCACGGTGTTAGAACTGGCTTGTGGTACAGGTTGGTGGACTGAAAAACTCGCAGCTCACGCAAGCTCTTGGACAGCTACAGACGCTGATCCTGCGGCATTAGAGATCGTCCAGCATAAAACCATTGAAGGTCTTAGCACCACTCAGCTACTTAATGCATACCAGCCAAACGTCAACGAACTTGTGGATTGTATTTTTGCGGCACATTGGTACTCGCATTTGAAACTCAATGAACAACAAGCGTTTTTTGAAGCCGTACACACTTGCCTTAAACCAGGTGGTTGCTTGATCATGCTGGATAACAAATACGTCAGTGGTTCTAGCACTTCCATTTCTCGCACTGACACAATTGGCAACACCTATCAACGGCGACCACTCAAGGACGGAAGTACGCATGAGGTCTTGAAAAATTTCCCAACTCAAGATCAATTACACCAATCTGGAACTTCGTTCGCTTTTGCAGTGCAAGCTGATAAAGATCTAAAACTTGAGCTTCACCATTATTGGTATGCCGTAATGAGGACTAATTCCACATCACCAACTGTCGTGTAACACGACACCTAATCTCCACGACAACCCAAAAGCACGGTAGACCCGCAGAAACCAAACCTGACAGAACGATTCTTACGCAGGGGGTAAAAATGGGCTACATCCTTGTAGACCCCAAGCTTTGTTCAAAAGTAATGTGAATCTAAATATCCTTTGACTTCTATTTGGCAAAAATTACCGCTTTCATTCTAAAAGCGGTGTTGCCGCCGACGTCAAATTGACCACACCTACCGATTTCGACTGACCAGGAGCAGTGTCCCAAAACTCGCAAAGAGACTGGGATGTTCTGCTTCAAGGATGGTCATCGATTTTCGGCACACCTGGTCAAATCTACGTCGGCGCTAACACACTAGAAGCCAGTAGCACGGTAGACCAATAGATATCAAACCTGACTTAACTATTTTTACGCAGGTGATAAAAATGGGGGCATCCTTCTACAGCCCATACTTTATTCAAAAGTTCTGACACCGCTAACGCCAATTTATCAATCGCTTTTTTAAATGTTGCGCTATATTGTTTATTTTGACTTTTACATTGGACTTCCAAGCCCCACACTTTTGGAGACTTTAATGCACCCGACTAAGCTCAAACTCACACGTCGCATCTTAGGTATCGCTGCGATGTCTTTAGCCGTGCTTTCGCCAGCTTTACAGGCACAAGAAAAGCCACCACTCAAGATCATGGTGGGTTTTCCACCTGGCGGCTCTGCCGACATCTTGGCACGGATGCTAGCTGAAGCGCTGCGCGAGGACTTTGGCACCATCGTCGTGGAAAACAAACCGGGTGCGGGAGGGCGTATCGCATTGAACGCCGTGAAGGTCGCCAAGCCCGACGGTCAGACAGTCATCGTTTTGCCCAGCGGCCCCATGGTGTTGTTTCCGCATGTCTACAAAAAACTTGATTACGATGCAGCTAATGATTTCACGCCAGTCTCTCAAATTGCCCGCTTCCAATTTGGCGTGGTTTCAGGTCCCGCGAGCAATGTAAAAAACGTCGCAGAGATGGTGGCCAAGGCCAAGATGGATGCAGGTAAAAGCAGCTATGGCACCCCCGGCGCTGGCACATTGCCTCACTTCATGGGGGTCTTAATGGAGCAATCAGCCGGCATCAGTCTGAATCATGTGCCTTTCCAAGGAGGTGCGCCTGCCAACAACGCTCTGCTGGGTGGCCACATCGACTATAAATTTGACGTGGTGTCCGAAACTGCCGAAATGCACCGAGCAGGGAAGGCCCGCATCATCGCAGTCACTGGAAGTCAACGCGACCCACAAGTGCCCGAAGTGCCAACGCTCAAGGAGGCTGGCGTCAACATGGAAGCCACGGCCTGGTTTGCCATGTACGGCCCTGCAGGCTTGAAGGGCGAAGCGCTCACTCGCTTAGAGAAGGCCATGATGAAGATCACTCGCAGTCCGGCCATGAAAGAAAAAATGACCAAGCTCGGCTATGAACCCATTGGCTCCACTTCTGCAGAGCTTGCCGCTGCGCAAAAAGTAGATCTGGCCCGTTGGGAAAAACCCATCAAGGCCACTGGCGTGCAACTTGACTGAATCACGCCATGAATAAACCGATGCCAAATCGCCCCAACATCATCTTTATCGTGCCCGAGACCTGGGCTTTGCAGACCTCGAATGCTAAAGTGGTCGCGATGCAGCGTTTGGCAAAGTCTCCCCTCCCCTAGACCAGTTAGTTAATGCGGGACTCAAGTACACGCAAGCTTTTTCAAACTCACCGGTATGCTCGCCCACTAGGTTTGCCTTGATGACCGCACGCTACCGATACCCAATAGCACGGTAGACCCGCCGAAACTAAACCTGACACTACGATTCATACGCATAGTTTGTCCTTTTAAAGGACATCCTTCTAGACTCCAAACTTGATTCAAAAGTTCTGTATCTCTAGGGAGTGATGATTTACACAAAATTCAGTACGCCTTTGATCAAGAAAAATAAAAGGGCTAAGTCATGTGCCATACACAACTCAGCCCTTTTTGTATCGAATACGCTATTGAATTAACAAACCTAATTAAGTAGCAATATCAACTTTGGTTAAAAAAATCGAAATCAATCAAAACTTTAGATTTGCACCTAGAGTGATAAATCTACCAATGGTGTCATAGGTTGAAGGAAAAGTATTTCCACCATTCGTACTAGTCGTTGCAATCGTATTACCAACAAGAGGTGGCTGTTTATTAAAAGCATTGTTGACGCTCATATTAAGGCGTAACATTTTGCTGTAATTCCAAGTAGCGTTTAAGTCAACATAATTGTAAGAGGGAACATTTTTGAATGACTCAACCCATGTGCCACTTCCTGGCTCTACTTGTAAAGAGCTCATGTGACGCAAGTTATAGCCCAACTTATATTCTCCGAAACTCCAAACTGTTCGTTGATTAAATTTATTGGCAAAGTTTGCAACTCCACATGCATTACTATAAAAGCCTTTGCAATCCCTTCTGATAGAAGTGGCGGTTGGCTGAAAGGCGTTGTCGCCAACAGTGTTGTAATTGAAGTTGATATCTAATTTACCCAGTTGCGGTGCAAAACCAAGATCCTTCATAGAAATGCTGTAACCAAGATTGAGATCGTAACCACTGATCCATAATTTACCTTGATTGGATTGTCCTGTGAATACGCCTTTTGAATCGACGCCGTTCAAAGTACCATTCAAGGTATTGCGATAAATCATTGCACACGATGCGTTGTACTCGAAACTAGGATTGAACTTGCTGCTGTAGCATTGGTCTAAGATATCAGTTGTGGAAGGGCTAGAAATAGCATCAGTGACATTGATGCGGTAATAGTCGACTGCAACCGCTAAATTCTTGACATTTGCTGGCTCAAACACAAAACCAAATGTAGTTGTTTTTGCCTTTTCAGGACCTAGGTTGGGATTTCCACCGCCAAGTTGGTTAATTTGACCAGACGATGGCGCTGCTAAGTTACCAACCAAAGTTGCAGGAACTCCTGTCTTGGCACAAAGTGCAGATAAAGTACCAGGCTTTGAAGCATCTGCAACATTGATACTGCCTAACTGGCAAGGATCAACTGACAAATTAGAAAGTCCACTGACTTGAGGCGCAAAGAGTTCATTCACGTTCGGTGCGCGTGTGGCGTTCTGCAGCATACCTCTGAACCGCAGGCCTTTTGTAGGTGCCCATTCTGCCCCAATTTTATTAGTGCCGTAGTTGGTTGAAGTAGTTGTTGAAAACTCGGTTTGACGAACACCAGCTTCAAAAGCCAAGTTATGAATCATGGGTTGATTCTGAATAAGGGGAATTTGCGCTTCTGCAAAAACTTCATTGAGCTTCAGGGTGCCGCTGCGGTCTGGAGTGGGGGCGCCCGTTCCGAGTACTTCACTTTGAATTTGTGATGCCCCATCTGAAGAATTACTTGCTGTGACTGTTCTTTTCTCAAGTCCAAAAGCTAAATTAACTGGATTTTTGGCCATTGGACTTTTTAAACTTGCGACTTCACCAGTGGTTGAGAATGAGGCTACATCTTGCTTCACTTTTTGTCGAACGATTGCACTGAGATTTACGAAATCCAACATTTTCTGCGTGATGGTTCCATCAGCGCCAAATAAATTAATGGGTACGCAACCATTAGCAGGGTTGACGCAGGTTTTTCCATCCAATGAGTTAACGGCTTGTTGAACTTTAGACAATGAACCCCAGTTTCTTCTGACTTGATCTTGATCAGCTTGTCCTGATGTGAAGTAAGCATCGTATGTCCAACCACCAAAGAAGTCACCACGCGAACCTACAGTCGTTTGAAAAGTATCATTGCCAAAATCTTGATACCGAGGACCTAGCTCTGTGAATCTACGACTGATGGTCATTGGAACCAAAGTTGAGTTACCGACCACGCAATTGGCAGCAACAATGCCACGAGCGGAACAAATTTGGGTGCGAGCTGCATCAGTTAAGAAAGGACTGCCAATCGGAATATTGAAAGAGTTGCCAAAGGTACCACTGGCAGCCAATTGGGCGTTCACATCAGTGTGGGTATAAAAAACCTGTGCATATGGCTTGATGTAATCGTTGATTGTGTAATTGGCCAGCATGGTTGCTTGGTTCTGGGCCATGGGTGTTTGAAAATAGTTGTCCGGGTTTGTATTGAACCCATGTACCGCTGCGTTATAAGCAATGAATTTTCCTGTCGCAGGGTCGTAAATGCGGTTTCCTGTACCCAGAGTATTGGAAGTTACACCTGCAACAGGGGTCACACTGATCACAGCGGGGGAAGTGGTTGAAGATCCTGAAAACAATCCTGAGCTAGAACTCGTGGTTGTTTTACCAATCGCCCTTTCACCCACCATCAGTGGGTCCATGGTTGTTTTGCCTACACTGAAAACAATATTACCTTTGTCCTCGGCAAAGTTGGAGCCAAAAGTAATGTCAGTGCGACGCTTCATCGCGTCACCTTGGCTAGAAAGTCCATAGCTACTTGAGGCTTCTAGGCCTTGGAAATTTTTGCGAAGGACAAAATTAACAACACCAGAAACAGCGTCAGCGCCATAAACAGCAGATGCACCGCCCGTGACCACATCAATACGCTGCAACAATGAAATTGGAATGGAATTTGTATCTACTCGACCATTGAGATCAAACGGAACCATTCTCCGGCCATCTACCAAAACCAATGTTCTACTTGGACCTAGGCCTCTTAAATCAATAGTAGCTCCACCACCAGTTCCATTGTTAACACCCGGATTGATAGCAGGAACAGCAGAAGGTAAAGCCCTGATCACTTCTTCTACAGCAATTGGCTGTGTCGATTTAATTTCTTCGGCACTGATAGAAGAAATGGGGCTGTTTGAATAAACCCCAGGAGATTTAATTCGTGAACCTGTAACTTCAACAGTCTCAGTGTTATTTTGAGCAAACGCCGCGAAAGTAGACAACACTGCAATGGTTGTAGTGCTTAGCTTTAATAGTTTGTGCATATTGAACGTCCTTTACTTTTGAACAATGTCATTGAATTTTTGAGTTTTTGTAATAAGTAGAAACCCGACCCAACACCATCAACTGTCGTGTAACACGACACCTGATAACCACATCAATCCACGAGCAGATGATGTAACAGCATTTTGCGATGCACTTGAAATCAAGCAACCTATCGTCTATGGATCGTCCTTTGGCGGTATGGTAGCTATGGCTTATGCCACTCGCCACCCTAGTCACCCTCTCGCACTTACACTTGTGAGTACGACAGCGCAGGCACACTCTCACATAGACGCAAAGATTGCGATGTTTTCTCGACTAGGCGGTCAAGAAGCTGGTGAGCTTGCACATCGTCGCTTCGTGTTGGGCGATACAAGCCCTGAAGTTATGGCGGCTTGGCTGAAGATTGCGCTTCCACTTTATACCCAAAAGAATCTAGATCCTGGTGCAATGGAGCGTATTGTCACGAACCAAGAAGCAACAGCATGGTTTAACAGACTTGGCGGTGAAGGACGTCAATTTGACATGTTGGCAGATGTCCCAAATATTCACTGTCCAACGCTGGTTCTTGGCGGTCAGTTGGATCCGATGCTACCTATTGAATGCCTACGCGACATAGCCAATGCTCTAGATCCAAGGCTTTTAAGCTATCGAGAATTTGAAGACTGCGGGCATGGCGTCATTCCGGATGTACCTGAACTAGCTTTACCACTACTTCGTGATTTTATTAAGAACCAATCCAACCCTGAAGCACGGTAGCCCCGCCGAAATCAAACCTAACAGAACGATTTTTACGCATAGTTTGTCCTTTTAAAGGACATCCTTCTAGATCTCAAACTTTATTCAAAAGTTCTGAGAATCTGTGAATAGCGGCATTTCAACTATGGGCTTGTAAAGCGATCAGTTGCTGACTTCAACCCACCTTTAGCTTCCACCAAAGTTCCCGCTTTACCCAATCCAAACGCTGGCATATTGGCGTAGACATTCTCATAGGTGCCTTGACCTGCTTTGTATGTTTCGTGCCATATGCCAACACTACCATCCGTGCCAACAGCTTTGTTGAATGCTTGCCACGCTGGCAAATGGGCGGAGTCTTTGTTCTTTGCGTAATCAATGAGTTGTTCCATTGAGCGCCAATATTGAACCAAAATGATCGTTCGGGAAAACCACATCTCGTGGTGTATCAGACCCAACTCTGGTTTTGTATAAAGCTCCGTCAGCATCTTGGGCATCGCGTTTAGCACAGGCAAATACTTGTGAACTGCCAATGGCTTG
>Ga0214921_10010681_pt1 | contig 11311 bp, 9 predicted proteins | sample LL1505_MetaG_FD_177992 | JGI IMG/M metagenome (GOLD analysis project Ga0214921, IMG submission 177992) | Freshwater microbial communities from Lake Lanier, Atlanta, Georgia, United States - LL-1505 | ecosystem: Environmental > Aquatic > Freshwater > Lake | place: USA: Georgia | collected 2015-05-28
CCTACTCCAATCAAGCAATGCCCCACGATTAGCTTTTGTAGTTGGTTTTGACAATCCTAATTTAGCTAGTTTCATAGACCGATATGCAGATGGCTTTTCATCGCTAGCTTTATTGCTAATCCTGCTTTTATTAATTATCTTGATATTAAACCGTTCTTTAGTGTCATTTATACTAGATTGTAAAGTTGGTTTATTCCATAGAATCCATCTAGCCCAAAAACCAGCCCCCGCATATGGGTTAGACCAGTCTTCACGTTTATGACGTGCAATATAACGTTTCTTTCTCTCTTCATCACCACCAGAAAGAATAAAATCGGGGAAACCAGCAGCCCCGAAATAGATTCTCTTACTTTTCTTTGTATCTGGATTCTCAAACTCAACGTAATATTTCTTTGCCGGTTTATCACTCTTATGCAAATAAAATATATTCATTTTATAATCTACGTATATAATAATTACAAATTTTAAAAATCAAATAAAAGCCCCCACATAAATAGGAGATTTGGCCTTACCGTTGGAGCCCTTTAAAAAAGTAAGATAAATGTCGTTGTCCGTAGTCTCTGCATTTTTAAAGAAATTATCTTACTGAAAAAACACGTGTTTTGAGTGGAAAACACACAAATATGAGTGGAAAGTGGTTTCGCGGTTTTTGGTGGCCGTAGTCTATATAGAGGAGGTCTTTAAAAATGCAGAGACTACGGACAAAGGGAATGACTTATAAGTTTGTTAATGGTTTATGGGGTGTGATTAAAACACCGTAAACGCGATAGGGCTTTTTGAAGCTTTAATTCTGCCCGGCAAGTTCCGGACGGACATATTCGGCGCCAACTGATGGTGAATGTAAAAATGCCCGTGCTAGTTCGTTTTTCTCATTGATAGTCATTAATGGATTATTACCATATGTATTTGTGATTATAAGTTGTCTTATTAAATCCACGCCAAAATCAGTATTTAAAATTTGCTTTGATGCGGCTTTGATTCGGCTTAGAAACGTGCTATTCTTGAATTCCTTATCATCTTTATTTGTGAATAAAAAGTCAGATGATTTTTTATTAAATACCTTAATATACATTTCTAATAGTCGCGTTAATTCATCGCATATTTGATAAGATTGGGTTCCATATGTTTTTGCAGTTTTGTAATTCTTCATAACTATTTTTAAGGGGTAAGTATCATTTACAACTAAGTAATTATTAGTATCGGGCAAGCTCTTTTTTGCACGTGAAACACTGACAATTTTCATTACTGGTAAATCATTGCGTGGGACTAGTAAAGGGAATTTGCCTTTGAAATTGTTAAAATACATTGCTAGAATTAGTTTATTCATTAATCTATCTTTATCATCCATAACGTCAAAATCGTTAATTTTCTTTTGAATTTCCTTCAATGTTAGACCACCTACACGGCTAATATCTGATTGTTTAGCCTTATTATCACCGCGTTCTTTTAGTTCTATCTTCTTTGAATCGTTCATTTCTTTTGCATATGCATCAATGATTGATTTATTAAAATCTGCGTGGCGAATATATTTTACAATTGCTGCTAGATAGTCTTTAGGATTTTTCAAATTTGAATCCTTAATACATTTAATAACTTCAGTTGGATAACGTAAAAAAGTATCACTTGTAAATGGCTTTTTAGTGCATAGCATACTAATGCGATTTAGCTTTGAAATGTAGCTTGATACTGATAGTTTAGATAATGGCTTATTGTCTTTGGTAGTTATATTTTGAAAGATATCGTGTAAATCCATTTGTATATACTAGCTTCTAGAATTAGTATATATATTTATTTTGCTTGTTTTAATTTTCCAATTTATAGAAGTTAATATATATGCCGTCTTGGCATTTATAACGTGCTAATTTATCATCTGGCATAGTGTGTAGTGTAGTGCAGTATATTAGCCAGTCTCCACGAAGTGTAATTGATTTATTGCGTATAGGATTATTATATTCTTTTAGAATTGATTCATAAACTGCTTGAATCACGAAAGGTTCAATGAAATAATGCGTTGAAAATTCGATTGAATATATTTCAGTAGGATGTGTCATATTGCTAGTATTAAGTTAGATAATATTCACTTATTTTTGTTCTCTTTTTATTTTCATAATATTTTTTATTATATTCCTGTTTCTTTTGCTTGAATAATTCATCATCTTTTATTTTCTGGTAATAGTTGGAATTAATCTTTTTTATTTTTTCATTATTTGCATCTCTCCAGTTTTTAAGATATTCTTTTTTATCTGCAGAAATCAGTTTTGTGTTTTCAGTTGAGTTTTCGTTATTCATTTTAATAATTATTTTTATTTTTCATATACTATTTATAAGCAAGATAATTTTTTTATATGCTCTATATACCGATTTGCCTTTTTAGTATATATGATTTTGGCTATATACGCGTATATGTGAATTTCTCTATATACTAAATCGTGGAAAACGGTATATAGACCATAAAATATACTAAAAAGACAAAATCGGTATACAAGCAAAATATAAATTCAAGATTCATTCTAAAGTAAAGCCATCATCGGTAGAAGATGCGACACACTCTGAAGTATATTTCCACCCGTTGCGTTAGGTAATGCCGCCGGATTGAATGGGACTTGAGCGAATGCACCTTTACCGGGTGTCATGGCCTGTTCCATACCCATATCACCAGCAGACATTGCACCGGCAGAAAGATAGCCACCGCGGGGCATACGCTTACGGCCTTTCTTCATCCCTTTACCTTCTTCATCTAGACCAAAACCAAAGAGAGATCCAAGCGAATCAGCCAAACCCACGATTGGCGATGCAACATCACCAATAACACCACCACCACGGGGCATACGCTTACGGCCTTTCTTCATCCCTTTACCTTCTTCATCTAGCCCAAAACCAAAGAGAGACCCAAGCGAATCAGCAACACCAACAAGAGGCCGAGCCACATCACCAATAACACCACCACCACGGGGCATACGCTTACGGCCTTTCTTCATCCCTTTACCTTCTTCATCTAGACCAAAACCAAAGAGAGACCCAAGCGAATCTGCAATATTTACAATCGGCGATGCAACATCACCAATAACACCACCACCACGAGCCATTTTACCTTTACGAGCCATACGAGCTTTAGGAGCAGCAGCAGCGCCGCCCATTTTGCGATATTCAGCGGCTGCCATTTTCATAATATCTTTTGCGGGCATTTGTCCCTTATATTTGGCAAACATTGCCTTTACAACATCTTTGTATTGCATTCCCCAGAATAGTTTATAATACTTACATAATAATAAGAAAAATATTTTGAAAAATATAATTAATATAGAATCTTGTATTTTAATATTGCGGGATTGTGATTCTATATCTAGCGACGGCGGCGGCTGTAGAGCATACCACCAGAAGCACCAGAACCAGCTAGAGCCTCTAAGCCAGATTGAACTACGGGTAGCACCTTTGCAACGGTGCCGGCGTGTTTCTTGGCGGCGTGGAATACGTTCTTAATGCTAGAGAATAAACCCTTACCGGAATCTTGACCTGTTAGAGCAGCATCAGAAGGAGCATCCTTTTCTTGGAGAGCACCAACAAGAGCGGCCTGAGTAGTTGAAGTATCCTTAAATACGGCTGTGCCATTTCCAATTGATACGCTACCAGACTGAATAAAAATTTCATAGGCAAATACTGCAGCGGGAGTGATATCAGCAGCGGGATATCCACCAGCATTTGCGAAGTTTTCACTTGTATAGCTGATTGTATTAGACCACATCACGGAGGCATCACCCTGCATACCAGCGAAAACACCGTTTCCAGTCAAATCAAGAGTAGGGTTGATTAAAACGGGAGTGCCCAGCTGCACCCACTGATTATAAGTTAGACCAGCTTCGGGCGCATTTTTGCAGAAAAGGCGCCAGAGTTCAACACGATTAAAGGTATAATTACCAAAATTACCGTATTGAATAGTCATTTGGGAGATAGGGAATCCGGCACCGTTTGAATTTAATTCATTGCGGCCAGAAATATTTTGACAAATGCGCACGCCATAGAGCTTTGGAATGGTAGAAAGCTTTTGACTATTTGTAGAAACTTGTCCCACACTAGCATAATCTGCAGCAATTGTCACTGCGTGTGCGCTAGATTGCAAATCGGGGAAATCGTAGTTATAAGAGCAAACGGCGGGAATTGGTGTCAAGCTTTGATCGGGGGTAATAAAATTTAACTCAAGATTAGCACCTATAATATTCACGGCAAATGCAGCATTAAGAACTTGAGAAGTTAGAAAGCCTCTTAGATTTAGGGAATTATCTAATGTATACGTAAGACCGAGAGACTGAATTTGTCCGAGAGCCGGGCCGGAATTTATATTGAACGGTGGCACCAGAACGGGTTCCCTAATGGTAAAGACTGCCGTTGTAGTGCCGTCAGCAGCAGTAGCGCTTTTTGCTTGAATCGAAGCACGAGAGAGGCCACGGCACTGAATAGAAGGGGTTAGAGGTTGTTCGGTATATAGATTTGCAGCAGTGCTAGCATAGGAAATAACAGATGTAGAATTTGCAGAAGGGCAAGAGCTTGCAATAAATTCACGCTGCTTTTGGGTAAGAATCCATTCTTTGGCGACTGCAAAAAGCTGCTGACCGGTAAAGGCACGCGACACGTTGTTAATATTGACTAGAATTGAAGATGCATTAGCGTGTAGAGGATACTGCGCAAAACCAATTGTAGGGGAATCAGCACCAACTTGCGCATTAACAGGTGTAAGGGCACCAGCTGCACTAACACCGCACATGACATTAGCAGCATTAGTTGGCACACTAACACTTACAACATATTCAATAAATGCAACTGAATCAATTAGAACGCCCTGCCCTAAAGATAGGATATTACTCCATGACATTACGTTATTATTTACAGATGTAGCGGGATAGGCACGCATCACGGTTTGCTGACCACCAAGCACGACGACTTGCTGCGCGTTCTCGATTAGAAGACGTTGGTCAAAAGCGGGCTGAACGGGAAGTTGAGATGCCATTTTATAGTTAAGTTATATTTACTATTTAATTAGAATATTTTTTTTCTAAATAAAATGAATTAATTCTAGAAATAGAAATAGAAATAGAAATAGAGAAAAGAAAAAGAAAAAGAGAGTTGTCCTTCTAGAGAGAATTTAAATTGTTTTGAATTTTGTCTTTGTTGTTGTTGGGTTTTGTAATAAGTTGGTAATAATTTCTATTTACATTTCCCGCCCCTTTTTTCATATTTTCCACTCAATATAGACGGGAAAATTGAAACTTGATACTTACATTTTCACCAGTTGGAATTAGATAGGGTAATTCCGAACCATCTTTATATTGTACCCATATTTGATAACTAATCCCGCGCAGTTGGCTATTGCTAGTTAGAATATAATTCCTTAGTAGAACGGCACTATAGAGGAATGAGCCAGTAAGATTAAAGAATTGATCGCTTGTATCTATATCTAAATCAGTGAATACTTGATTGTACTTAGTATTGCTGCCATTTTCGAAATCACTCAAAAGTGTCATATTAGTCTTAATTATTATTTTATCAACAAGAATAAGTTTAAATATAGTTTCTTGTGATTGCGTGCTAGTACCAGTTAAATTTAGCACATATTGAAGGTATCCGGCTTGGTCGCCTGCAATGGTTGGCAATTTAAAATATTGTAGTAAATTTGAATTCACATAGATGCCATTACCTGATGCCGTGTAAAATTTAGGGTCATAATTCAATGTAAGCCGCTTAGTTGTATAATCTAGAGACCAAAAGGGGCACGAATCAACAGGAAAAACGCCAGTGATTGCCGCTTGTAATGCAGTATAACAAGCTAAATAGGCAGCATTTACAGCATCTACAACTTTTTGTAAGTCATAAAATGCTAATTGTGCTTGTGATGGTAAAATAGTTTCAGTAGATGTAAAAACACCAGCAATACCAGTAGGGGAAATACCAGTAATTGAGCTACCAATTGTTGCTAGTAATTTATAATCATAAATGCCTATAGCATTGTTAGATTCACTAACTAAATATAGATAATCTTCTAGACGTGATAATGCAAGATTAGAAATATATGTATCCGCAAATGTTTTTACATCTAATTGCCCGAAAGATTGCAAAGAAAACTTAGTAAGCGTGCTTCCCAAATTATAGTTGTAATTAATAGCCTTAGTAATATATGATGCAAAAGTATTTGCCGTTAAATGCCATTCACGCAGTGAATATGTATTATTTGATATATTAACTACAACTTTGCAAATATTATTAGTTGTGGCAATTAGAGCATAACCAACATTTGGTAGGTAATCATCCCAAATAAGACTAGTAATTTGAGGGTTTGTTTCGTTAGAGCTTACTTGAACCCAATCAGAGCCAGCTGCTAGAGTTGGTACTTGATTAGGGCTTGTGCCAGTAAGTACAATAGGATTTGAAAGAACATATAATGCTAGACCATAAGTTGCGAAAACGTACCCTTCAGGGGAAACACTAATTTGTGCGTCAGGTAAAACCGTTAGACTTGGAATATTATAAAAATTAGTCCATACGCCACCGGCATTAATATAATTTAGTTCTGCACTTGCAGGATTAAATACGTTATTCGGAGTAAATCCAAGACCAATACAAAGATTTGGATTATAATAACTAACCGACGTTTGCAGTGTCCCGGGCACGGCGCCGGGCACCAAACCAGCAGTAAATCCCGCCCAATTATTAGGCCATCCGGCATTTTGGTATGTAAAAGGAGCACTAATATTTACACCAAAAGCAAAACTAGAACCATCATTTACCATTAGAGACGTGATATTATCAGCAGTTGCGCACTTTTCAACATATGGATTTACACCGTAAATATTCCAGTTGTTAAATGGCGTTGCGGGGTTAATATTAGCACCCATACCAAGAGTAGGGTCATAATTATTATTTGCAACTACAAATGACGCATCCGCGCTACTAATAAGACAAGATGATATATTTAATAGTGTATTTGGTAATGGCCCTTCGTTTTCTGCTACTTGGCCTAAATAATTATATATAGTTGCATATGGCGCACCGGTATAATACCAGCACACCAATACATTAGTGCCATCTGTTGTAGCACAAGCAATATTAGTTAATGCACCAAGCGTTCTAGAATCAGTTATAGCCCATTGCTGAACGAACGCATTACTTACTACACGATAACTATATACTGTTGGTGTAGGTAAATTTACACATACTAGTAGGGCTTGCGCAACTGTGCTATAATATGCATTCACAATATTTGTAATAACTTGACTATCTAGTAGTAAGCCGCTCTCATCATAAACGTGAATCGCATTGAATGATGCAACTATAAAATTGCTTAACTCACTGTCATAAACGGTATATTGTGGTATTATAGGGTCGCCAAAGCTATTTAGTGGTGTAAAAGTATTTTCTACACTAACTTGTGTTGAACCCTGATATTTATAAAGTGTAATATCGTAATCACTATTGCAACTAGCAATATATTGATAAGTGGCTGTAATTGGATTTGTATTTGGAAAAGATACGTAAGCATCCTCAAAATGAATAGTTCCGGCGCTATCTTCTAATTGCAACCCAACTTGAAACTCATTATAAGGCAAATATCCCATAGTAATGCCGCTTAAATCACTAATTTTAAGCTTGTTAATTGCAACTTCATAATTGCTAGCATTATTTAAGATAGGAACGGAACAAGTTTCATTAACGTATGATGATTTTGGTATTTCGGTATCATTATAATTTAGATTAGTAAAATATAACACGGGCGCGGTATCTGCATATACTCCGGATGCCATAATAAGAAAAGCAATTTATACTAATGATAACTTAGAAAATAATAAAAAAATATATTCCATATTACAAAATATTATTTAATCTAACATACTCATGAACCCTTCCGCCAAACTATCCATTAATCCCTGTTCTAGTTGGTCTGCAATTCCACCCCCACGCGTCTTTGTATCTAGATTATGTATTTTATTACGTGCTTTATTTAGAATAGAAAATGCAATTATTTTTTTAGCGTGATTAGGTAGATATTTCATAAGCATTTGCCCGTGCTTGAGTCCTTTCTTTGTCAATTTGTATGAATCCGCCGTTTCTGTTATGTGGCTTGGGTGAATGCTTAAATGGCGCATTAATCCCGTTCCGGCTGGTTGCGCATTTACTGCTGCAACATTTGCTGGTGGTATATTTGCTAATGCATTAGCATTAGCTGCATTTGCATTTGGTGCAACTGCTACTATATTTGCTGGTGGTTGTGCTATTGCTGCTACTAATGCGGCGTCTGCGGCATTTGCTGCTGCTGCTGGTGCTGCTGGTGCCGCCGCTGCGGCTGCTGCTGCTGCTGGTGGTGGTGCTAGTGCTGGCATTGCTGCCGCTGCTGCTGCTGCACGAACTCCAACAACACGTTGTCCTGTTTTGGAAAGTCCCAATGTCTGTGCATCGTAGTCTTCCATCTCTTTTAATTGCTCTAATGGTTTAATTCCTTCTGTTAACCGTTTATTAAACGCTAAGACTGGCAAAGCCCTATTTAGTGTTTCTACTGTATCATTTAATTCTGCTATTGCTTCTTCTTTTTTCTTTAATTTATCTACTGCGTCCTGTTCTGCTTGCGTATAGTCTTTTTCTTGTTTTCCAGCAACCCGCTTTTCAAATCCCCTAAATGCTTTATCATATTTACGACGCAAGTCTTTCAAATTCCCTTCAGATTTTAATAGCTTGTCTTCATAATATGTTAGTTCTTTTGAAAATTCTTTGAGTAGTTTCCCACGTTTTTTTAGGTCTTGTTCTTTTACTTGTTTTTCCATCTGTGTACGCTGTGTGGCTGCGGCTACTGGTGCTTGTTCTGCAACTTTTCGTCTAACTAGTTTTTCCTCTGCTGCTAGCTTCTGTCTTGCTGCTTCAGCCTTTCTTTCAGCTTCTGCAGTTGCTAGACGACGTTTTGTCTCTATTCTTGTTTTCTCGCTTTCTGCTGCTCGCGCGCCCCGTTCTAGCGCAGCACGATTAGCTTCTAGAATCTTTTCAAGTTCTCTTTCTTGTTTAAGTTTTGCTGCCGCCGCAATTGCTACATCATCTCTACGTGGTTTCGCTTGCTCTCTTAGTTTTTCTAGTTCTATTAACTTGCGTTTTGCATCTGCTAGTTCTACTTTTGATAGTGGTTCCATTTGTCCGATGTCAATTCCATATTCTCTTTTCACTAGATTGGAAAAATCAGATTGTGAAATATTAGGGTTTTCCTTTCTAAAATCTTGAATTATTTTTACTTCCTTTTCTCGTGTTGTTTTTGCTGCGCGTATGGCTTGTGCTTCTTGTTCCGTCTTTTTCTCTTGCATTTTTTTTATATCTTCCCTTCGCATTGCTTCAATATCACGGCTTTGCAATCTCTTTAAAATTTCAGAACCCTTTTTCTTCTTCAGTTCTAAAAAGGTCTTTGCCTTTTTAGCATCTTTCTTAGATTGCTTCTTCTTTTTAATAGAATCCATTTTGATGTATCTATATATCTATTATAAATAAATAAAAAAAATAAAAAATTAGATAATATTTTATATGAATCTAAATCCAGATATAGAATTTTCTTGTTCTATACCACGGCCACGTAAATGCCCTATTCGACTTGCAAATTTTGTTATTAAATGCACTCTACTGCGTGTGCTTTGTGGTATTTGCTTTTTTATTATATCCGTGTTCTGATAAATAAAACCTTCGTTTTGTTGAGTTAATAAACCATTAGAACGTAATATTTCCATTATAAAATCAGCACAATTCCAACTATCAAACCTATAAAGATAAAAATGGTCTTCGCCAATATCTAATCGTGTCTTTGTTAAAATACTATTCATTGTTCTTGGTACCGCATCTAATGGGACTTGTAGATATTGAGAGTTTGGCAACGGTTTATAGGGTGTAATACTTATATTTTCGTTCTTTTCAATTCTAAAGGGTATTATATTGCCGGTATCGTCAATAACATCAACCCGCAACGATATATGGTAATAAGCATCTATATTATGCTTTATCATTAATTCACGCATTAAATCATTCGTTATTTTATTTACAAGAAACATTATTTTATCGTCTACGGGCTGTTTTTCTAGTATCATAGAGGTAATGCCAAAATTACCATACTTACTTAATACATCTTTTACTGAATCAGTATATTGTGTTTTTTCACCTAATACATTAGATACATTAGATACAATCGTTTGTGCAGGATTCACAATCCCGCGCGCAACATTAGTAAAAGCAGGAGCACCTAACGTACTAATAACACTATTAAATCCACGTTTAATTTTACCAAACATACCAGAAAGGAAATTGCCGCCACGTTCCATATTTCTACGTCTTTTACTTATTTCAATTGCTTGCATTTGTGCTACTGCTTGTTTCTTTGTCATATATTTAGAAGAAAATTCGTGCTGTGGGTCGTCTTTCAAGCGTAATTTATAACGACTGCCCCGACGTTCTAAATAATACGGCATTTTCTAAGATTGTAATATGCTACATTATATGATTATTTTTATTGCTATATAATAATAATAACTAAAATGAGTATTCTTACAACTCGAACGAAAGATAGCGAACAAATAGCCACATCACCAACAACGGACTATTTCATTACTGAAAATGAAAATGCCGGTGAAATGTCAATTACTGGCAGTAAGATAATGCCGGCGTTTGATATGAAAAAGAAAAAGGTATTTCATTGCTTTTTCTCTGGTGCTACTGGCTCGGGCAAATCTTATCTAGCACGTAAATGTATAGAACAAATAAAGCCTAAATTCGTATTTGTATTTTCTAGTATTGATGATGGCGACTATGATAATATTAAAGGTGTTAAAACTATCCACGTAGATTTGAATGATATTATGCAAAAACAACATTTAGACACGCATCAAATCTACGAAACTATTCCCGATGATTGTATTTGTATTTTTGATGATATAGTTTCTTTTGGTGCTAAGATGGCTAAACCCTATATAGAATTACGAATGATTCTTTTACAAAAGGGCAGACACCGCGGGCAATCTGTTTTTGTTTGCGAACAACAAGCGATGGCAGGCAATCAGAAAGGCGCACGTGAAGTATTGCTTAATTGCTCACGTTTCTTTTGCTTTCCTAAAAGTAATTTTAATTCATTTCAAAAGCTAGCTAAACAATATTTAGGCCTAAATGAAGAACAAATTAAAAAGTGTAAAAGCTTAGGACGATGGGTCATGATTAACAAAAACTATCCATCTTGGCTGGTTTCTGAAAAAGAAGTATTAGTTTTCAACTAAATCCAAATACCTTTCTAATATCATGCAGACTCAATAAT
>Ga0214921_10010682_pt1 | contig 11310 bp, 11 predicted proteins | sample LL1505_MetaG_FD_177992 | JGI IMG/M metagenome (GOLD analysis project Ga0214921, IMG submission 177992) | Freshwater microbial communities from Lake Lanier, Atlanta, Georgia, United States - LL-1505 | ecosystem: Environmental > Aquatic > Freshwater > Lake | place: USA: Georgia | collected...
TATCAACCGAATAACCTGTAGAGATTATGCGATCAAGTTCAGACTCGAGAAGATTACGATCAGTAATAGTTCTATGGGTAAATTGATCTAAAGGTAAGTTCTCAAGAATCTTAGATCGCTCTTCAGAAGACTTAAAAGCTAACAGAAGTTTGCCACTAGCACTACTATGCGCCGGAATAGCTTGATCATGATCAAGATGAAGACGCAGAGCCCAGTTTGCCTCGACTCTATCAAGGTAAAAAAGTTCTCCGCGTTTTAATACGGCCAGATTACATGTTTCTCCAAGTTCAAAGACTAATTTACGTAAGATCGTATGTCGAATGGAGGCAACATTGTCATGTGTCAAAGTTTTAATTGCTAAATGAGACAATCTCACACCGGGGGCATAGGTTCTTCCCCCAGGCTCTCTTGAGACCAATAAAGCCTCTTCAAAAATAGCTAAAGTTCGATGTAAAGATGCTTTGGGCATACCCGTTAATTGCATCAGTTGTGCGAGAGTAGCAGGTTGTTTCAAACTCACCAAAGCCTCTAGAATGACAACTCCTTTGAGAAGGGAAGAGTTTTCACTGACATTTTCCTTTTTGATTGTCTCTGGATGTGTATAAATGTCTTTTTCCATCTTTTTATTGTAAAAATTTAATATTTAAATGAAGTTGTTCACTCTATTGGAACGAATTCAGTTAATTTTAAATAAATACCTAGTATTTTTACCTATACGAAACATCTTGTTCCATTTAGTGAGAAGAGTTATCTTAACTTAATATACATTATGAGTAAAGATTTAAAGAGAAAAACCATTTATTGAGGGAGCAAGTTTATGATGAAAACTCGTCATCTAGTTTCAATAATCTCTGCGGTAGGGTTGTTCATGACACAACTGATGCTGATGCCTCAAGCCCACTGTCAAGCTTGGCCAACTAAACCGATCAAATTTATTGTGCCTTATCCACCAGGGGGTGGAACAGATGTTATTGCAAGGATTCTTCAGGAGCCTTTGAGTCAAGAGTTGGGGCAACAAATAATTATTGATAATCGTGGGGGCGCTGGAGGTTCTATAGGAACAGATATTGCCTCAAAATCACCACCTGATGGTTATACAGTTTTATTTACCTTATCATCTCATACGATTAACCCAGCAATCTATACAAAATTAAATTTCGATACTGAAAAAGATTTCCTACCAGTAACGTTGTTAGCATCATTACCGCAAATTTTGGTCGCAAACCCAAACTTTCCAGCTAAAACAGTTAAGGATGTGATTCAAATAGCAAGATCAAAACCAGACACGGTTTCATTTGCATCAGTGGGTAACGGATCTCCTGGGCATTTGGCCGGAGCAATGATGGCTATTTATGAAAACGTCTCTATGACTCACATACCCTATCGTGGAGGAGGTCCTGCTGTGAGTGATGTTATGGCAGGTCAGGTACCATTGCTTTATGTTTCTATCCCTGCGGCAGCTAATTTTGTGAAGGCAGGAAAACTAAATGCTTTGGCAGTATCTACAGTGAAAAGATCGCCATTATTTCCTGATGTGCCCACTATGGCAGAAATGGGGTTTAAAGATTTTGAGGTCGATTCGTGGTATGCAATGTTTGTTCCTGCCGGAACTCCCAAATCCGTTATTGATAGATTAAATGCTGCAACGAATAAGGTTTTAGCAGACGCTGTCGTAAGAGAAAAACTTTTAGGTCAAGGAGCTGAGGCGGTTGGTGGTTCCCCGGGTGAGTTAGGAGCAATCGTAAAAAATGAACTCGTAAAATGGAAACGTGTAGTAAAAGAAGCCAAAATTAAACCTGAGTGAGGAATTGATTTAGAAATCAAGTGAAGAAAAATGACAGCCGTAAAAAACTTAATTGAGCGCGCTCGTGTCGCGCAAAAAATATATGAAAACTACACTCAAGAAGAAGTCGATTTAGTCACTGAGGCTGTTGCTTGGGCGATTTTAAAACCAAGCCGAAATCAAGAGTTAGCAACCCTTGCAGTTCAAGATACTGGCCTGGGTAATGTAAATGATAAATTTAAAAAGAACTACAGAAAAACCTTGGGACTTATGCGGGATTTAAAAAATGCCAAAACAGTTGGAATCATCGCTGAGGATGCAAAAACCGGTTTGACAGAATATGCAAGACCTGTAGGTGTAGTTGCAGCAATAACGCCATCTACCAATCCTGGCGCGACCCCAATGAATAAAATTTTAAATGCGTTGAAATGTCGTAACGCTATTATTATTGCACCATCTCCTAAGGGCCACTCAACCTGTGAGCACTTGCTTGAATTTGTATATCAACAGCTTGATCAAGTGAAAGCCCCTAGAGATTTAGTTCAAGTATTATCTCCGCCAATAACAAAAGATGCGACCCATGAATTAATGCAACTTGCTGATTTAGTCGTTGCCACTGGTTCGCAATCGAATATTAGAGCGGCTTATTCATCAGGAACGCCAGCCTTTGGCGTCGGAGCTGGTAATGTTCTTGTGATCATAGATGAGTATGCTGATTTAGGTCTTGCTGCTAACAAAATTTCACAATCGAAAACTTTCGATAATGCTACCAGTTGCTCGAGTGAAAATGGCTTGGTATTACTCGCTGATGTATATGAAAAGGCAATTGTTGCATTGGAACAGGTTGGTGGTGTAATGTTGGATAGTGAGGATAAAAATCGCTTAGAAAAAGTGATGTTTCATAATGGCAAATTAACTTCTGCTGTAACTGCTCAATCAGCTGCTTTTATAGCAGAGTATGCAAACCTATCTCATCCTAAAGCAAAAGAAGCAAAATTTTTTATGGTTGCAGAAGATGGTTTTGGTCCATCGGCACCTTTTTCAGGAGAAAAATTATCCCCTGTATTAACTGTTTGGAAAGCAAGAAACTTTGAGCATGCAATCGATATTGTTAATCAAGTTTATGCCTATCAGGGGGCCGGCCATTCTGTGGGACTACATACAAATCAGGGAGAGATAATGGAGACTCGCGCTAGTCAACTAGCGATAAAATTACCTGTTGCCAGAGTGATCATTAATCAAGCACATGCTATTGCAACTGGCGGTAGTTTTGATAATGGCTTACCCTTTTCTCTTTCGATGGGATGTGGTACTTGGGGGCGTAATAATTTTTCAGAAAATATGCATTATCGTCATTACTTAAATATCACAAGAGTGGTCCGTCCAATTCCTGAAATTGTCCCTACAGTAGAGGAATTATTGGAGCAATACTTTAGTAAATTTTCACAATCGTGAAATTTGTCAGTCAAGGACCCTTAATTGCTCATTCCCTTTTTTAGCCATGTCGCTTAACCACCTTACCGATATTTTGCTCGATTGGGAAACACGGCAAAAGGATAAGCCTTTTTTGTTTGCACCTGAAACTGATTCAGTATTGACGTATGGTCAATTAGCAAGAGAAGCAAGACATTTTGCAACTTACTTAGATGATGAAGGGATTTCTAGTAGCGGACATATTGGTCTTTATATGAAAAATGGTCGGCAAACAACGACAGTATTTTTGGCGACTATGTTTTGTGGTCGAGTGATCACCCCATTGAATTTATTAGCACCTATAGATCAGCTAGCTTGGGTTTTAGACCATAGTGAGATTGAACTCTTATTTTATTCTCCAGATAATAAGTCAAACATATTTGCGGCACTAGAAAAAGCACAGCGGAAAATCAAGTTGATTGAGCTTGATCCTGATTCTCCACACGGACATTTTATGCATTATGAGGTGGGTGATTTCCCTAAGGGAGATGAAAATCATCCTGCGCTTTTGATGTATACCTCGGGGACAACTGGCCAACCCAAAGGAGTGTTATTAACCCACGCCAATCTTCTGCATTCGGCTCATAGTCTTGCAAAGTGGCATTCCTTAAGTGAAGCTGATATTGTTCTCAGTTCATTACCCATTTATCACATCAATGGCCAAGTTATATCAACTATCACTCCTTTTGTATCGGGTGGTTCAGTTGTTGCTCCCCATTCATTTTCCGTGACGCATTGGTGGAAATACGCTATCCAATATCGTTGCACTTGGATCAATATGGTGCCGACCATTATTGCTTATTTAATCAATGCAATGAAAAGTGGAGTTGCGACACCAAATAAAGAAGATTTGCAGGGAATTAAATTTGGTAGATCTGCTTCTGCACCGCTTCCACCAGAGCATCATAAGGAGTTTGAAAATTTATTTGGGATTCCTATTATTGAAGGTATGGGGATGACAGAATCTGCGTCGATGGTTTTTTGTAACCCTCATGATGTCAGACGTCGCTATGGTAGCCCAGGCTTGCCTTGTGGTGTTGAAGCAAAAATTATTGATGCGCAAGGACAAATACTTGGGGCTCATTCAGTTGGTGAAATTTGCCTAAGAGGCGAAAACGTAATGCATTTCTACTATAAAAACGAACCTGAAACTTTAAAGGCTTTTGATGCTGAAGGTTGGTTAAAAACTGGTGATTTAGGCATGCGAGATGATGATGGTTTTTATTTCATTACCGGAAGATTAAAAGAGTTAATTATTAAGGGGGGTGAAAATATAGCTCCTAGAGAGATAGATGAGGGTATATTGAAGCATCCAGCCGTTTTAGATGTTGCAGCTGTTGGAATCTCGGATGTAAATTATGGACAGGAGATTATGGCGTGCATCATATTAAAACAAGGTGCAATATGCACTGTTCAAGAAATCAAAGATTTTTGCCAAAAAGAATTAGGTAAGTTTCGAACTCCCAAGCACATCTTTTTCATGGATGAATTGCCACGAGGGCCGTCGGGTAAAGTCCAGAGATTAAAACTGTTAGAGCTTGTTAAGCTTGAGGATTAAAAGTAAATATTTGCAGTGACCCAAATACCTAATGCAATGAGGTAACATCCCAAAAGAATTTTTCTTACTGAGCCATTCATTTTGTTAAGTTTTTTAGATGCAATAATTTGTGTGATTGCTGCGCAAATGCCTAAGATTAAAACTAAGCCCACATCACTTAGAGCGATACTACCCAATTCATGAACCTTGAACCAGGCTATAGTTAGGAAAACTAAGCTTACATTCGAGGTTATAAAGACAAATAAAATCGATAAATCTAGACAAACCAAAATCGGAAGTCCTACCCACATTGTCAATAATGGCATTAATATAGTTGCTCCACCAAGTCCAAATAAAACAGATGAGATTCCTGATAGCGCTCCGGTGAATATGAGCTGGTATAGCTTTGGTTGAATAGGTTGGCCTGAGGATTTTTCATTAGGTGTTTTGCCGAATAAAGTCCATAGTCCAATTAGGACAATCGTTATTGAGAAACCAAGCCGAAGATGATTATCGGTTAGTTTAGTTGCTACGAAACTTGCCAGAATAATAAAGGGTAGTGCGCTGAAAATTAAACTAAGTGCTATCTTTTTGGATTTAGTTTTATCTGTTAATACAGCAAAAGCTTTGGGCGCACTGCCTAAAATAATCGTACATAAACTGCCAATGACAATTAATTGAAATGGTGGGTGAGTTGAATTAGGAGCTATTTGAAAGGCAACATCTAATGCGGGTACTATAAATGCACCCCCGCCAATTCCAAATAATGCCATCAGAAACCCGGTAAATATACCAATTGATGCAAAAATTAAGTAGAACATGAATGAATGTCTTCGATTATAAAAATTTGATACAAAGTAGAAGCAATAGTTAATATTTAACTTATAAGGGTAATCGGTATAGACTAATGCATATTAGTTAGTCTCATATGAAAATTGATTGTTTAAAGAGAATTCTGATAATGATTGAGGCTTACGAAATAGTAGTTCTCAAAAGCTTTATATTAAATACATTATAGGGATGATTTAAATTTTATATTTTTATATTATTTAGAAGGTAATAAATTTTTACTGTAGTTAGTGAAATTAGGCTAACAATAAATGATTGTAAGCATCGATTGCATGGAACATGTTTTTTGAATAAAAATCTCTTGAATCACTAGATGATTGTGAAGTTGGATAAGGCTAAAGTATGTGCCGCAATCATTCCTTCTTCATCTGTCGGAATGCGTAAACATAAAACTTTTGAATATTCAGTAGATATGACGGTTTGTCCTGTAGCATTTTTGGCTTCATCTAGTTCAACTCCAAGCCATTCACAGCCTTTTAAAACTTCTTTACGAATATGCACAGAATTCTCACCAATACCACCTGTAAAGACCATCGCATCAAGACCGCCTAATGCCATGGCTAAACTGCCAATTTCGCGTTTTACACGACTAATAAAGTACTCAATTGCTTCTTTCGCAGCAGGTGAATCAGAACTTTCTAAAGTACGCATATCGTTCGAAATACCTGATAATCCTTTGAGTCCAGACTCTTTGTATAGAAGATCAGAAATTTCTTTTGCCGACATTTTTTTATGATCCATCAAATAAAGCAATACTCCAGGATCAATATCACCACATCTTGTTCCCATTGGCAATCCATCTAAAGCAGAAAAGGCCATAGTGGACGCGATGGATTTACCTTCTTTGAGAGCGGCCATAGAAGCCCCATTACCTAAGTGCAATACAATTACTCGTCCATTGGCATGCTCAGGGTAAAGTTCAGGTAATTTCTTTGCAATAAATTCGTAAGATAAGCCATGAAACCCATAACGACGAATCCCCTCTTCGTAAAAATGGCGCGGTATTGCAAACGTATCATTAATAAATGGCTTATTGCGATGGAATGCGGTATCAAAACAAGCTACTTGTGGAATATTACCGAAGGACTCGCGAGCAGCTTTAATTCCTGCAATATTGTGCGGTTCATGTAAAGGAGCTAGTGAGAGTAAAGTCTCAAACTTTTCTAGAACAGCGTCATTAATCATGACAGGCTCACTATAGTATTGACCACCATGCACCACTCGGTGTCCAACGGCCTTAATCTGCATATCCGCCATATGCTGACTTAACCACTCAATTAACCACTTCAAAGCTGCACTATGATTTTGTGGGGCTTGATCAGCTGGCCATTCATATTTTTCGTTTATCGATTGATCGCTACTTTTTGCTTTAAATGCAGCAGTCGATCCAATCCCATCGATTTGCCCAATAATTAATTGCTCAAGTGCTGGGGCGGTATATAAAGCAAATTTGATTGAAGATGACCCTGCATTGAGTGTCAATAATCCCTGTCTTTGATTGGACATTTCAAACCCCGTTTTAGGTGAAGTTTTTATTTTAGTCTAAGCGTAAATTTTTGATTTTTTCAGAAGAATAATTAAGAGGGTCTAATATAAATGGAGTGAAATAAATCAATTCATCATTTGCACGATTGGCTAGACTCACTGGTGTTTTGTCGGGGAAGGATAAACTAAGTGTGTGGTACAGATTTTGATTAATTTGGTAGGACGGGCGAGATTCGAACTCGCGACCAACGGATTAAAAGAAGTTGTGCCTCTTGAAAAATTAATAAATATCAATGGTTTGTAATGCTATTTTCGCGGTGTGCGATTGATTGTGCGATTGGTTTGTATAAAACGAATACTAGCTTAAGAAGTTAACTGTCGCTGTTTGATAAGTTCGGCAGCAGTAATGCGGACAATCTTACCGTCAACTGTGGTCACAATTGCTGTAATAGTTTGGATTGCTAAGTCTATGGCTGCTTGTCCAGCACGTTGCATAGCATAATAAGATCCAGCTATGTCAGGATCTGAAGAGTTAAGAATGTCATTGATAGGTATAGTCATCATTAACCTTGATTAATTTGTACTCATTTAAGCATGAACACTCATTTTTAAACCGAGTGCATTTATCACTTTCGATATAGTATCGAATCTTGGTTGAGAACCTTCGGATAAAGCTTTATAAAGACTTTCACGACCTAAACCAGATTCTCTAGCAACTGTAGCTATAACTTTGGCTCCTCAAATAGGGGGCAATTTCAGCTTGACTTAACAGTTACTATTTGACGTTGGAAGTATGGTTTAGATTTTATCTAGGCGATCTAGAATAAGTTTTGCGAGGATGGATTCATCTCCATTAAAGGCTAATTCCATTGCCTGATATATTTGTTGTTGCTGTAAATTTGAATAATCTAGTTTGTAGCCAGCTGCTTGACTCAGTTGAGAAATGAATATACGTTGAACGCGGCCATTACCTTCTCGAAACGGATGTAGGGCGTTGATCTCGGATAGGTAGTGCGCCAATCTTGAAGATAAGCTCTTTTTGTCTAATTCTTTTAACCAATTTTCGCTAGCTAACTTATTAAACATCTCATTTGCCGAAGATTCAATAAAGCGCACATTAGCAAAACGGCTATTTCCACGAATAATATCTACTGTACGGATTTCCCCTGCCCAGTCATATATGTCTTGAAATAGTGCTAAATGAATGCGTTGCAAGTATGTGAAATTAAACTGGCTAACAACGGGATTTTCTAGAATTTCAATTGAGCGTAAAGTGGATAACTCACCTTCGTAAATTTCTAATTCTTCTGCGCTAGTAATGGCTGCTTTGTTGCGAAGTACGTTGGTACCCGGATAGCAGTAGGTGTCATCCGCGTCGTAGCGTGACATGACGTTGTTTAGTTTCTTCTAACAATTGAGCAATGCTCTTTTCGCCTGAAACGTAATCAGCCAGGTTTTTTTCTAGTTGCTTGGTAGGAATAATACCCTCAATGCGAGCAGAAGCTACGGCATTAGAAACGTTGTATTGGCGAACCTGTGATTGAGTAGAAGATTTAATAGGCATATCCTTATTTTAATAGATTTTGAATCAATTTCATAGTAAAAATAGCCAGTAATATTTTAGAAATATCCTAAAAATTAGAGAGCTTGAGCCTCAAAAGCCTTACTCAAATAGGGATCAATGTCAGCCTGATTAAGAAGTGGGGTGAGAGGGGCAAGGTATTTCAAAACAGAAGGCATATCCCTTGAAAAAATTATCTACCAGCTTATCAAGGCGCGAACTAAACTTTATTTCTTCCACAACCTACAGAGCATCTACATGATTCCATCAAACAAAAATGGCTCACAAAATTTCTTATGTAAGCCATTGATATATTTGGTAGGACGGGGGAGATTCGATTTTGCGACCAACGGATTAAAAGAAATATCGCCTCTTGAAATGTTAATATAAATCTGTGGTTTGTAATGCTATTTTAGCGGCGTGCGATTTGCCTTTTATTAGATGTGGTTGAAGTCCCTGACGGCCCACCATTAAAAAACCCTCAATAGAGATAGTGGTAGTTTTGTGTTTTGGGAGTTACAAGATGCTTTAGTATTTTGATATTAATATTGATAAAAATTTGAAGAGCGATACAAACTTTACTTGATGCTTTTCGAATCAATCTTATCTGTGTCAGAATAATTAAAGGTTTTTTAATCAAGGCATTAGATTTTTATGACTTGTTCCTACCCAAATCCATCTTCTTTTTAAATAGGGTGGCAGCTGCTAAATGTGTAATAAATAATTTCATTTAACTAAATATATAAATCGGAGAATAATGAATAATTTCCTAGACGGTAAGGTGGTTTTTATTACTGGTGGTGCAAAGAATTTGGGTCGTGCAATGGCACTTGAATTTGCCAAATGCAATGTGAATATTGCGATTAATTCGAGAACAAATTCTCAAGACCTAGAACAAACTTTAGAAATGATATCTAAGGCTGGAGGTAATTCAATTGCTTGTGTTGGAGACATCACTAATCGTTTAGAGGTTGATCAAATGGTTGAGAAAATTCAACAAGCGTTTGGTAGAATTGATATTATGATTAATAATGCAGTCACACATGCTACGGAACCATTTTTAGAACTTAGTTATAACGATTGGCGCCAAACTATAGACGTTACATTAGATGGTAGTTTTCATTGTACGCAAGCAGTTGTGCCTATGATGATTCAAGGTGGTGGAGGGAGTATTATTAACATGGGTGGTATGTTCGGTCATATGCCAGTTCCAAATCGATCCCCCTCCTCAGCGGCTAAAGCCGGATTAGCTGGCCTTACTAGAGCATTAGCCCTAGAGTTTGCGAAATACAATATTAATGTGAATTATTTGGCTCCGGGACCTGCTAATACTCAAAGAGATCCGTTAAAGCCTTTTCAATTTGATTTAAGTAAAATACCCTTCGGTAGATTTACGGAAGCTTCAGAAGTTGTCAATATGGTGATGCTGTTAAGTGGTAAAGAAGGTCGATTTATCACAGGGCAATCTATCCACGTTAATGGCGGCGTTTTTATGAATAATTAATCAGGTTTTATATTCGCAATTTTTGTAATACCAGACCATTTCTTGATATCCTCCTTTAAGAAGTTTTTTAACTGGTTTGGAGTTCCCCCTGCGGTATCAATTCCTAATGGCAATAGTTTTTTTTGAGTATCTCCAGCATCTAATGCTTTATTAATTTCTGAATTCAGTTTCACAATAATCTCATTTGGCGTACCAGCGGGAGCGGCGAAACCAAACCATGTATTGACATCAAAATTAGGTATCAAAGTCTCATCTATAGTAGGTAAGTCAGGTAGTAAAGAAGTTCTTTTGGGGCCTGCTACAGCTATAGCCTTGAGTTTTCCAGATGATATGTGTGGCATGACCGTTGATGTAATAACGAATAAAGAATCTATTTGCCCGCCTAATAAATCTGTTAACGCCTGTGGACCACCTTTATATGGTACGTGAACAATATCAACACCTAATTTACTATTAAATAATTCTCCGGCTAAATGGGGTGAAGTCCCAGATCCACTAGATCCATAGGTGAGTTTTCCAGGTTTTGATTTTGCAAGCGCTACATATTCCTGAATATTCTTAACTCCAAGATTTGGGTTGATCACCAAAACATTGCTAGCAAAACCAGCTAAAGTAATTGGCGAAAAGTCTTTTTCAATATCGAAAGGAAGATTCGATGAAAGTGCAGGATTGATAGCGTTGGCGACTGTCATTAACAAAATGGTATATCCATCAGCAGGTGATTTTGCAACATAATTAGTACCAATATTAGTTCCAGCGCCTGGCCTATTATCGACAATAAATTGCTGGTTTAAAGACTCGGATAATTTATTTGCAACCACTCTTGCAATGACATCAGCTCCCGACCCTGGAGGGAAGCCAACAATTATTTTGACTGGCTTGCTTGGATAGTTATCAGCCTTTGATATAAAACTTATCAAGGCTAAACCAAAAAATAAAACTATTTTTATGAGAAATGAGGTCAAGAGTAACTTAAATATAGTCAAAATAATTGAACTTTCATTATCCTTAATCTATTATCAAAAGTATCAGAAATTAAGGGTAAGTGCTAGTTATGAATTGATTCTAGAAATTGATGAGGTTGATGTTGATAATTTCGCATAAAAATAAATCAATCA
>Ga0214921_10010683_pt1 | contig 11309 bp, 12 predicted proteins | sample LL1505_MetaG_FD_177992 | JGI IMG/M metagenome (GOLD analysis project Ga0214921, IMG submission 177992) | Freshwater microbial communities from Lake Lanier, Atlanta, Georgia, United States - LL-1505 | ecosystem: Environmental > Aquatic > Freshwater > Lake | place: USA: Georgia | collected...
AAAGCGGGGGCAAAACGTATTATTTACGATACACAAACAATCGTGGGAAACAACGACAGTATCGTATCGGTAACGCCTCAATTTTAACGCTAGTGCAAGCACGTGCAAAGTGCCGATCCGCCTTGAACCAATTTGCTATCGGTGAAGACCCATGCGAAGTCAAAGCCCAAACCAGAGCCATCCCCACATTCGCCACATTCATTGAAGAGCAGTACCTGCCGTACGTTAAAAGCTACAAGCGCAGTTGGGTCTCAGATGTCAGCCTATTGAAGAACCACCTTCTGCCTAGGTTCGGTACGAAGTACTTGGATGAAATCACACGCCAAGACATTGTGAAGATGCATTACGAACGCAAGGCTTCTGGTGCTGCGGCAGGCTCGGCCAACAGGCTTCTCATCATGATGCGGTTCATTTTCAACTTGGCTGTGCGCTGGGAGTTGCCGGGTATCAAGTCCAATCCCACCAAGGGTGTGCCGCTCATGGAGGAGAACAACAAGAAAGAACGATACCTGAGCGTAGAAGAGGCTCAGAGGCTTTACACGGCTGTGTGTACCAGTGAGAACCCAATGCTTCAGTACATCGTGCCTATGCTCATTCTGACGGGTGCTAGGAAGCGTGAAGTACTTGATGCTAAGTGGCAGGACTTTGATTTCCTAAGGCGCATCTGGCGCATTCCAACTACCAAGACTGGCAAGGCTAGGCACGTACCTTTGTCTGATGGGGTTATTAGCCTTTTGAGCGCCATGCCAAGAGATCAGAAGTGTGAGTGGACGTTTGCTAACCCCGACACAGGCAAGCCATATGTGAGCATTTTCTGGGCTTGGGATTCAGCTCGTACCAAGGCTGATTTGTCTGATGTGCGTATCCACGATTTAAGGCACAGCCACGCTAGTTTCTTGGTGAACGCTGGCAGGACGCTTTATGAGGTGCAGCACATCCTTGGCCATACGCAGGTCAAGACAACTCAGAGGTATGCACACCTTAGCCACGACACATTGCTGGATGCTACCAACTCGGTCAATACGGCTCTTGGCGGGATGTTCATGCCAATGGTATCGGCAAGCAATGATGCACAAGTGCAGTTGATTTCGTAATCAGTAGCAGATATGTCCAAAGGCGGTTCTAGACTCGGCGCAGGACGGCCAGCCCACCGACTCAAAGCTGAGGCCTGTTTTGCACTTCATGTGAATTACTTGGCAAAGAATGGCTACCTTGATGAGGGCAACTGGAATCGCTTGTACTGGAAACAAAACGGTCAGACGCAACTTAACGCTTTGATTATTTCCAGAGGTCACTGCATTGATGTGAGCATCGACAGCTTCAAGCAGACCGTTGTCATTACCGAAACGCCATGCCACCTTGGGGGAGCGCGGCGCTGGCTAGTCTGCCCTACGTGCTTTCGCCCAATGGGGGTTCTATACCTTCGGAACAAACGTTTTGCTTGTCGTAAGTGTCAAAGGATTTCATACCAATCCCAGTCTGGTAATGCTCAAGACCGAATGGTCTGGAAGTACCACACCCTTCACGATAAGGTCTGTAACTGGAAGTTAAAGCGGTCATCACGTTTTAACCGCCTGTTTGCAAAGTACGAAGAAGTTGCTTGGCAGTTCGATGAATTGGTTGATCAAGCGTTTCAAAGGATCGCTCAAGCAGACAAATGGTCAGGGTAAATGGCAAGGGTATTTTTTGCTCTAGTCCTAGGAATCCCATTCCCAAAGCCCTGTAAGCACTTGCACCACGTATAACACTTATGCTATATTTAAATCGTGACCTATCAAATCCAATTCTTTAACAAAAAGGTAAAGGACTCCATTGAGTCTTGGCCTGTCGGTGTTGCAGCTAGTTTTGTTCGGATTGCCGAGCAGATTGTTGAGTCTGGCCCCAATCTGGGCTTGCCCTACACCAAGGCGTTTGGTGATGGGTTGTTTGAAATTCGAGCGCGTGGGCAAGAAGGTATTGGCCGAGCGTTCTTTTGCACGATGGTGGGTAAGCGCGTGGTCATTCTTCATGGCTTTATCAAGAAGACACAAGCGACCCCACCAGATGAGATCAAGATAGCTCGTAAACGCATGAAGGAGATTGAATAATGACTGACAAATTCAGCCCAGTGGCATTTAATCCCAAGGGCTATGCAGTAAAACGCCGCAAGGCTGATCCAAAGTTCGCCAAGGCATATGACGCATTGAACGATGAGTTCGAGGCTCTTGCAGCCCTTTTAAAGGCTCGTGCAGCCGCTGGACTGACTCAGGCTGAGGTGGCTAGTCGTATGGGTGTTTCACAACCTGTTGTGGCCCGTATTGAGTCAAGCTTGGGTAAGAAGGATCATTCCCCATCTCTCAACACACTACGCAGATACGCTGATGCTTGCGGAATGAAATTGGTTATTCAGATGGTGGCTCATTAAGAAACAATTGCCAGCGAGCTAATTTTCTAAATCAAAACTGCAACATCCAAGGTGCGTACATAAGGAAGAATTTTGAGCCGAATTAAAGTCATTCAAAACTTCATTGGCCACACAGCAGATAAGTTAGAAAGAGGTCTTCCATTAACTGAGGAAGAACGAAGTTATTGGGCTACTCGTTTACGACTCATCTCAGATGGACACTCTGCAGATTTGGTTCTTGAACTTAAGGCCAGAAGGGGTGAAAGAAAATCCCTAGAACCGAGGCGCAAAAAGATCAGTTTGATACTGCACCTAATTGCTTCCTATCATAAGCCTTGGATAGACCCACGATTACCTGTAGAAGAACAACCAAAGCCAATGAATTTGACAGATGCGATTTACAAGGTGCTTGAGGAAGTGCCTGAAATAATGGCAGATGGCAATAACTATGACTATGAGCAAATTAGGTCTTGGTGGTACGACTCAGACAAGTTGCATATGCAATCTGCAATACGAAGTCTCAATGATCCTGACAACCCATATTGAAGTCGATCCTGTAAATACCCACTAATACATAGATTACTAGTAATAGCATTAGTTAACGACCGTTGGCAGACTCTCATGCATGAACTTGCAATGGGAGTCATGAAGTGTCAAATGAAACGAAAAATTTTTACCGAGAGCGCGATCTTTTAAATGGGATCGTACCTTTCTCATCTTCTACCTTATGGCGTTTGGTAAAAGACGGGAATTTTCCAGCACCTTCCAAATTCGGGGGTATCACGGCTTGGAAGGCTGCTGATGTTAATGAGTGGCTTGAATCCAAATTTCCACCAAAGACTCCTAGTGGTGGAGGTGGGAAATGATGAGCTCACCAATCGATTTGCTGCTACCCCATCTTGAAGGTGTTCGACGCGTAGGAAAAGAGCGATATGTTGCCTGTTGCCCAGCTCATGGTGATAAGCATCCCTCCCTTGCCATCCGTGAAACTGATGATGGAGTTCTTCTTTTACACTGCTTTGCGGGTTGCGAAGTTAGAAGCGTTATGGGCTCCATTGGTCTAGAAGTCTCAGACCTTTATCCTAAAAAAGATGTTTCTGGTCGGAAGCCTGAACGACGTCCTTTCAGCGCGAATGACCTGATAGTTCTAGCCGCTTGGGAAAGCCTCCTTGCATCAATCATTGCTAACGACATAGCCCAAGGAAAACTAACTGATAAAGAACGTCTTTTCATTGCTGCGAGTCGTCTACAACACATCGCGGAGGTAGCCAATGTCCGCTAATGACTTGAACAAACGCATGGAGCAAATTGCCCAAGCAATCGGACTCAAGGCAAACCAGATACCTGACTCATGGGCAGATCCGAGACCATTGGTTGCAGATCTTCCGCCTGCTCCAGTCTTCAACTCTGAAGTACTGCTCCCGAAGCTACTAAATGATTTTGTATTGGACACGGCAGATCGAATGCCTTGCTCACCAGATTACGTTGCAGCTACCTTACTGGTTGCTCTTGGTTCGGTGGTAGGTGCTAAATGCGCATTGAAGCCCAAGCGACGTGATGACTGGTTGATTCCTGCAAACCTTTGGGGCGGAGTTGTTGGAGAGCCGTCGTCAAAGAAGACACCAGCTATTTCTCAGGTAATGCGCTTTATTGATGGGCTCGAGTTCTTGGCAAGTGAAAAATCAGAAATGTTAATGAAGGCGCATGAAGCTGAAAAGGCGGCGTATGAAGCGCATCGCAAAATCATTGAGCAAGAAATGAAGAATGCCGCTAAAGGTAAAGGCTCAAATCGGAGTATGGGCGATCTGAAGGCTGAACTTGAAAATCTTGAAGAGCCTAAAGCACCGCATGTACGTCGCTTCCGCTCTAACGATGCAACCACGGCAAAGCTGGCAGATATGCTTTCTGACAATCCAGAAGGAATGCTGGTATTCCGTGATGAGATTACTGGTCTGCTTGCATCTTGGGACAAGCAGGGCAATGAAGGTGATCGCGCGTTTTATTTAGAAGGCTGGAACGGAACTCAACCATATCGCCAAGACCGTATTGGTCGCGGAGAAGTATGGATTCCTAATCATTGCCTGAGTCTCTTTGGTGGGATTCAACCTGAATTGCTTGCACGATACTTAATTGGTCTATCCAGCTCTCTGGACAACGACGGACGTATGCAACGCTTTCAAGTATTGGTTTATCCAGAACAAGTGGCTTGGTCATGGAGGGATCGTTATCCTACCAAGGGTATTCGTGAAGGTGTTCGTGATCTCTTTCATCACCTATCGGTCTTTGATCCTGAAGAGGCTGGTGCAGCACCTGCAACTGAATTTACCAAGCTGCCATCATTTCACTTTGATGATGAAGCTCAACAAATCTTTATTGATTGGTCGACTGATCTCAATACAGTTCGCATTCCAAAGGAGTCAATGCCACTGATGCGACAGCATCTGGCAAAGTTTGAGCGTCTGTTTTGCTCAATTGCTCTGGTGCTTCACCTGACGCAGGTTAGACCTGGTCCTGCGATAACGGCGGAGACGGCTATGCGAGCCGCAGCTTGGACTCAATACCTAGAAGGGCATACAAAACGAATCTATGGACTTGTAGAGTTGCAGCAGGTAAGTTCTGCAAATGCATTGATTCGCAAACTCAAACAGGGAAAACTAGTTGATGGCTTTACTGTCCGGGATGTACAACGTAAAGCATGGACTGGACTTACGCAGATCACTGTAGTCGAGCAGGCGCTGAGCGTACTGGAAGACCACGGCTACGTCGCAGGTGTTGATCACCAAAATCCATCAGGAGGTCCACAAACTGTTCGCTTTTTCATAAATCCAAAGGTTCAGGATGGATCACCATGACCGATTGGATGGCGTTAGCAGCAGAGTTCTTGAATAAGGGAGTTCAGCAAGAGGATTCAAAAGTACTGACAAAACTGACGAATCCCTTGCCTGATGAAAACGTAACGCCTTCGACAGATTTAGATCAAGAATTCTTTCAATTGGACGTGCAGACAAAACCCTCCTCGGAGGGGGTTGTGTCAGTTTCGTCAGTGAAGTTTGTACGGGACGAATTTGACGATCGTGTCTTATGTACTGATTGCCACAATTATCGTTATGGTCATTGTCATCAGCACATCAGAGCTGGAATAGGTAATTCATCTCAGGTTGGTAGCGACCTTGCGTCGCTTCCCCAAAGGTGTCCAGCGTTTCAGCCGAAAAGATGACCCCAACCCCTTGTCAAAACCAGCTCAGCGGAGACCCACCCGTGGGGCACACCCCATATTCGGCCCTTAGCTTATGGCTTGGGTACGCATAGTATTTTGCTCAAGTGACCGGCGCAGAAAATTGTTCCACTTTCTAAGTGGAAACGTTTCCACCCCTCCACATAGACCCCACCACAGCCCTAACCGTAGCCCTGTCTGCATCACACAGCGACATGTAATCAGTAACAAACGAGTCTTCAACCACACCGCCATACCTAAGCCAGCATGGGTCAACCTTGAGCCACTTAGCTAAGACTTGCATGTTCTGCTCTTTGGGAATGAATACGCCGTTTAACCACTGCCGAGCAGCATGTGGGGTGACGTTGAATTGACGGGCTAAGTAACTAGCCGAGGTGGGGTGACCGTTGGCTTTAAGCTGATCTAAAAGGCGGGTGGAAAACTGCTGGGCTTCAGTGGACATCCCAGATTAAAGCAGCCACAGCACATTACTTCCAGCCATCTCTTCCTTAGCGATTCCCACCACTTGAATGACTGTCTCATCAGAACCCACATGCAGGTAAGCATCTTCTTCCAAGGGAATCCAGCCGATGGACTCTGCTTGGATTTGAGCTAGTTCTACTTGGAAGTCTTGTTCTATGGTCATTTAATCATCCAGTAAATGGCTGTGACCAGTGAGCCTAGGACTGCGACCATGAAAACTAACAGCATGGCAGCTTTGACATCCAGTTGGCTCATTGAATCAAGACAGCTTGATGGTGTCGCTTCCGCCTATGGCTGGCAGTGAAGATTTAAGTGCTTGAAGATACGCCGCTTTTGCGGTTTGAAGTGCAGCAGCTTTGGCTTGTAAACGAACGAGTTCTTGCTCAACGAACTGAATTGAAGCCAGTTGAGCTTTGCACTCGTCAGAAAGAGTATCAAGGTCATATTCTTTGTTGTCGATATTGATAGTTGGCATTTTGGTCCTTTCATAAAAAAACCCCACCCCTTTGTGAGGGGCGGGGTTTTTGACGTACTAGATATTACGCAACCGAGAGGAACGTAGCACCTGTAGTCAAGTTGCCAACAATATAGGTGTCAGCGGCACCAGTATCAATGTAGCCGACTAAGACAACACCGCGGTAGTTACCACCACCAGTCTCACCGTTATCGTCATACAGGAACAAGCTATCTGAGCCACCAGTGTTTTGTGTGAACTGGTTATTAGCATATGTTCCTGTCAAGAGTACTGCACCGTTTGCTGTTGCAGACGTTAAGGTTCCACCATTACGAATAACGGAGAATGTTGTATTTGCTGTAGTTGCAAATGCGGCGTTAGTCAGAACGATTGACGCTCCACTTGAGAACCCGGTGATTACATCTAAGCCTGCAACGTTGTAGACTGTATTGTTTGCAGGCGTAGCGGCACCTGCTGTAAGTCCTACAACGATACCTGAGTCGGCAACAGCGACAATATTGAATACATCAGCGCCACCACCAGTAGTGAATCGGTCAGCACCAAGCCCCAATGTGACAGTATCAACGCCAGTACCACCAGTATATGTATCAACTGAGGCTGTTGTCGCACCGTTCACATAAGTGTGTGCACCAGAATTAGCTGCGTTCACAGTAATAGCAGTTGCTGTGGAGTTTGCTCCGATTGCAACTGAAGTACCACCAGTTCCCATATTAATGGTTTGTGATGTATGTGAAGCAAGTGCCAAGACAGTAACTGCAGCTGTACCAGTTCCAGCAGTATCACCATTTGCATTCAATGTGAAAGCACCTGTTGCACCAGAAACTTGTGTAATTGTTGAAGCATTTGTGTCAACTGTTGAAATTGTCAAAGCGCCAGTTGCAGTTGCACTTTCAGTTACAACTGCGTTAGCTACTGTACCAACACCAGTTACTGTGAATGCACCCGTGCCAGCAACTGTAAGTGTTGCACCAAGAGCCGCACCTGTAACTGTTGTAGCTGATGCTGATGTAACAGTTTGCGAGTTAGCACTTGAGGTAACAGCCAATGTACCAGTTCCAGTGCTTGTAATCGCACCAGTTGTACCACCTGAAACCACATAGTTTGAAGTTCCAGACAATGCAAGTGTCTGCGCAGCAGTTTGGCCAACAGTAATTGTGCTACCAGTGCCAACAATAGTTTCAGCAAAGTTACCAGTAAAGTTGATAGTCATTGCCGCGTCTGGCGTAATTGTGAAAGTCGAGGCTGCTGTCAAAGTAGCCGCAATCGTCTCAATACCTGAAATAGCAACGGCACCACCTGAAACAGCAGTTGCACCGAATGTCATGTCTGCGCCTACTGCTGTCAATGTCAAGGTGTCTGAACCAAGTCCACCAACAAATGTTGAACCCAATGCATTTGCACGTGTGGCTGCAAACGCGTCAGCACCAGTACCACCAGTAGCAGACTGACCTGCACCACCCAATGTAACAGTCTGAACGCCAGAGCCAGTACCAGTAAAGGATTGACCCAAGCCTGTACCGAGTTGAACCGTAGCAGCTGCAGTTGCACTAGCGTTGGTAATAGCAAAACCGGCATCATTGACAGTAGTTAATGTACCGCCAGTATTGCCGACTGTCAAAGACACGCGCTCAACGTTACTTACAGCAGCACCAGTTCCAGCACCTGCTGTAACCAATGTAAAGTTACCAGCCAAATCAGTAGAAATGGTCAAGGTATCTGAACCAGCAGCACCGTTGATTGTTGAGTTGCTTAAATTAGCAGCAGTTGTAGAGATAGAGTCGTCCAACAAAGTCGCAACAGCTGAAGCGTTAGTACTTGCTGTTGTAGAAACGTTAGCAGCAGCAGCAGTCAAGCTGATTGTGCTACCTGTACCTTGAGCGCCCAACAACAAATCTGCAGCAGTCAATGCAGTTACTGTACCAGCCTTGAAGCTGATAACAGTATCTGTGGAAGATGCAACACCGCTTTGAGCAGTAGCTACGTACAAAGCATTGTCGTTAGAAACGAAGTAAGCCAAGTTACCACGGTTATCTGCAGCAGCAGCGGCTTGAGCCTGAGAGATTGTTGTGAAGTTACCCAAGAACGCAGTAACAGTTTGTGCAATTTGCAACTTGTCTGTGCCAGATGTGAAGTCATTGATGACGTCAGGTGTAGCCAATGATGAAACTACTGCACCTGAAGCATTTGCAGCAAACACGAATGTGTCAGCACCAGTGCCACCTGTCAGTGAGTCAACACCAACTCCACCAGTGATTGTGTCGTTACCAGCACCGCCGTTCAAGGTGTCAGCACCTGTACCGCCAGTCAAAGCGTCAGCGCCAGCACCAGTTGTCAATGAGAAACCAGCAGCAGCAGTTGTAGTGCTGTTAGTTACAGCAGCATTGACACCAGAAGCGTCAATTGCTGTCAATGCAACGCCACCACCAGTGATAGTGATAGGTGCCGAGCCAGCAGAAGAGACAGTCAGACTTCTCAAGTTAGCACCAGACACGCCAACTGAACGAGCTGTCGCATCGCTGCTCAGCTGAGTGTTGGTGATTGTTGCTGTCTCTATGCCAGTAGCTGTCAGTGATTGAGTGATAGCACCAGTAGAGGTGGCAGAACCAACGTTCACTGTGATAGCGTCAGCAGCGCCAGTCCAACCTGTTGTGTTTGACACAGTGTTTGAACCTGTGACACCTTGAGTGATTGTTGCACCAGCCAAAACACCAGCAACTGAACCGCCTGTACCTGTGAATGTCACAGTGTTAACAGCATTGTTAGCTGTAGGCAATGCAACAGAGTTAGCGCCAACGCTGACAGTCTCAAAACCACGGATGTTTGCACCAGTTGTAGTAGTGATATCTGTTGTTGTTACCAATGTATCTGTGCCATCACCGCCATCAATAGACTGCAACGCAGAGATTGAGGAGATACGTGCTGTATCGTTGCCTGCACCCAGTGAAACGTTAGCAGCAGCGCCAGCTGGCACAGTGAATGCCACGTCAAGAACGCCTGAGTCAGATGTTATGACACCAGCAGTTGTAGCTGTTGCTGCCAAAGCCACGCTCAACTTAGCAGCAGCAGCTCCAGTCACATTCAATGTAGTCAGAACGTTGTCGCTAATTGTCAGTGTAGATGTTGAAGAGCCTGTTGCTGATCCAGTAGAAGAAACATTCAATGTCTCAACGCCGTCCATTGTCAATGTTGCATTAGCTGTTGAAGCAGCGCCATTCAAATTGATTGCGGCTACGTCAGCAGCGCCAGCTGTAGCAGCTGTTGTTGTTGCGACTGTTGTGTTGACGTTAGTGCCAGTTACTGAAACAGCTGGAATAGCTTTCAAGCCAGTGATAGAAACGTCAGCAGTTGAGCCAGTGTTTGAAACAGCTGTGATACCAGTGAAACCTGATGTATCAAGTGAAGTTGCAGCAGTTGCTGTAACGTTCACAGTTTCAATAGAAGTGGCAATTACACCAGCGCCCAAAGTGGCTGCAACAGTGTTGGTGATGTTCAGAGTATCAGCACCTAAACCACCGCTGAGGTTGTCACCAGCTGTCAATGTCTGCAAGCCAGTAGATGTTGTGGTTGCTGTGTAAGTGTCAGCACCATCTTTACCAGTGAAGGTTGCGCCTGTATCAACACCAGTTGTCAATGCGAAGCTTTGTGGTGCAACAGCAGCAGCGGCAGCATCAGCAGCAACTTTGTCAGCAGCAGCCTTAACAGCGGCAGCATCAGAAGCCGCCTTAGCAGCAGCGGCAGCATCAGCAGCAGCCTTAGCAGCAGCAGCAGCGTCAGCAACAGCCTTGGCAGCAGCAGCAGCAGCAGCAGCAGCATCAGCAGCAGCCTTAGCAGCAGTTGCGCCAGCAGTTGTGAATGAACCACCAGCAGCGCCAGCTGTCTGTGAGTAAGTCAAAGCGGCTGAGACGTTGTTGTTGAATGTTGTTGCAAAGCTGCCATAGACAGGATCAGTTGTCATGGTGGAGAAGCTGTTGAGCATGTCAACCAACTTAGCGCCTTTAGCAGCAGCAGTTGTACCAGCAGCTGTCAACTGAGCAGCCACCCAGTTGTTCAAACCAGCTACGGAGCTCAGACCCAAGTTCGACAACACGGTGGTTGCAATTTGAGCGTCTGTCTTACCCATGAAGTCGCTGGTAATGAAGTTTGCAGCAACGGTCGCAGGAGCGATTGTTGAAACAAGTGCAAGTTCGTTGTAAGAAGCGTTGCTCAGGTACTCGCCGTACAGGGCACCTGCTACACGCGTGATGATTGCGCCGTTTGTTGAGATTGGCATTTGAGAGTTTCCTTTTTAGGGTTTATGAAAAAAACTGATTTCTTTGCAAAGAAACCGAGTGCGAGCGGTTAAGCAAAAAGCCCACACTCGACAGAGCGGACTGGGGTCAATCCGCTCTGCGGAAAGCAGGCTTTAGGGGAAACTACTGAAGTCACCAGACTGGTAGTAAGCAACCTAGGTATCGTTTTTGATAACTTATTGATATTTAAAGATTTATTTAATATTGTTAGTGATTTAATTTATATCGCCAAGAACATGCCTATTTCTGCCATTCAAATTACAGGCAAACGGACTTCGTTGATGTGTTTCTTCAGGGCGCGGACGAAAAAAAGGCTACCGAAGTAGCCTACTGATTGCCTACAAAGCGACGCTTATTTGCGCTTCTTGGGGAGCGTAACAACCATCCCAAACCCTTGGGGATGTGTCCATGTGTACTCAACGCCGCCAGACTCAATCGCACCGATCAACTTACTGATCGTTTCCA
>Ga0214921_10010684_pt1 | contig 11309 bp, 13 predicted proteins | sample LL1505_MetaG_FD_177992 | JGI IMG/M metagenome (GOLD analysis project Ga0214921, IMG submission 177992) | Freshwater microbial communities from Lake Lanier, Atlanta, Georgia, United States - LL-1505 | ecosystem: Environmental > Aquatic > Freshwater > Lake | place: USA: Georgia | collected...
TAGAGCAAAAATTGACAGCATTGTTAATCTATTAATGAACGCTCCTTGTTCAGAAAGTAACTCTGCTTACCCAAAACCAAAACTTAGGAGAGGATAATGACTCAGAAAAGATTAGATGAATTAATGCAGAAATCTGAACAACAATCACTTAGTATTTCAGATATTGGAGAAATTTGTGGAGCATTATTAGAAAGCTCCAGCAGACATTCTAGAGATTTAAAAACTAAAATTAATTCACTAGAACAAACTATCATTGAATTAAAAAATGAAATCCAAGATCTCAAAGATAAGAGTGGTCTTGGATTTGGAGTTATCTTAGAGGATGAGGAAGACTAGTCTTCCTCATCAAAATCTACATAAAATGGTTGCTCTGTTTCATAACTTGCAAAAACATTAGTACTAATTTGATAAACATTTTTGCTTCCTGTATATGGACAAGTTATCTCAAAATCATCTAACTCACCATCATTTTCAGCCTTAATAGTCTTTACAGTTCCTTTGAGCATCTTATTTCTAGACTTTTTTTCTGGAGCATTTCCTGAAGTACTGTCATAATCTTGATCAATAATTCCTAATGATCTTTCTCCTTCTTCAGTAAGATCATCATCATCCATATCATCAATTAGATCAATATCATCAATAGGAACTTCTATTTCAATGAGCTGTCCATCTTTTTCTACTAACATTTTCTCATAAATAAATTGATGAGTGTTAGAACTAATTCCCATAATCTCATCTAATGCTTCTTGAGTTTGATTTGCAGCTGTAACTTCATCAGCTATAATGCCAGCAACTTTTCTTTCTTCCATAATATTCCTATGCTATTTTTTCATCTACTAAAACTGATTTTAATGAGAAATCTAATCTGATAGGATAGTTCAATCCTCCACAAGGAATGAATGTAAAAGTTTCAGTTTTATTTTTCTCAACACTCAGATACATAACATTATAATTCTCACGAGCTGGAATTAATTTTGTCATATAAATTATACCACGATGAGAAAAAACTAATATTCCAGATCCTCCTCTTGGGGAACAGGATAACTTTAAGATTCCATTTTGTTTAGGAGTAACATTAAGGTTAATATTAGATCCATATCCTCCTGGAACCATTACTTCTTCTCTTTCTCCTAAACGATAAGAAAGTTCAGAATTAAGTTCTAGTGATATATTTTTTTGGAATGAGTAAGTTGATTGATAAAAATCAAATGTTTCTAGTTTATTTTTTGTATTTCCAAACTGAACCTTGACAATATCATCTTTCTTAAAAATGCCTTCAACTATTCCTGAGATAGTTGTTTCTGGAGACAAAGAAGATGAAAAAGATATTTTAGATGTTTTTTCTTTTGAGAGCATAAAGTTCTTAGAAGTTAATGCTCCAGCTCTCTCAGGAAGTTCGTGTGAGTTGAAAGATTTCTTGAGACTTTCAACAGCTTTTTGTGTACTGAATGAAAAAGTTTGATTAGATTTAGTTCCATTTTTAAAATGCAAAAAATATCTTACTCGTGTATCTTTTTGGAATTTTTTCTCGTGAACTATTCCTGTTTTAGTTAAAGTTTCAGGATTGTTCAAGTATAAGAAATAAGAAGGCTGATTTGACACAGCAAAAAAGCTTAAAGTCAGTAAAGATTTTAAGAACAAAAAGGTCTTAGAAAGTAACGCCATTGTTATTCCCCCTCCCTAAATAACAAACAACATTATCTTTTTATTCTGTTTTTGAAGGGCTGAACACTGTAGTCAAAGAAAATTTACTTATATAATTTTTGGATCCAATAAGAATGTTCAATCACAAACTCTACAAATACGCAATAGAATTAGATCAACCTTTTAATCCTGAGAATGTTCCCGGAACTACAGGATTAGAAAAGATTCAAAATCTTGCACAAATTCTTGCAGATAAAATTGGTCCAATTCTAGATGATCCTGATATGGCATATAAGCTAGTTTCAAATAGCTCATTTACAGATGTCAAACCAGAGTTAAGATTTCTAGAAAAATATACTGCTCCTATTACTAAATTAATCAAAGATGTTCAGTCAGTAAAATCTCAACTTCACATTTCTGGATTATCTGAAATACAAATACAGCAGATTATTATTTCAAAATTGTTAGAAGTAGCACAACAGAAATTTATTCCAGAACTTGTTGAAATTATGCGTACTGGAAAAAGAAGCAATATTGATGTGCTAGATAAACTTACTACATATCAAGAGCAAGAACAAATCAAGACTATTAGAGAGTTCATTACAAGAGAAATTCAAAGAGAAAAAAGAGAGTTCTTACAAAGATTTCAACAAATAAAAGAAAGATCTGGACAAATACCTGGATTTACCATTGATCATCTTCAAACTCTTGTATTGTATCCAGAATACAACAAAGGTAAGAAAATGTTATTATCATCAGATGAGTTTGCATCAGATGGTAATGCTAAAAAACAAATTGAAAATATCTCTGATGAAATATCTCAGTTAGATAAAGAAATTAAGAGACTTCCTGCAGTTAGTGTATGGAGACAAATATTATCTCTTCAAGATAGTTTGCCAGAAAGAGATAAATGGATTTCTCTTGTTCCAGACCCTATTTCATGGAGTTTGCAAGCTTTTGTTGGATTATCATCTGGACAAACATTAGGAGAAACAGCAAGTATAAGAAGATCTGATAGTAGAGATCCAGCAGTAGCAGAAGAGTTGCAAAAGTTCTTTACTCCAAGAACTTACTTAACAGGAAGTCAACTTCCATTTATGTCTCATGATGATTATGATTTTTTAATTGCTCATGCTGAATATTTTCCACCAAATACTGATTTCTCAAATATCGATCTAAGAAAAATAAGATTATCATTCCCTCCTGGAGTTCAAAGAGATTCTCAAGTATTAGCAAGAATCGAAGACATTGCTAGAAAACAAGTATTCTTAAAAGACAGATTTATTCTTCAACAATTAAGTGATCTTGTAAATGATGATTACGATGGACCAAATATTCTACAAGTCATCAGAGATAGAAAATCAGAAGAGTATGTTCAGCTTTCAGATGAAGTAGGTCAAAAATTACAATACTTTTTTGAATCAGTTTGTAAAGGAAGAAAGAGTGATTTTGCTTTATATCTTCAAAAAATATTTAAGGAAGAAGAAGCAGATCTGGTTCTTGCAGATACTAAAAAACTTCCAGATACAAGATATCAATCTTTTGGATTCTCATTCTTATCAGGAGGAGAACAAAAAATATGTTCCATCTTAAGAGAAGATTATCACTTAGATGCAGTTCCTATGCCAGTAGAAGTTCCAATCCCTGAAGATTGTCCTACTAATACATATAACTTTAAAGTAGACTTCTTGATCTCTGCTCCTGTTTATTTAGGAGAAGATGAAAATGGAATACCTAAAATTGAACCTAGAGTTATGTTTGCTGCAGAATATACTGACTGGCAAGGTGGTCAAAAATCAACACTTCCTAATAGAGGAAAAGATTGGTTAGATCCTGATGGTAAGATTGTAAATTTCACTCCTATTGATCCTGAAACTGGAGAATTGTTACAAAACTGGTCAAATGATGTTCAAGTAACTGGACAGCAAGTTTATGACCTTAGAACAAAATGGAAGAAAAGAACCTATGAAGTTATTGGACACTTGATAGGAACTGATACTCTTATGTTCACAGATAAACATGTAGCTATGCCTTGGAGAATTGGAGAAGAACTAGATGAAAAAAATATTGTCTACTCTTCTAAGTATTGTTCTGTAGATGCTATACCAGCTGAAAACTCAACAGAAAAAAGAAAATGGGCAGCTAATGATGGTAGATTTGTTTCTAAAACAGATAAAAAATTAAAAGAAAGATGTTATGGATTAAAGATGCTCAAACTCAGAGATCAAAGAATGCATGACACTTATGCTTCTCCTGATTATGTAGAGGATGTTTATAACAATCCAGTAGAAATGTGTGTTAGACTTGTCGATTGTAATATTGCAAAAGTAAAAATTGATGAAGGTATTAGACAAGTAAAAAGTGAGTTTATAGGTCAAGGTGGTTTTGATGGTCCTACAATGAAAGCTCACATGGATTACAGAGATGGATTAATCTTAAGAAAAAACCAGATTGATAGAATATTAAGTGGTGGTGTTTCTATCAATAAAGAAAAAAGAATCCAACTTGATGATGAAAGAGAAGAAATTGTGAGAGAGTTGACAGAATATAGAAACTCTCCTCTTTCAGCATTCAAATCAAGATTAGAAGAAGTTATTTCTCAAGGAGTTATATATGAAAAAATACAAGCTCTTGAGCAAATCAAAGTAGAACTAAGATCTGGTCAATTTGTTCCTAATCTTGCACAACTAAGAGTACGAATTGCAGATATTGATAAAGCTATTCTTCCTTATATAAAATTTGACTAATGATATACACTTCAGACTATGTAGGTAAGTGGTATTGGTTAAAGTATGATGACAAAATTTTACTTGTTGAAAATATGTCATCTGAACTTGAAAGAGCCACTGCTGCACAAAAATTAATTCAAGGTGATAGTGGTACTCATGTTATTTCAATCAATGGAAAGACATGGAATACTACAATGTCATCCCTTGCTTTGATTGAAGTGACAACTCCAAAACAAACAATCAATAGTCCTAAAGTAGTAAAAGTAGCAGCTCCATTCAGTACTTATTATATGGATGCTTTTGATCTACTTATTAAAGATTTTGATCAATTGAGGTCATTTCTTTTCAATAGAGGAGCTAGTCTACTTCCAAAACATTTGCTAGCTTCAGCATCAATAACCATCGAGAATGATGTTAGATTGCAACTTACATACAATTCATCATATACTCAAAAATTTCAAGAAATAAGATATATAAATGCTGATCCTCCTGTAGCGTTAGATTTTTTAGCAAGAGCAGCAAAAAATTATGATTGTAGATTTAATGTTACTGCTAATGATGCAGCTTTAAGTTACAAAATACTTAGTGGATCTATCAATATTACAGCAAGTCATACTAAAGCTTTTCTCATAAATCTTGAATCTGAATATCCTATATATTCTCCTCAAGGGTATCAAATTTCTGGAAGTTTCAAAATTCCAGCAAACAACTGGAATGAGTTACTAAATGTTTTTGAAAATAATGATGTAACTTTGAGTAACTTTTCTTTATTAGTAGGAAGTAGATATCTTAGATTAGGACAAGCTTCTATTCAGTCTAGTATCAAATTTAATAATGAAGCTTTTAGAACTGCAGAAATTAACTTTGTTGGGTATGCGAGAATATAATGCCTTATTTATCACCTGAAGTTTTATCCAACTATTATTACATTTCCATGGGTGGTAAAAGATATTTACTTGACTCATGGACTGAAATTACACAACAAGATGTAAATGATATCTCTATGATTCAAGGTGATATTGGTAATAGAGTAATAGACATAAATAATCCATTCCATCAAGTTACTATGAATGGTCCTTTAGTTATACTTAGGGACTTAGATAATCAATTAAGTAACACTGCTAAAACTGCAACAGCTCCAGCAAATGTGAATGATATTTTTGATTTAGTAAAAAATAATATAGGATCAGCTGTAGATATTCTAGTTTCTAACAATAGACCTTATTATATTCTTGACAGTGCTTCTTTAAATATTGATCAAGAAGATGTTAGTATGACAGCTACCATTACTAGCACTCAAAGCAATGGATTTGATACAAGTATAGCAACTCCAGTTTCTGCTACAAGATTGTTTCAAGACACTCGTGCTTTAGGAAGAACAGTTAGATTTTGGGACTTTAGATTAAGATTATTTGGAGATTTCTTTCCTGTAACTAGAGCAACAATAAACTTTAAGGTTGTTAGTGAGAAAGTTTTCAATCTTGGAAATAATGTAGCATATGGAAATACTTATCCAGATTTTTTAGTAACTGGACACGCTATAAATGGTGAAGTTACAATCTCTATTCTACCTAGTCAATATGAAACATTCAAACTTTATCAAGCTCCTGGATCTTTCAATGTTTTTCAAAATCAAATGTTTCTGCAGCTCATAGATACATATAGAGGTAACAGATCTTTTGATTTTGGTGAGTATCTAATACTTCCTCGTATTTCTTTAGATATGGGAAGTAATAAACTCATTACTGCAGTCATTAGCTTCAATATGTTCTTGAGAAGACACGTTCCTGTTGTATAAATTTCTCAATGAATGAAGAAATTGTTCGATTTACTATTCCTGGAAATCCTGTTACTAAAAAAACCCATCAAAGAATCTTAAGGGTTGGTGGATATCCTAGAATTTTTCCTTCAAAACAGTACGAAGAATATGAGAAGTACTGCAAGCCATATTGTTTAGATATATGGAAAAATCAAGGCAATTCACCCATAAAACAAGGTGTTGCTATTAAGATTAAGGTTTGGTTATCAAGGTGGATATTACCAGACCATGTTGGAATACTTCAATCTATTGGTGACATCTTACAAAAATGGGAAGTTGTAGATGATGACAAATACATTCATTGGACAGATTATGATCCTGAAACTGGAGAAAGAGAACATTGGTTTCAGGGAGTAGATAAAGAAAATCCAAGAATTGAAATAACAATTTACAGATACAAACATCTTTATGAAGATTATTGTGATGATAAAGAAAAGAAGGAAGCTGCAAAAGAAGAGAGAAAAAGACTCAAACAATTAAAAAATGCAGGAAGTTAGTTATGATCATAGTTGTGAATTTCGAAGTCAATGAAGACTTTTCGAAAACTCCATTAGTAGAACATCTTAGACAAACATTACACTTGAGTAATTTTTTTGAAGCATTGCCTGAGTTGTGGAAATTAGATGATTTGTATACAGAAGATGTTTGTGAATATCTCAGAATTAGAAAAACCCAACTCATTTATGAAAAGCTATGGGGAATATCTGTAGACTTTTCAAATACTGTTGGGTTGATTACAAAAGAACAATTTTATCCAGTCATTAAATACTAAAAGCAGACTTTCGTCTGCTTTTAGTATTTCAAGGAAATAAAGAATTGTTTAGTTTGATGGAACTACGTAGTGTGGTTCTGTGTCTGTGATGCTGAACTCACCTTGAACACCAAGTGGCTCAATAAGTTCACGCATACGCTCTTGAAGTGCATTGGTATTCTCAGTAAGAGCTTCGTTCAAAACATTCAAACGCTCTTGTGCTGCTTGAAGTTGCTGAGCATACTGCTGAGCTACCATTACAAACTCAAGAACTTCTGACTTATTTGCCTTAAGCTCAAGAATAGATTGACGCATAGAAACAAGCTCAAGATATTCATCATGAGAAATAGTTGGATTTGCTGTGATGTCTACTTCTGCTGCAACTTCCTCTACCTCTGCTACAGCTTCGTTGACAACATCGTTTACTTCTTCACTCATTTTATTTTGGTTAACCTCAGATCATATTGATCATACTTATCTTACCCAAAAAAATAATTTTGTCAATTATTATTTTGGTATGGTAGTATGTATTTATATCTTTTATACAAGAAAGAAATCAAATGCAAACTATCTTTTTAAGTCCATCAGATTTAGCTTTTCTATTTTTAGAAAGTCCTTGGGCATTTCATCAAAAATATCGACAAAACATTAAGCGTCCACCTCTAGTATTACCAAAAATATTTAACTCTATTGATGCTTCTATTAAAATGAAGTATTTAGACAAAAATATGTCTGAAGTTTGTAGTGGTATGCCTAATGGAATCCTACAGTCTGCAGATCAATGGGTAAAAAGTAAACCTATTGTAAATCCCAAATATCCTGATTATGAAATTATCATTCGTGGAAAAATTGATGGAACGATCAAAAATCCTGATGGCACATATTCTGTTATTGATTTCAAGACTACTGAAATTAATGAAAACCATTTAGATAAATATATCCAACAGTTATCATGTTATTCTTACTGTTTACAAAATCCAAACTCAAGTAGAGATTTTTCATTACCAATATCAGACAAAGTTGGATTATTTGTATTTGAACCAAGTAGTTTTAGTATAGATAGTAATTCAAACGCAAACTTATCTGGGCAAATTAAATATTTTGAATATGATTACGATAAAAATAAATTTGAAGATTTCATTCGTAATCAAATCATTCCATTACTTGCATCAGATGAACCAAAACCAAAAGATGATGAACCATATTATGTTTTCTTGAAACAATTTGGTTTTGAATACACAGAAGAATAAAAATGAGGAGCAAATGCTCCTCATTTTTATTTAAAGGATAGGATCTGTTGTATGTAAAAAATATATACTATGACTTACAATAATAGATTTTATAAAATTGCTAATACACCAAGGATGAACGTAGGTATTAGCAATTCTACAAATCCTGATGAATTTGCAGCTAATGTGTTTCAGACTATGATAAGTACAAGAAATCCATCTGTTGCTGTTGCTATTGATCAAATGGCACGTCAAAATGCAACTTACAATAATGTCATTATTAGAGAAATACCTGAAATACAAGAACTTTACAGAAGAGTTGTTAATCATTCAGGTGAGATTGATCAAAATCTATTATCTTCAACCTTGAGAGATTTAATTGGGAATGCAGAACCCGATCAAGAAGCAGAACAGTATTTGAATGCTAAACAATCTAGAGCTACAGAATTAAAGAAAGAAGATGAACTTTATCAAGTAATGGTAAAAGCTCTTTCTCCTTTAATTGGAAATGTAAGATTGAAATTAGAAAATGGAGAAGTTTGGGCAATCTTAAGACAAAAACCAGAATATATTCAAGCTTTAGACAATGAAGCTAAAAAAAGTTCAAATTATTCACAACTTGTAGAAAAGTTTAACAATAAATTAGCAACATCTATGGCTCCAAAAGAAACCCTACCTCAAAAAAGAAGTTCATCTAGCATTCAAGAGTTTGTTCAAAAATTAATGCAATTTGCTCAAGAAGATCGCATAGAAAGATTAGACGTTGCTTTAGATCAATATTGGAGAAAAGGTGGAAAATTGAATGGTTTAGATATTATGTCTATACCTGCAATTAAACAAATATATCAAGAAGCTCAATCTAATCAAATAAATCCAATGAAATTAGATGCTACTTGGTTGACTAATAGACTTAATCAATTTTTAACTTCAGATCCACAATCTCAAGAATCTCAAGAATCTCAAGAATCTCAAGAATCTCAACAACAAAATCAACAGCAACAAACACAATCTGTATCGCAAATGTATGGTTCTCAAGATTTAAGAAATTATCAAAGTACAATGGAATATCAAATAAATGCATTCAACCGCAATAATATTCCTAGTATGGCTCAATCTTATGTTGCTACTTTCGAAATGTATGAACAATATTTAAGACAAAATAATATAAATGATCCATATTATCAAAAATATAAGAAATTATATGACTCAATTATGAATAAACAAAATGCACCTCAACAAGCTTAAAAACCTCAACCAGATAGATCAGCATAAAGGAATAAACAAATGCCAGCACCTGTAGATAAATTACATGATGAGTTAATGAATGATCCTGATTTTTATCCAGATAAAACTGATAAACAAAAGGATGCTATTGCTTGGGCAATAGCATGGTCAAAACATAACAAAAAGAAAAATAAGAAAAATAAGAAAAGCAAGAAAAAAGCTTTTAATATGCAAGCACATAGAACAGCACAAAAAGCAGACAAATAGTCTGCTTTTTGTTTATAATAGTGTTATGGCAAAGTTAGATATTATTATGTTGTCAAACACTATAAACTATGACATTTATAGAATGACACAAAATGCACTTCGAACACTAAAAGATTCAAATGGAAGTGAAAACTTTAATGTTATTTTAGTTGAATCAAATAAGGATCTAGATTTAGTTTATGAAGATGCAGATCACGTTCTCAAACCTGGTATTCCATTCAACTACAATACGTTCTTAAATATTGCATCTGAACATTGTCAAGGAGATTATACTTGCATTGTAAATAATGATGTTAATTTCCATAAAGATTGGTGGACTAAAATGGAAGCAGCAATGATCAAACACAATTTAGATACTGCTTCTCCAAGATCTCCAACAGAACAAAATGGTATTGTTCCTTTTGCTGAAATCAAACATAGATTTACTCCAGAAAGTATGGTTAGAATTGGATTTGAATTAATCATTCATTTCTGTGGATGGTGTTGGGTGATGAAGAAAGAAGTTAGGGATTGGATTTTTCCTTTAGATGAACAATTCTCATTCTTCTTTCAAGACAATGACATTATTATGAGATTAAAAGAAAAAGGATGCAAGCATGGTTTAGTTGCTGCATCCAAAGTAGATCATTATGGACAAAAGTCACATGGAACATTCAAATCTCAAGAAGAATGGCAAAAGAATACATTTGCACTAGAGAAAAATTTTAGAGAAAAATGGGGACACAAATTTTAGTGTCCCCATTGGTTTTTATGATCTTTTATAAAGTTTTACTTCATTCAAAACTTGTTCAGCTAATCGAACTGTAGTGTTATACTTCTCAAAATGATCTTGCATTTCAGAGAGAAGATAATCATAGTTCTTGTCCAACCACTTTGGATCATTCTTCTCAAAGAACATTACCTTAGTTAATAATGCTTTTGGTAACTTCATCATTGTAAAACGAGGAGCATGTTGAATATCTTGGAATAGTGGAATACAGCTATTACCCATGATTTCATAATGTCTCAAACAATCCCATCCAGCTTTCTTTGTAGTAATAGCATACTTACTATACTGATAATCCTGATAATACTCACCTTCTGTCTTGAAAACATATGTGCTTCTATCTCTTGGATCACTATGAGCAACTCTACGCTCTTTCTTCATTCCCTTATTGAATTTCTTAGTAGGAAATGCAAATTGAACAGGAAGAACAAATCGGAGCAAATCACCAAGGTTTTGACTTGGATCTGGATTTAGTTCTCTCTTGAAGTAAAGAACTTCGTCTCTGATTCTTTCATTAAAGTTAACTGAATCTTCTCCATCAATGTAAAGAATCTTGTTCTTATCGTAATTTTCAAGAACCAAATCAATATAATCTTGATTACGCCAAATACTTCCATAAATAACAAGATCAAAATAATTGTTCTTAATCTTCTTATGGATATCTTCTCTATCACAATTATCTGACTCTATATAACGAGTGATAGTAAATCCACTACCATAATCAGCTTTTGCATCAGCTTCTGGATAATCTGAATAAAGATGAAATCTCTTGTTTACATCTACTACATCATCACCAAAAAGCTCTTTTAAACCAATAAGAAGACAGTCATTTTGATAGTCAGTCAAAAATGGAAATTGAGCTGTCTTTTGATTAGAAGCA
>Ga0214921_10010685_pt1 | contig 11308 bp, 7 predicted proteins | sample LL1505_MetaG_FD_177992 | JGI IMG/M metagenome (GOLD analysis project Ga0214921, IMG submission 177992) | Freshwater microbial communities from Lake Lanier, Atlanta, Georgia, United States - LL-1505 | ecosystem: Environmental > Aquatic > Freshwater > Lake | place: USA: Georgia | collected 2015-05-28
GCAGCAGCCTTTTTAGGAGCAGCAGCCTTCTTAGGAGCAGCAGCCTTCTTAGGAGCAGCGGCTTTCTTAGGAGCAGCAGCTTTCTCAGGAGCAGCGGCTTTCTTAGGAGCAGCGGCTTTCTTAGGAGCAGCGGCTTTCTTAGGAGCAGCAGCCTTCTTAGGAGCAGCAGCCTTTTTAGGAGCAGCGGCTTTCTTAGGAGCAGCGGCCTTCTTAGGAGCAGCGGCTTTCTTAGGAGCAGCAGCTTTCTTAGGAGCAGCGGCTTTCTTAGGAGCAGCGGCTTTCTTAGGAGCAGCGGCTTTCTTAGGAGCAGCAGCCTTTTTAGGAGCAGCCTTGGTGGCCGCTGCCGGTTTGGTTGATTTTTTTTCCACTTTTATTGGGGTTTAGTTAAAGGAAAAAAAAGGAGCTTTGTATAATCCGCAAAGCAGACGGTAAAGACGTTGGATACATGTGGATAACAGGCAAGATGGTGGAATTAGCGATTAAGATGAATACAATTCTCTGAAAACTAATGCATTAATGAAACACCAACTGTACAAAATTCTGTACGCACCGCAAAGAATTCGGGAACGGGTTGCTCCAAAAAATCCGTGAATGGGTGAGTTAATTTTGGCGATAAGCCGGTTGATTCCGAGTCGCCGCAGAGGCTCGAAGCCGAGTGAAAAAAACCGATGATGGAGGTTCTTTTCATTGGGATTTTCAACGTTGGTTGAGTCAAAATTCCACTGATTGAAACAAAGATATAAAAACAAAATCGGGTTTTCAGCCAGCCACTTTTATTTTTTTTTGAAAAGTCATAATGAATAAGTTCGTTCAGCGCCAATTATGGCCTGGTTGGAATCTATAAAAGAGAAGCTTACGTCGTTATAAATATAGATTAAAAAACAACAAATCAAAGTGTTATGAAAATATTGATCAAGCATTAATATCCTTTGGGATTGTTTTTTTGGGGCGTGGGGATGGATTTTATTTCTTGAAAAAGATACGCTATTTTTTTATTTTTCTTTTTTGGTTTATTCAAAATATCAAAATGGATGGTCTTTTGCTCGAGTGGTTGTTGCGGGTGCTATCCCTTCGTTTTATCACGGACTCTTTTGCCGATAAATGCCTATTTTTTGTTGGTTGGTATGTCGCGTTATCCAAAGAGAGTCTCAAAACTTTTATAAAATCATGAATCATACGGTTGGGGTTTTGCTGGACTTGAAGTTGCCACGGCCCGATGTTCAATTCGGCAGGTAGGGTAAAAACCTTGAACAACCTCAAATTTTGTCCAAAACAACCTATTGCCTATATTTGCCCACCTTTAGGGCCCGTTCGTCTAGGGGTTAGGACATCAGATTTTCATTCTGGTAACAGGGGTTCGATTCCCCTACGGGCTACCAAACAAGTCAGCAGGCTCCCTGAAAGCCTTCTTTTGACCCAAAACCCTGATTTTATGAAAAGAATAGCCATCAATGGGTTTGGCCGCATTGGCCGCCTCAGTTTTAAGTACCTACTCCAAAACCCTCAATTGGAAGTGGTAGCCATTAACGATCTTACCGACCCCGAGACCCTTGCCCATTTGCTCAAATACGACTCGGTCCACGGCCGATTTGGGGGTGATGTACGAATTGAAGGCGACGCTTTAATGGTTAACGGCCGCAGGATACGCATTTGTGCCGAAAAGGACCCTGCTAAACTCCCTTGGAAAGAAGAGCGTGTTGATGTGGTCATCGAATCGACCGGCCGCTTTACGGATGAGGAAAAGGCAGGACTCCACCTCCAAGCCGGAGCTTCGAAAGTAATTATTTCGGCCCCTGCCACCGGTGAAATGAAGACCGTTGTCTTGGGAGTTAACGATCAAAGCCTGGATGGATCCGAACGGATTTTGTCCAATGCATCCTGCACAACCAATTGCCTGGCCCCTATGGTTAAGGTTTTGGATGATGCATGGGGTATTGAAAGCGGTTTTATGACCACCATTCATGCCTACACGGCTGACCAAAATCTACAGGATGCACCGCACAAGGATTTGCGCCGTGCCAGGGCGGCGGCCTGTAGCATCGTACCAACCTCAACAGGTGCCGCCAAGGCGGTTGGTTTGGTCCTTCCTCATCTGAAAGGCAAACTCAACGGAAACGCAATGCGGGTTCCAGTGCCCGATGGTTCGGTCACAGATTTCACGGCCATTTTGAAAAAAACCGCATCCGTCGCTGAAATCAACCAGGCTTTTGCCGCCGCCGCTGCCGGTCCTATGAAAGGAATCCTGGAATACCAGTTGGATCCCTTGGTATCGGTTGACATCATCGGAAATACCCACTCCTGTATTTTTGACGCGGCCTTGACCATGGTGATTGGTCAGACGGTGAAAGTGGTTGGATGGTACGATAACGAGGCAGGTTATTCCTCAAGGATCGCAGATTTGGCTGCTCGAGTGGCCTAAAGTCCCGCCGACCATTTCATCATTCCCATGATTAAAACGCCGGATCAATTGGACCTCGCAGGAGCGAGAGTCTTGTTGAGGGTCGATTTCAATGTCCCCCTGGATCCCAATACCTTGGAGCCAACTGATTTGACCCGCATGCGTGCGGCATTACCAACCCTGGAATATCTTTTGAATGCCGGTGCTTCGGTGGTTTTGTGTTCGCATCTGGGCAGGCCCAAAGGTGGACCAGAAGATCGCTATTCACTGAGGCATCTTTTACCCTCGTTGCAGGAACTTCTCAGTCGCAAGATTCGGTTTGTCAACGATTGCATCTCCGATGAAGCATTTGATGCATCGGCGGATCTGCAGGCTGGGTCGGTTCTCCTCCTTGAAAATGTTCGATTCTACCCGCAGGAAGAAGCAGGTGATTTGGAATTTGCCCAAAAATTGGCGCGTCACGGAACTTGTTATGTGAACGATGCCTTTGGAACGGCTCATCGGGAGCACGCCTCAACGGCTACGGTCGCACGTTTTTTTGGAGACAAGGTGGCCTCAGGCTATTTGATGAAATCCGAACTTGATCAAGCATCGCGTGTTTTGGAAAACCCGCGTAGGCCCTTTACCGCGATTATGGGAGGAGCCAAGGTTTCGGATAAACTCCTCTTAATCGAAAATTTGCTTCCCAAGGTTGATCGGCTTTTGGTAGTCGGCGGCATGGCTTATACGTTTTGCAAAGCGATGGGAGGCGATGTGGGCGCGTCCCTTTGCGAAGATGATCGAGTGGAAACCGCCAAAGCGCTGTTAATAAGAGCCAAAGACCTGGGGGTTGAACTCGTTATTCCCGAAGATTCGTTGATTGCCGATGCCTTCCAAAACAATGCTCAACGTCGAACGGCCATGAACAATGCCATACCAAAGGGTTGGATGGGTTTGGATTTGGGCCCCAAGGCCATTGAAAATATGGTGGCCAAGATTCAGGAATCCGCAACCCTTTTGTGGAACGGACCTGCCGGTGTTTTTGAGTTTTCGAATTTTGAGGCGGGAACCCGTAGCATCGCGGAAGCGGTTGCCAATGCCACGGATCGTGGGGCATTTAGTTTGGTAGGGGGTGGAGATTCAGCAGCCGCCGTTCATCGATTTGGTGTGCAGGATCGGGTTTCGTATGTTTCAACGGGAGGTGGGGCACTTTTGGAATTGTTGGAAGGTCAACCCTTGCCCGGTGTTCAGGTTCTTGACCGGCCATAGGTTATAACCATCAATTATGCAAATAGGAAATTCCGGAATGCAAGCATTTTTTGGAGGCATATTCCAAAGGTGCTTCGTCCTTGCGACAGGTCTTTTAATCTCGAGTTTTGCCGAAGCATGGGCCCAAGCCCCCGTCCAGAACAAACAAAGCCAAATATCTTATAATCAAGATGATAAGAATCGGCTAATCCGAGAGATTTTTGATTCAGCCCTGGTTTCGGGTCGTTCTTATTCAATGTTACGCGATTTGTGTAAGAAAGCCGGGCATCGTCTCAGCGGTAGTGTAGGCGCTGCCAAGGCAGTTCAGCTCATGACCGATTATCTCCGTGGTTTGGGCCTGGATTCGGTGTGGTTGCAACCGGTAAAGGTTCCACGTTGGGTTCGTGGTGAAGCCGAAAAAGGAACCGTGCGTGTAGATGGTTTTTCGTCGGATTATCGACTTCGTTTACTGGCTTTGGGTGGATCGGTTGGGACCGGCCCTCAAGGGGTTCACGGGGAGGTTTTGGAGTTTGGAAATCTGGAGGAATTGGCGAAGGCCGATTCATTGCAAGTGCAAGGTCGCGTTGTTTTTTTGAATAAACCGTTTGACCAAAGGCCGGTGAATGGCATGGCTGCCTACGGGGGGTGTATTGATATTCGTTTTGATGGGGCCCGATTGGCCGCTTCCAAGGGGGCTGTTGGGGTCATGATTCGTTCCTTAACCCATCGATTGGATACCTTTCCGCATACAGGGTCCATGCAGTACGGGGATGCCAACGTTCGAATTCCTGCCGTGGCCATCAGCACGGAGGATGCCGAATGGCTTTCCCAAACCTTGCTTACCCAAAAGCGCCAAGGAAAACGACCCCGTGTCTCTTTGTTCACCCATTGTTATGAACTTCCGGACACCATATCTTACAATGTGATTGGGGATTGGCATGGAACACGGCGTCCCAGGGAGTGGATGGTTGTCGGGGGTCACCTGGACTCCTGGGACGTGGGAGAAGGTGCTCACGACGATGGAGCCGGTTGTGCCCATGCTGTGGAGGCTGTACGCCTCCTCAAAGCCGTGGGTTACCAACCTGCCACCAGTCTTCGGGTGGTCCTTTTTATGAACGAAGAAAACGGAGCGAGGGGGGCCAAGGTCTATGCGGATTGGTCAGCCTCGGTCGGTGAAAAGCAGTGTGTAGGCCTGGAATCGGATCGGGGTGGTTTTGCGCCCCGTGAATTTTCCAGCGAGTCATCGGTGGAACGCATTCAAGCCTTGCAGCCTTGGCTCCGATACCTGGATCCTTACGGTGTTTATGCGATTCGCAAAGGAGGTAGCGGTGTGGATGTGGGTTTTCTAAGACCGCAAGGAACAGAGCTGTTTGGCTTAATTCCGGAATCCCAACGCTACTTTGATTACCACCATGCGGCTACCGATGTTTTTGAGTCGGTGAACCGCCGAGAGTTGGAATTAGGTTCCGCATCGATGGCGGCCCTTTTGTACTTGCTGGATCAGGAATCTCGTTGATTTTCTGGCTACAAGTTCTCCCATCCAAAGCGATCTTTTGATTTTTGGGTCTCCTTTAGGGATGCTCTGATTTTCAGCCCCCGCTTTTTTGTAACAAAACCAAGAACCGCGACTTAGAAAGACCCTTGGGGGGGGTGAATTCGATAGACCAGTTCTCCAAGCTGTCTACTCTTCCTGCGGTCTTGCTTTTGTCATCCATGTTGTAACACTGTATGGATACATCGTGATTCCCCCAAATTTCCAGAACCTTTTGAACGCGCGGGTGCTCTTTGAGTTGGTTCCGGCCGATAATTATCATTCCTTGGTTGGCATTTTGGACGTTAAGGGTTAGTACCATGGTATCGGGGCTTTGTTCCAATACCTTGGCCGTGCCCCAAGAGGTCGCTGTTTCGTCGTATGATTCCAAAAGGTCCGGTCGAAGATCCTGCATTTCTCGGACCACTTCTCGTAGACCTTGGCTATGGCCCCTTTGCCCGATATACAAAGCGTCGGGTGTGGTAACGACCAAAAGGTTTTCCACTTCCTGGGTAACCAGGACCTGGGGGCCGTAGTGCAGCAAGAGGTTGTTACAGGATCGAATGGGAAGGATAGGTTGGCCTGTAAGGGTATTGCCCTGGGGATCTTTTTCTAATTCGGCGTACAATGAATCAAAACTCCCTAAATCGGACCATCCAATATTACAAGGAATAACACGCACGTGTTCGCTTTTTTCGAGTACGGCATAATCGATGCTGATATCGGTCATCCTCATCATTTCCTGGAGAGATGGTTTGAAACAACCGACTGCATCGGGGCCTTGGGTCAGGGATGAAACCCCTAGGACAGCTTTGTGCAAATCAGGGGCCCATTTCTTCAATTCTTCCATGTAAACACCGGCTTTGAAACAAAAAATACCAGCGTTCCAATAAAACCCACCGGCATCCAGGTAGGCTTGGGCGGTTGCTTGGTCGGGTTTTTCTTTGAAGGCTGTTACGACATTTCCCTGAGCTTGAATATACCCAAAGCCGGTTTCGGGATAGGAAGGCTCGATACCAAAGGTTACCAAGAACCCTTTTTCGGCCAATTCCGAGGCAGCCTTTACGGCGAGATGATAAGCCTCCCGGTTCCGAATCAAGTGGTCGGATGGGGTAACCAAGACCAAGGATTCCGGATCCAAGGTTTGGCATGCCATGGCAATGGCAGGGGCTGTGTTGCGCCCTACAGCCTCCAATACATAAGTAGCCGGCAAAGAACCCGCTTGCTGTTGAGCCAAGGTAAATTGCGTGGCGTTGGTAACAATAAGGTGATCCGAGCAAAATCCTTGGTGGCGTTCCAGGGTGTCTTCATAAAGCGACTTCCCCTCAATCAGCGGTAAATACTGTTTGGGCATTCTTAGCCGGGATAATGGCCATAATCGAGTACCACTGCCCCCTGAAAGTAAAATATGTATCATTTGTCTATTTAAATTACATGAATGTATAATCCACCAAAAATTTCGTTTTAAAAATGAAATGGGCCTTCTTAAAGTTTATAGTAAGAAATTTTTTGGTATGGTGTTGTTGGTAATTGTTAAAAACCAAATGGCTGGAAATTCGTGAATTTAAAAAGAATTTTATACCTTAGAAAAAAGTTCATTTAAACGAAACGATGTCCGCCAAAAAAATAAAATTCGATCAAATTTCTTCTGCTCACAGCATCGTTCATTGCCTTAAGCAACCGTATCGGCAAGAAATCATTGAACTTTTGCACAAACATCTTTCCATGACAGCGGCCGATATTGCGGAACGACTGGGGATTGAGCCAACGTTGGCTCATCATCATTTGGGGATCTTGGTGCAAAACGATTTGGTGGATGTTAAAAAACATTCAACGGCGGTTTACCAATTGAATTATCTTAAGCTAAGCCAGGTGATTGCATCTCTCAAGGCTTTGGGATAAGGTCTGTTTGGGTATAAGGCTGAAGAACGGAGGGAATTCGTATTCCTTCGCTGTTGGTGTAAAATTCCAACAAAGCCGCCATGACCCGGGGCAAAGCCAAGGCCGAACCGTTGAGGCTATGTGCCAAACGGGTCCTGCCTGTTAAGCTATCTTTGAATCGTAGTTTCAGTCGGTTCGTCTGAAAACTCTCAAAATTGCTAACGGAAGAAATCTCTAGCCAACGTCCCTGTCCGGCGCTCCAAATTTCAAAATCATAGGTAAGGGCAGACGCAAAACCCATATCTCCACCGCATAATCGGAGAATCCGAAAGGGAATGCCTAGGGAAGCGACCAGCGCTTGGACATGCTCCCTCATTCTTTCAAGAACATGGTAGCTATGGTCAGGGTGCACAATTTGAACAATCTCTACTTTATCAAATTGGTGAAGGCGATTGAGCCCTCGCACATCTTTGCCATAGGAGCCAGCCTCCCGCCGGAAGCATGGGGTATAGGCTGTGTTTAAAATTGGAAGCTCGTTTTCTTGGAGTAAACGATCCCTGTACAAATTGGTCACCGGGACTTCCGCGGTGGGTGCCAGATAGAGTCGGTCTTCGTTAATGTAATACATCTGACCTTCTTTATCGGGCAATTGACCGGTTCCAAAACCCGAATCTTCGTTGACCAAAATGGGGGGTTGAATTTCTGAATAGCCTGCAGCCACATTAAAATCCAAAAAATACTGAATCAGCGCTCTCTGCAAGCGGGCACCAGCCCCTAGATAGACGGGGAATCCAGCGCCTGTTACTTTGACGCCCAGTTCAAAATCGATGAGTTTGTATTGTTGCGCAATTTCCCAATGGGGATGTTCCCTTTGCGTTGATTCAGCGGCGGGGTCTGAAAGAAAGACCACTTCGTTTTCGGCTGGGCCGTTTCCCGCCGGTACAGAAACATGCGGAAGATTGGGCAGCCGAAGAAGATGGTGTTGGATGGCCTCCTGCAATTCGTTTAGGCGGATTTCGAGAGAGCTGTTTTCTTGTTTTAACAGAGCCACCTCGCTTTTGAGTTCTACAGCCTGTTCATGTTGACCTGATTGGACAGCGGTACCTATGGCTTTGGCCCTTGCATTCAAGGTCGCTTGATTTTGTTCAACCTGGGTTTGAATTAGACGCTTTTGGTCATCCAAATTCAAGAGTTGGTCAAGAAGATCGCCTGCGTCATGGACTTTTTTGCGTTGAAGGGCCTCTTGGGCCTGGGCACGGTTTTCACGTAGAAAGGATATCTGCAGCATGTCAATCGATTAGGCTGCAAATTTACCACCAAACAAGCCCCCTCCTTCTAATCAGAGGTCCTTTCGCGTATTCGCTGTGCCTTTTGGCGATAGTACAACAAGGCACCGAGCGATAAACAGAGGAGCAAGGCCCCGGCCAGGGCCAAATTTGTAGCATGCAATCGTTCGCTGCTGGTCTGCAAGAGGATTTTTTCGAATTCCAACCGCTCGCTTTTGCGTTGTAAATGTTCTGAATCGTAGGAGGCTTGAATTTCCAAAAGCCTTTGATGCGCTTCACGGGCCTGGATTAAACTATCCAAAAGGCGCCATGCCTTGTAATGGGGTACGGCTTCTTCGGCCCGACCGCAAGCGGTCAATTGGGATGCCAACAACGCATGGGCCTTGCGTAGGTTGAGGGTATCCTCGCTCTTGTTTTGTTCAATGCTGCGGATTACCTGGCGAGCATAATGCAAAGCTGAATCTCGCCCGCCCCCGCATCGCAAATGGCCTTCGGCCTTCAACATCAAAATTTTGGAAACATAGCCCCCGTTATCCAGGGCTTTGCTGATATTCAGGCTTTGCCTCAGGCAATGGAGGGACTCTTTGCACTGTTGAAGCTTTAGGTAGACTTCGCCCAGGTTAATCAAGTCCGAAGCGATGGCCATCGAATCCTGGAGTTTGGTATCAAGGCGCCAAGCTTGGGTATAATAGTCCTTGGCTTCACGATAACGGCCGTTCATTTCCTCGACCACCCCCAGGTTGTTCAAGACATAACTTACCATCGGATCGTTGGTTTTACGATAGTGAAGGAGCGCATCCCGGTAATAGGCCCCGGCTTGATTCCAGTCTTTTTGTTGGGCGTATAGATTGCCTAGGTTGAGAGTCAGATCGGCTTCTGCATCCTTCCTTTGGAGAGCAACGGCCAATAGAACAGCCTTGCGGTAACATTCGGCCGATGCCTCCAAGGCCAAGAGATGAAAATACGCGTTGCCCTTGATGCTGTAGCACCCCATGAGTCCCGTGCTATCGTTGGTTTTGAGCAACGAGGTCTCGGCCATCAAGGCCTCCTCGATGCTTAATTGGTATTTGTTTTGGCGTTGGTAACATTTGGATTTTAGGAGGTGCCAGGTCCCTCTTTGGTTCGGACCCAAACGGTTGCTAGGCCCCAGGTCTTCCAACATGCGAAGGGCTTTTCCTGGTTGGGTCCGGTACAAGTTATCGACTTGTTCCAAAACCAATTCGACGCGTTTGGGTTCAGCGTGTTGGCGACGCTGGCTGGAATTGGAACCGGCGCGGTGCTCTAGGGATAGGAAAAAAAGAAGCAGGAACCCGACCCCTAGGCTTTTGAAAAAAAAGCTATTTTTTATCAAAAGTTTATATTTCTTTTGGAAATATAATTCATTGGGTGTATTTTTGGTATTCATTGACCCTGTATTTTTATAAATCGGGCTCCCATTTCATCTCTTTTTTCTACTAATTCACTCGATACCCAAGGGTAGGCGGTTTTTATAGGCATCGCATACCGACTCAATCCGCCTCAGGTCCATTCCTGAAACTTTCCATACTTTAAATCTTTAGCGTGACCGAATCCAGAGGTCGGGGTAGACCCCGCAAAAGCAAACCCGATGCAGAACCGCAGGGCTTCTTAACTCCTTCCGAAAACGTCGTAGTTCCGTCGGCAAGGCCTCGTGGTAGGCCGCGGTTGGATGCATCCAAACGGGAACTTCTGCCAGAAATAGAGACGGGTCCAGAGCCTATCACCCCGGAGCCCGAACCAGACCATTTTGCTCCCTTGGCAGAAAGCTTGGTTCTGGGCCATGGAGTTGAATCCGAGCCTTCGACTGATTTCGAGGACGACCGCAGCAATGGAGATTCCAATTCAGATACCGATTCCGAGATCGTTCGTAACATTGAAATACGAAGCTCCGATGGCAGCCAGCGTGAACCCCGGCCTTTTAGGGACAAAAGAGAGCCCCGAGATAACCGGGAGCCCCGAGATAACCGGGAGCCCCGAGACAACCGGGAGCCCCGGGATAACCGGGAGCCCCGGGATAACCGAGAACCCAGGGATAACCGGGAACCGCGGGATAACCGGGAACCCCGGGATCAACGCCCGGATCGCCCCGGTTTTCAAGATCAGCGTCCAGGAAATCGCCCCAAGGATTGGGACCGGCCAAGGGACAAAGACGGAGAAAAAAGAGAAACGCGACAACCTGAGCGATATTCGTTCGAAACAGTGGTTGAAATTGAAGGTGTCCTTGAGCCCATGCCCGAAGGCTTTGGTTACCTGCGTTCTTCGGACTACCATTACCTGGGGTCTCCGGACGATGTCTATGTGCCATCCCACTTGATCAAGAGTTTTGGTCTCAAGGCCGGCGATACGGTCAAAGCCAAAGTCCGCCCACCCCGCGATGGCGAAAAGTTTTATATTCTAACCGGTGTTGAAACCATCAACGGACTCAGCCCGGCTCAGATCAGGGACCGGGTACCCTTTGATTATTTAACACCTCTTTTCCCCAACGAACAATTGCGCCTAACCCACCGTGCCGAGAATTTGTCTATGCGTATAATGGACTTGTTCACGCCGATCGGTAAGGGGCAGAGGGGCTTGATAGTCGCCCAGCCCAAAACCGGTAAAACCTTTTTGCTCAAGGATGTAGCCAATTCTATTTCCTTTAATCATCCGGAGGTTTACCTCATAATTCTGCTCATTGATGAGCGTCCCGAGGAAGTGACCGATATGGCACGTTCGGTCAATGCGGAGGTGATTGCCTCTACTTTTGATGAACCCGCCGACAAACATGTTCGAATTGCTAATCTTGTGTTAGAGAAAGCCAAGCGCATGGTCGAATGCGGACACGATGTGGTCATTCTATTGGACTCCATAACGCGCCTTGCCCGAGCCTATAACACCGTACAGCCTGCTTCGGGTAAAATTCTTTCGGGCGGTGTGGATGCCAACGCCTTGCACAAGCCTAAGCGTTTTTTTGGAGCAGCCCGAAAC
>Ga0214921_10010686_pt1 | contig 11308 bp, 9 predicted proteins | sample LL1505_MetaG_FD_177992 | JGI IMG/M metagenome (GOLD analysis project Ga0214921, IMG submission 177992) | Freshwater microbial communities from Lake Lanier, Atlanta, Georgia, United States - LL-1505 | ecosystem: Environmental > Aquatic > Freshwater > Lake | place: USA: Georgia | collected 2015-05-28
AATTCATCCGCAGCCGGACAAAGCCAGCCAACCTCCTCGTCGGAATGACCCGGCAGGTCGATCAGGGCGAGTTGCCATTCCGGCGAGTGCGCGAGGAATGTATCTGCAAATTTCTCCCAATCACTCCACTCGCCTAAAAAACCGTGCAGACAGAGCAAGACACGCCCACCAGTGCCGCGAGTATGAAATTTCAATCGACCCATGAGAGCGAGAGTGCCCTGCAAGCCTCAGCCATACGAAGGTGCAGCGCATGATTTTCCCCGCGGTCTGTGCGGCACTCGAGAATTCGCGGCGCGACATGGCGCTCTGCGAGCAACCTGCGGAATTCAGAGAGCGAGGCTACTTGATGATATTCCATTCCAAATTGCTGTGTGACTCCGCGAAATTCCCATGCATGGGGGATTTCCATCAAGCGCTCCTCCAAATCAATGGGCAGAAAACGGAAAATACCGCCACCGCCATTATTGATGATCACCAGCGTGACGGGCAATCCCTGCAGGAGCGGAAGGGAATTCAAGTCGTGCAGCGCGGCGAGGTCACCCATGACGGCCAGAAGAGGAGACGCGCAGCCAAGCGCCAGACCAGCCACAGTGGCGATATTTCCGTCGATCCCACTGGCTCCCCGATTGGCAAAAATAGGGACGACCGCTTTCGATACCGCAGCGGCACAAGAATCAAAATCCCGGATCGGCATGGAATTTCCAAGGAACACTGGCCAATTTGTCTCGGCAGCGATATCCGCTAAAGAGCGAAGAATCGCCGGTTCAGTGACAGCATCATCCGTGGACAATTCCGCCTTAATTGTAGCCCCAACGACCGCATCCGCCCTGCGCCAGGATTCGATCCAAGTATCGGCGGCCATCGGCAGAGAGAATGGCTTCACTGATTCGCAGAATTGCTGAATCCCGGCACTGAGGAAATAGGGATGCTGTTCCCAAGGATCCAAGCGCTCCGGGAACATCCGCACCTGCAGGCAGTCGGCGCCGCGACATGCCGATAACCATTTCCCAATGCGCTTCGAAACGAGCGCCCCCCCGAAATGCAGCACTCGCTCCGGCGGGGGGACATCGTGGCGCTGGAGAATCCAATCCGCATGGCGAATGATCCCAGGCCGCAAACGCGCCCCTGAAGCGGCATCCGCTAGGACTGGCCAGCCCAATTTTTTTGCCAAATCCAAAACAGCATCAACCCGGTCCTGCTCCCCGACAGGCAATCGACCGATGACGACAACGCCGCGACCGGATGCGAACCTCTGGAAATCGAAATCGGATGGCCAATCGAAAGGAAATGGATTCGCAACCCTCGAAAACTCGATTTTGTCATCAACCGCCGCAACCCCGCTTTCGAGCAAAGGCTCGCGAATCGGGACATTCAAATGCACTGGCCCCGACTGGCCCCCCATAGCTATCGCGACAACCTGCGAAAGCACATTAGAGAGCCGCGACATGGCTCCCGCATCCTGCGCACATGGCAAATCCACGGCATAGCGAACAAAACCTCCGAAGAGACCGGGTTGATGAATCGTTTGGTTTGCCCCGGTTCCCCTCAACTCAGGGGGACGGTCGGCTGTTAAAAAGATGAGCGGAACATTCGAGTGGAAGGCTTCCACACAGGCGGGAAGAAGATTTGCCACAGCGGACCCGCTGGTGGTCACGCACACGGCCGGGCGTCCGGTTGCCATCGCCCATCCCAGAGCGGCAAAGGCCATGCCGCGTTCGTCGTAGTGCGTGGTCACATGGTGCCCGCTCAAGGCAGCGGCCAATGGGGCGCTGCGCGCTCCGGGGCTGAGAAAAAACCGGTCTGCACCAAGTTGGCAAAGCCCATTTACAAGCAACTGCCCCCAAGCGCGGTTGGACGCAACGCAGCTCATGCCGAGAGCACATTCAAAACGCCCGAGATTTTATCCTCGAGTTCGAACCACTCTCGCTCGGGATCAGAACCCTCAACGATCCCTGCCCCTGCGAAAACCTCGACCTGGGAGCCCTTGGCCAGCATCGAGCGAATCGCTACAGCAAATTCGGCGGAGTCTTTCGAAACGCATCCAAACGGACCGGCATACCACCCCCTGTCGAACTTCTCATGATCGGAGATAAAACGCAGCGCATCGGCAACGGGCGCTCCACAGGTGGCGGGCGTCGGATGAAAGGCTTCAAGAATCGCGGCGTCATCCACCGCCCCGCACAGCGTTCCGGAGACGGCGGTTCGGAGGTGTTGCACGCGGGAGAGCTTTAGCACGCCTGGCTTTTCATCGCAGGCGTAATCGACGCAGAGCCTGCGGAAGGTTTGCTCCAAGGCCTCCACGACAAGGCGGTGTTCCAATTGTTCCTTTGAAAGTTTCAAAAGCTGGGATTCCAGCCTTTCGTCCTCAGCGGCATCCAGGCTTCGCGGACGCGTTCCCGCAACGGCCTCGCTCTCCAAGCGAATTCCCATGCGGCGATAGAGCAACTCCGGACTCGCTCCGAGAAATGCTCCAGCCTGTGCGCTGGGCTGGAAGGAAAAGTGAAAACAAGCTGGTGCGGCTCCCATCAGCACAGAAAGCAGAAGATGAGGCGATACCTTTTCCACAAGATCGAGTGTCGAGCGCCGGGCTAGAACCACCTTGCGCAACGAGCCTGATGCAAAGCCCTCCAGCGCGGCACCGACGGCCGAAGACCATTGAGTAAAATTCGGAATGTCCCAGCGTGTCAGAACAGCAGGTTGGTGCGGCGGGGGGCACTCCCCGAGCGCTGCAACCCAATCCTCCAACTCGTCCAACGCCTCATCGCCGCCATCCAGGTTCACCGCGAGCAGTGTGCGCCCTCCAGCGTGAATGATCTCCGCCCTCGGAATAAAAAAGTAACGCTCGGGAAACTCCTTCCAACCCTCCTGTGGATCGGCCGCTGCATCAAAGCGCTCCCCCCCGAAAAGTCGCACCCCCTCGTCTGCTCCATCCAGAAGAGGCAGCAAATCCCGCATGCTGCCTCCCCGCAATTCCCCGATCGCCAATGTTTGTGCCGCACCCGAACGCGACCTCCAAAAGACCTTGGGATAAATCGCGGCAGCATCCAGCCATAGCGGAGAAAAGCCCCCCAGATCTTCAAGATCCCACTCGAAGCGGCGGATTCCAGAAAAGGAAATCCGAGCCCCTCCCACAAGCCCGCGCAGGTCAGGGCGGGTTCCCGCACGAAGATTGGAGCTGTGATGAAAAACCATAAAGAGGCACTATTCTTCCAAAGACCGACGCAGGATGCGATAGGGGAATTAACTCCCGGCGGCAAAATTGGCGGCACCAACGATTACGCGTAGCAGCCCATTGGCGTTGTGGTTTCCTTTCCCTGCCTGATGAAAACAGGTAGAGATTTTCTGCCATGCCAACCCCTGCCATACATGTTTATCGGCGTTCCATCCGCTTTGCCGACACCGATGCAGCCGGCGTCGCTCACTTCTCGCGCCTGTTGGTGATCATCGAAGAAGCGGTTCATGATTTTTTCCAAAGCCGAGGCCTGCCCATTCTGGATGCGACAACCGCTTGGCCTGTCGTTTCCATTCACGCCGACTACTCGGCAGGATGCCGTTTCCAGGATGAAATCACGGTTGCTTTGAGCGTGAATATGATCGGCACCTCATCACTTGGATTTTCATTCACAGCTGCGAAAGCGAATGGCACCGCATGCTTTGGCGGCAAAGCCACGCTCTGCCATATCGACCCCGCACTTCATGCACCAGCGCCCATCCCGGCGAAAACAAGGAATGCGCTCGGCGCAGGGCCCGTGTAAGGGTAACGCTGACCCATGCCGAAAAGTTTCAGCCTTTTTCTCGCCCTGCGCTACCTCAAGCCTAAGCGCACATTTCTTTCGATCATCACCCTGGTTTCAATTCTCGGCGTCACACTTGGGATCATGGTTTTGATTTTGGTTATTTCGGTGATGACCGGCTTCGAGCAGGAGCTCCGCCGCAAAGTCATCGGCTTCGATGCGCATGTCATCGTGAGCAATGGCGGAGTTTTAGAAAACTGGGAGGCCACGGCAGAGCAGGTGATGAAAAATCCGCATGTCAAAGCCGCCGCGCCATTCGTTCAAGGCCCGGTCATCGTGGAATATCAAAACCGCCGCCTCGCTCCAAAAATCCGGGGCGTTGATCCGGAACTGGAACGCAAGGTCGTGAATGTCGCGGATTTCATTGTCGATGGCAGCTACGATCTGGATGGCAATAAAACCGTGATCGGCTCGGAACTCGCCCGCGAACTTGGAGTGGGCATTGGAGAAAATGTGACGGTTTTCTCGCCCGGCAATTTCAACCAAATCCTCGACGAACTCGACCGCATCCAGCGCTCGGGCGACAAATCCACCGATGTCTCGGCTTTGAAGCAAATGATCCTGCCAACCGAACTCGAAGTGGCAGGCATCTTTGAGAGCGGACGCTATCTTTACGACAGCGAGTTCCTCCTCGTGCCCCTCCACATCGGCCAGGAACTTTACAATCTCGGCGGCGGCGCACACGGCCTTGCACTGGCCACCACCGACCCCTACCTCGCCAACTCGGTGCGCGATGAACTGAACACTTCCCTCCCACGGCCGCAGTTTGCGATGAGCTGGATCGACATGAACAAACAAATCTTCGACGCGATCCGCATGGAGCGAAATGTCATGTTTTTCCTTTTGATGTTCATTATTCTGGTAGCGGCTTTTGGAATTATGAACACGCTCATCACAGTGACCGTGCAAAAAACCCGCGAGATCGGTGTTATGAAGGCTCTCGGGGCGCAGACGCACCAGATTATCGGAGTCTTTGTCGCGCAGGGAATGGTCGTCGGCGTATTTGGAACACTCACCGGCCTGAGCCTTGGAATCGCGATGGTTCAATTCCGCAACGAAGTGAGTCGTTTTCTGTCGTCCGCATTTCACATCGAGATTTTCCCCGCGTCGGTTTACCAATTCAGCGAAATCCCTGCCGAGATCGTGCCTTCGGATGTCGTTTTGATCTGCGTGAGCGCCTTTGCCATCTGCTCGCTGGCTGCCCTGATCCCCGCGTGGTTTGCCGCCCGACTCGACCCGGTAAAGGCGCTACGGCACGAGTGATTTGACAAATCCGGCTCCCTCTATTTGACTCGCGCCATGTCTGAACCAGCTTCCGATCCACAAGATCCCCTCATCCGCGTCCTTCTCGTCTCAGCCGCCGTGGCAGTCGCCGGGGGCATTCTCACTGCTGCTTTTGTGGTGACAGCGATGATCTCCGCGAATTTCAATTTTCTGAACTGGATGGAGTAGTCTCACCGCCGCCATCCGCAGCGGCGCAGAAGCAACTCCCCAGAAGGATCATCACTCCTGCCAGATAAACCCACATGAGGGCCAACATGAGCGCCCCCACGGATCCGTAGATTGCGTTGTAGTTCACAATTTTTGGCACATAGGTTCCGAAGAGGCTCTGTCCGGCCTGCAGGGCGATCGCTACTGTAAGCGCAGCGCCCCACACCTGCCGAAAATAAATCCTCCGCCCGGGAGCCAGCATGTAGAGGGCAACCAGGGCATAAAAAACTAGTCCGCCTGCAAGCACATAACGACCCGCCGCGTAGAGGACCGTCATTTCGCCCGGCGTCGGCAGCGGGAGGATGCCGCCGAACCAAACCTGAGCGGCGAGCAGGGTTTTCAGAATCGCCTGCAAAATCGCTGGCACCACCAAACCCAATCCCAGTGCACTGGCCACGACGCCCATCATAAGAAGATTTTTCACTGGCAGCTTCCACCATGGGAGTAATGTCCGGTGCCAAGCTCGGTTCACACCCTGCACGAGGGCCTGAAAGAACCGCAACGAACTCCACACAAGAACGAGCAAAGAGGCCAAGCCCACGCCGCCACGCGCCCGCTGGAGTGACTCCGACATTCTCCAAACCAAATTCCGCTGTCCGTCATCCATCGGAAAGATTTTTTCAGCCGCCGAAATCGCTGAAACCGGGTCCACAAAAACCGAACCTACCGTGAGCAAAAGCGCTAAGAGCGGAAACAACGAAAACAACGCATAGTAAGCAAACGAAGCGGCCCGCTGTTCCCCCTCGATCTCGCCAAAAAGCGAAACCGCAGCGCAAGTCACGCGCCATGGCTGTGAGAGGAAGGAAATCACGCAGGAAAAATAGCTTCGGAGACTGGATTTTGGACAGAATTAACGGCATCGACGCAATTTTTACAATGAGTGCGGCGTGGCGGGAACGGGACGGCGTAGTGACGGAGAGGTTCAGTCTTGGGTCAAGCCGGAGGTTGACCCTCCAAGGTCACGCGCCCGTTCTTCCAAGGAAAAGTGGTGCGATAGGCAGAGCATTTGAAATGTCTGCAGACGGGCAAAACAAAAACGCGGGTGGTCCGAGGACCACCCGCGCCTTTCGTTGGAAGGAAATTTTCTAAAATTTCTTAGAGGGCGACTTCAACAGTGAGGGATTTTTTCTCACCGTCTTTGGTTCCTTCTTTTTCCTTGGATTTATCACCACCGCCGCATCCGCCTCCGGGGCAGGATCCAGCCATGACGGCCGATGCGGAGAAAGCGATGACTACTGCTGCGAGGAGTGCGATTTTTTTCATAAGGCTTTAAAGGTCGCGCGGTCGTGGGCGAAGTCAAATGGATTTTTCAGAAATTTCAAGCGCGGCTCATGTAAGTGCCATCGACAGTGCTGACCTTGATCAGTTCGCCTTCCTTGATGAAGAGCGGGACATTGATGATCTTACCGGTTTCGAGAGTGGCGGGCTTTTGAACATTGTTTGCCGAGTCTCCGCGGATGCCTTCGGCGGATTCGACCACCTTGAGGACGACGGAAGAAGGCAGTTCGATCTGCGCCGGGCGTCCTTCAATGCTGAGAACTTCAACCTTCAGGTTTTCGACGAGATACTGTTTGGAATCGCCAATGAGTGACTCGTTGAGCGTGATTGTCTCATAGGTGGCAGGGTCCATGAAATGGTAGCCCTGATGGTCGCTGTAGCTGAATTCAAGTGGTTGGCGGTTTACGTCCACGACATCCACTTTTTCTGTGGAGGAGAAGCGGATATCAGCCGATTTACCAGTTCCGATGTAGCGGATGATGCACTGAACAAAAGCGCGAAGGTTTCCGGGCGTGCGGTGGTGGATGTCGAGAACGATGGCGGGGTTTCCGTTGTAGCGGATGGCCATTCCTTTGCGGAGATCATTGGCGGCTGGCATAAGTTGAGTGCCTAGTAATAAACCTGCACGGGCTTTTGACAAGGCACGAAATCAGCCTGCAGACAGCTCCTGGCGCGCAGCATTCTTGGAAACATAATCCCTCATCAATCCATGGGTGGGATTCCGGAGTTCGGGATCCTCCGCGAGCACCTCCAAGGCAACCCGGCGCGCCTCGGACATGATATCCGCATCCCTCAGCAAATCGCCAAGTCCCAGAGGTGGCAGGCCGGTCTGGGCGGTGCCCAAAATATCGCCCGGCCCGCGCAGTTGGAGGTCGGCCTCGGCGATCTCAAAGCCATCCGATGTCTTTTCGAGAACCTCCAATTTTTCAAGGGCAGGGCCGCTAGCGCCATCGTGAAGAAGAATACACCAGGATTTCTCGGGTCCACGGCCGATGCGGCCGCGAAGCTGATGCATCTGGGAAAGGCCGAAGCGCCCAGCCTCCTCGATGATCATAATCGTCGCATTGGGGACATCGACTCCCACTTCAATAACCGTGGTCGCCACAAGCACGGAGAGGCGGCCCTCGCGGAATTCGCGCATCACAGCCTCCTTGCCTTCGGCATCAATTCTTCCATGAACGATTCCGACCGTGGCGGGAGCCAGGAGCATCGTCCACTTTTCGAACTCGGCCGTGGCAGCTTTAACATCAAGTTTCTCCGATTCCTCGATGAGCGGATACACGATGTAGGCCTGCCTGCCTGCCGCCAATTCACCACGCAGGAAATCAACAATGGCCGGTAAGCGCTCGACATCGCGCACAGCGGTGACAATGCGACCACGACCAGCGGGACGATTCTTTAAAATGGAAACATCCAGATCGCCATAGAGGGTCTGGGTGATCGTTCGGGGGATGGGTGTCGCAGTCATCACGAGAACATCGGGGGCATCTGCACGCTCGATCAGCTTGGTGCGCTGGAGGACGCCGAATTTATGCTGCTCATCGATCACCACCAGACCGAGTTTTTCAAACTCCGCTCCATCGAAGAGGAGGACGTGCGTGCCAACGACAAGCTCGGGGCCGATTGGGTTCGATTCAAACAAATCCGGAGCCTTCACGGAATCCTCGCGGCGCGAGGAAGTCCGCAACACAACCGGGATTCCGAGAGGATCCAGAATACGGCGGAAGTTCAGATAATGCTGCTCGGCCAAAATCTGAGTTGGCGCCATCAAGGCCGCCTGCCAACCCGACTCGTGAGCTTGAATCATGGCCCGCAGAGCCACCATGGTCTTGCCGGAGCCCACATCGCCCTGGAGGAGGCGGTTCATTCGGTGTGGAGCTGCCATGTCAGTGGAAATCTCATCCATTACCACACGCTGCGAATCGGTGAGCACGAAAGGTAGTGACTCCTCGACCCTTCGCCAAACAGAACCATTTCCCGGTCGCGCGAAGCCTCCGTTTTTTTTCACCGAGGCATGGCGCGAGCAGAGGATGAGCTGGATTCCAAAAAAGACATCCCTCACGAGTTGGCGTCTGGACTCCTCGCACTCGGCCATATCCAACGGAAAGTGAACGGCCCTCCAGACATCCGGCAGAAAGGGTGTCCCTCCCCTCCCCTCAGGCCAGAGGCGGGGAATAGCGCTCAAATCGGTTTCCTCGAGAGCATGGTGGATGAGTTCGCGCAAAACATGGACAGGCAGCCCATCCCCCGCGCCGTGCACGGGCGTGATGCGGTCGAAGTGCAGAGAGATCCCGCCTTCGTCCTCAATGACCTCGAATTCGGGATGTTCGATCACCAGGCGCTTTGAGCGCTCGCGAGGCTTGCCGTAAACGACCAGGCGATGACCACCGAGGATCATTTTTTGCACCCAGGGCATATTATACCAGCGGAGGGTAATGGGATTGCTCAGGATGCCTCCATTGTCATCCTCGAGAATCGCCTCAAAAATCCGGCGCGGGCCGAAACGTTTGTAGCTCGTCTTTTTGACCACGCCATAGAGGCAGACGGCCGTCTCCGAGGAACTGTCCGGAAAGCGGTCGAATTTCCGGCGGTCCTCGTAGCGCCGTGGAAAGTGTCGCAGCAAATCCTCAATCGTGAGCAACCCCAAGCGCCGCAAAGCAGCCGCGCGAGTGGATGGAACCCAAGACAAACCTTCCAGCGCGGTCGTGGGAGAAAGGCTCGTCATTCCGCGTGGCGTATCTCGACGATCCTCAACTGTGGTTCGGCCCGACCCTGCCAGACATTCCATTCCAGCGTGTAGGCGATATCCCACGGCGGTCGAGGCATGGCATTGACTGGGGCATTGAAAAAGATAGCGGAAACGCGGCGGCGACCGCACAGAAACTCAATCCGCAGGTGTTTTTCCTTCATGACACGGGGCTCACCCGCCGGAGCAACGGCGCGCGAGAACATGACGGGCTGGGAATTGGAATTTCCAAAAGGCTCCAATAAATCCTGCGACTCCAACACCGAGGCGTCGATATCTCCGAGCCCCAACTCGCAATCCAAACGCAGGCGCGGCGCAAGCATTTCCTCGTTGGCAATCGCTTGGGCTGCGGCCTCAAAAGCGTCTCGAAATGCGGGCAGACTCGACTCGCTCAAAGAAATACCTGCTGCCATGTCGTGACCGCCAAATTTCTTCAAGTGCCCGGCGCAATCGCGGAGCATAGCCACCAAGGGAAGCCCCTCGATACTGCGTCCACTGCCTTTACCCGCTCCCGAATCGTCGAAACCTATAATAAAAGTCGGGCGGTGGTATTGCCGCATGATGCGCGAGGCGACCACACCGAGGACGCCGATGTGCCAATCCCGGCTACCGGCGACGATTGAAGCCTGAGTGTCGGGATTGAAATTTTTGGCAACCCATTCCTCGGCGTCACGAACGACATGACGCTCCACGCCCTGGCGCTCGCGGTTATGCGCATCCAACCCCTCTGCGAGACGCGAGGCTTCTACCGGATCATCCGCAAGGAGGAGCTGAAGAGCCTCCATGGCAGGCCCAAGACGCCCTGCGGCATTGATCCTCGGCCCCATGCGGAAGCTGATATCTCCTGCTTTGACCGGAGTCGGCACATCGGCCACACGCTGGAGGGCCGCCAATCCCACCCAGCGGGTGCGCTCCATTTGCCGGAGACCGTGGCTCACAAAAATCCTGTTCTCCTCCACAAGCGGCACGATGTCGGCGACGGTGGCCAGCGCCACCAGGTCGAGATACTCCTTCAAATCGAGACCCTCAAGAGGGCGGGCCTTCAAAATGGCGTGGGCGAGTTTGAAAACCACGCCGGCACTGCAGAGATAGTGAAACTCCGCCCCGCACTTCGGATTTACCAGCGCCACGCAGTCCGGGCGCTCGGCTCCCGGTTCATGGTGATCGAGCACAATGACATCCACTCCACGCCGGCGAAGTGCGGCAATTTCCCTCACTGAAGTCGTTCCGCAATCCACCGCCAGCAGCAATTGCGGCGCGTGCATTTCCAGGCAACGCTCAACCCCTGCCTCGCTGAGACCATACCCCTCCTCGGCGCGCAGGGGCAGAAAGCACGGGACCGTGATTCCATAGGCTTTAAAAAAACGCGCCAGAATCGCCAGCGAAGTGATGCCGTCCACGTCATAGTCACCGTAAAGAACGACCTTCTCGCGGCGATCCATCGCGGCCAGGATCCTTGCAACTGCTACTTCCATCTCTGGCAACTGCTCGGGAGCCCTCAAGGATCGCAGGCGTGGTTTCAGATAAGCCTCGGCGGAGATTCCATCGGAAACCCCGCGTTTCAAAAGCAACTCGGCGAGGAAATCCGGCACATCCGCTTCATGCCTGACCCGTAAAAGCGATGCGGCATCCGATGCCGCAGGAAAAATCCAGCGTCTTTGCATCGCCACCTCTTAGACTGAAGTCCGGCCTGTTTTGCGTAGAAGACGGCGCTGGAGTTCTTCGAGGCGAGCCACGGCAGGCCCCCACGAAAAATCCGTCTCGCGCACGCGCTGCGAAAGAATTTCCCATTCTCCCGCCGGCAGGAAGAGGGCACGCTTCACGGCATCGGCGAGTGCGGCGACCGAGTGACGATGAAAGACAAGCCCGTTCCCGGAACCGGTCACGGGATCAAAGTCCCTCACCAAATCCAGAAGGCCTGGGCAATACTCCAAGACGGGAACAAGACTGTTCCTCATCGCAGCAGCCACAAAGACGCTCCGCGGCTCCAAAGGCCCTG
>Ga0214921_10010687_pt1 | contig 11308 bp, 14 predicted proteins | sample LL1505_MetaG_FD_177992 | JGI IMG/M metagenome (GOLD analysis project Ga0214921, IMG submission 177992) | Freshwater microbial communities from Lake Lanier, Atlanta, Georgia, United States - LL-1505 | ecosystem: Environmental > Aquatic > Freshwater > Lake | place: USA: Georgia | collected...
AGATTATATCCATCTGTTGAAAAAATCCTTATTGAAGTGTTGGGTGATAAGTGGTATGAAAATGAAAATGAAGAAAACGCATTAAAAATAGCATTAGAATACAAAGTGTTTTATGAAGAAAAAAAAACGAAAACCATCAACAGTTATTAATGGAAAAACAAAAGAACAAAGACAAAATGCGACAGACGAACAGAAAAAAGAACATACACTTGCACAGTGGTTTTATCATATGAAAATAGCAAAACAAAAAAAAAGAAAAAGCAGATTATATCCATCTGTTGAAAAAATCCTTATTGAAGTGTTGGGTGATAAGTGGTATGAAAATGAAAATGAAGAAAACGCATTAAAAATCGCATTAGAATTCAAAGTGTTTTATGAAGAAAAAAAACGAAAACCATCAAAAGTTCTTAATGGAAAAACAAAAGAACAAAGACAAAATGCGACAGACGAACAGAAAAAAGAAAATACACTTGCACAGTGGTTTTGTAATATGAAAACAGCAAAAAACAAAAAGGGAAAAAGCAGGTTATATCAATCTGTTGAAAAAATCCTTAATGAAAAATTGGGTGATAAGTGGTTTGAAAAATAATATTAATAAATGTGTGATGTAGATGAATGCGTATAATTATTTTTATTTAATGTTTATAATGCGTAATACGTTATACATTATTTTCTAAAAATGTATAAATACATAAATGACTTTAGAATTAAAAAAATTTGATATGAGGCATATCAGTTTTAAACCAGACGAGAACAAAGGTCCAGTTGTTGTGTTGATTGGTCGGAGGGATACTGGTAAGAGTTATTTAGTTCGTGATTTATTATACAATCACCAAGACATTCCGATTGGAACCGTTATTTCCGGAACAGAAGCCGGAAACGGTTTTTATAGTTCGCATATTCCAAAATTATTTATTCACGACGAATACAATACCGCAATTATAGAAAATGTTCTTAAGCGACAAAGAACTGTATTGAAACAGGTAAAAAAGGAAATGGAACATTATAAACGTTCAACCATAGACCCGCGTGCATTTGTAATATTGGACGATTGTCTTTATGATAATACTTGGTCTAAAGATAAGATGATGCGTTTATTATTTATGAATGGTCGTCATTGGAAAGTTATGCTTATTATTACTATGCAATATCCACTTGGTATTCCTCCAAATTTGCGAACAAATATTGATTATGTTTTTATATTGAGAGAACCTTATATCGCAAATCGCAAACGCATTTGGGAAAATTACGCAGGTATGTTTCCCACATTTGAATCATTCGCACAAGTGATGGATCAATGTACTGAAAATTTTGAATGTCTTGTTATAAATAACAATTCAAAATCAAATAGACTTCAAGACCAGATATTTTGGTATAAAGCGGAACATTATGGTGATTTCAAATTGGGTTCAAAGGAATTTTGGGAAATGTCAAAGGATATTGATTCGGATGATGATGAAAAAACATATAATCCAAATGATGGCAAGAAACGTAGTGGTCCGAAAATTAATGTTAAAAAGAATAAATGGTAAGGGGTTTCACCCTTAGGAACCCCGAATAGTAAGGGGTATAGCATCCATTGGAAACCCCGAATAATAAGGGGTATAGCATCCCTTAGGAACCCTGAATAATAAGGGGTATAGCATCCCTTAGCACAATACGTATTATAATACAATAAATATCATTACAATAAATGAAATTTATTTTACATCATTCATACAATAAGACCGTCGGGCGCATTAGCATACCTCTTAACATAATCGGGGTTCCTAAGGGGTGCCCCTTACTTATTAGTCCAAATAACCGGTATTTGACAACTTTTGTTCGCTCAAGTTACGCTTAGAAATATCATCGTCAGAACCGGCATCAGTTGTTGTAGTGACGGATGTAGTGACAGAAGCAGAAGAGGTGCTAGTTACAGCAGAACCACCTTCAGAAGCAATCAATCTATCCAAGCCGTGTGTAGAGTTCTTGTAATCAACAACAACATTTTCATTGAAGAACAATTCGCGTCTAATATCAGCAACAGATACATTCTCGCCTAAATCATTCTCAAATGTATTTGTATCCTTAACACTAACCAAATTTCCGTCCTTATCCATAGTTTGTGTCAAAACGTTTCCAGTTTCTTCGGCCTTCTTTCTGTTTTCTTCCATAGCCTTTTCCTTAGCTTCTCTAACACGCTTCTCAAATTCGGTCTTGGCTTGTTTTTCGTTCTTAACCTTTTCATTCATCAATTGGTTCAATTCTTCTTCCAAATATTCAACGCGTCCAGTCTTGTATGCCTCTGGATGAAATGGCATCCAGATACCAACTTCACCGACATAGACATCGTGGTTTGGGTCAACTTCACGCAACATCTTACATCTCAATTCAGCTTCTTGTTGACTTGGGTAAGAACCACGAACCTTAAGACCTCTTACACTTGTTTGGAACTGGTGTTCTTCATTAAATGCTTTATCTAATTTTTCTTCATTCGCATCCATAAAGTTCTTGTATTCGTCTTCAATAGAAGTAGCGAATAATCTATTCTTTTCCTCTTGACAAAAGTCATTAAAATCCTTTGTCAAATCGTCAAAGTTCATATTGTATTTATATGCCAAAAAGCTTAAGAATTGATTATATTTTTCAAGAGACTTATTCATATCCCATTTATTTAGGAATTTATTGAAGTTATATAAGTTTCGTTCTTTAATAATATGTTCAGGAGAAAGAAATGAAATACAAACAAACTTTTGTCCGGCGACAGGCTTGTCTTCTTCCAAGACATCAACATATTTTGGATTTACAGAACCATCCTTATTTTTACGTAATTCAACACCTTTTGGCTTTTGAGATTGTTTAGATACGGATGATGACATTTTATTTATTATATTAATAATAGAGTATTGTATTTTTAAGTTTTAATCGCATTATATATATATTTATTTTATTTTTGTCTATTTTTTTATTTTACCTATTTTTATATTTTACCTATTTTTATATTTTATATTATAACAATATTTTCTAATCTAATTATTTTCTACACATTTAGTATAATGGCTGAAGGATTTCAAGTTGGAGAGCTTGTTAAAAGAGGTATTAAATATTTAGTGGAAGGTCTTATGGTTGCTATTGCAGCTTACGCCATCCCAAAGCGTTCTCTTAATTTAGACGAAGTCGCTTTGATTGCTTTGACTGCTGCCGCTACATTTAGCATTTTGGATACTTATATTCCAAGTATGGGTGTCTCTGCTAGAAGCGGTGCCGGTTTCGGTATCGGAGCTAACTTGGTCGGATTTCCAAGAGTGATGTAAAATACATAATATACACACATTAGTATTTAAACACATATAACCTTATTCATTATATTTGTATAAACATAGAATGAATAGAAAACTTTTATATTATTTTGGTTCAACCTTTGCGTATGGTTTTTACAGAGGTTTAACCTTTACACATAGATTATGTAAGGAAGAAGATGAGATTATTCTTTTATCAGATAGAATTATAAATGGTTTTATGGTTGGAATATGTTATGCTACTCCACCGCTTCAACCGATATATTTATCAAACCTAATGAATCGCATAGAACTAAAAATAAGAAATAAAGAGAATGAAAAAGAAAGGTCTTACTATAGAAATAATTATAAAGACTTGAGTACCTATAATTATAGAACAATATAAATAGTTACTGAGTCATATCACGTCCGTCTAGATTTCGCACGAACATTTTTAACTCCGGCGGTTCCACCTGGAGCTAAACTATGTGGTTTATAAAAAACGAGTGAATTGTTGGTATATGTAGATTTTCCCATTGTTTGAGCCGAAGAAGCAGGTATAGATGGTGGTATTTCCCATATAGGATAAACCCAATATGTATAATCCATATTATAAGGTGTATTTGGAGGAACGATATCGCCGACTTTATATAACGCATTCCCATCATCTATGTAAAATACGTACCAACCTTTCAATTCATATGGAGGCGCAACAACAAATTCGCTTGGAAGCTGACTTGAATTAATGAATTTAGTATTGTCTGGAGGCATAAAATAAGGTTTTGAATAATCTGGAGGATTATAAAGCATATATAATATAGTTGGGCCTGCGCCGACACTTAAACCTTTTTCGCTAATAGGACCAATCATTAAACGCATACTATTTGGGTCAGTATCAATTGTTTCGTGTTCTAATCCGTGTTTAAAACGATAACCATAACCTTTTTTTATTGGGAATATTTTTCCGTCAATTATTAATCTACCATTATAATCAGTCGTTAGGTAAATTAAATTTGTATATTCAAATGAGTCTTGTCCTTTATCTACATGGTTATCAATATCGCCTTTTATCCACATCATACTTAATTCATTGCCACTAATATCAATGTTGTATGATTTTAATTTACTTTTAATATCTTCTCCTATAGCAATTTTAAATTTAATACTTTTATCGTTATTATAAATAGCCTCCATTTTATATGATTGAACCAAATCATCATTTACAAACATATTCAATTCATTTTCGGTGAATATATCATTAAATATAGTAATATCATCAGAAGTAATGTTGATACTATCATAAAAATCCATTATATTGTATATTGTATATTGCATATAAAATATAAATTCTAGAAAATACACATATTATAAAGTGGGAATAAACTCCCAATCAAGGTCTTTACAAATATTCTTCCAAATTTCATCCTGTTCTATTCGTTTCTCTCTATCTTTCAACATTGGAAAGAATGGTAAAAAAGTCTTTTGGTCTAAAAGTTCGCACAATTTATAAACGGTATAATAATAATTCAAAAAATTCACTCTATCTTCGGGACAATATTTTGCGTAAGGGCCTTGTATATCAATAAACATATTACACAATCTCTCTTCTAATTGAGGTGTCATAATAGGTGGTTTAATGCCGAGTTTATCTTTAATGAAAGGAATATGTTCGTAGTATTTATTGTAACCGAGTTTTTTCAATATATCTTTTGCTTTTTTATTTGTAATTTGTGATAATTTAATTCTTTCTTTTTTGATTTGCTGTTTAATATTTTCCATAACTTCATCGGGTATTTGTGTTGTTTCCTTTGCCTGAAATTGTGCCAAAATCTCTCTAAAATGGTTAATGCGTTTATAAACATAAAAACACACTTCTTTTGGAGGTTCCTTATAAACGGGTTTATCATTGTCTACCAAATATTTTGTATTGTAAGAACAGGAATTACATACGATTAGTCCTTCGTGTTCTACAGGTATTAATTCACCCTTCTCACACATTTTACACACATCTGTTTGAAATACAAAATTATTCATATCCAAAAACGTTTCATCCACATTTGACAAATATTTTTGGATGTTTGTTCTCTCTTTCAAATCAACTTCAGATGATGACGCATCTCTTTTCAAATTGAAAAAGTCATTCAAAAGTGTTGTTTTACTATTGCCTTCTGAAATCTTCTTTTTATTTTCAAAATAATCAAATACATATTTTGAATTATCAAGAAAATAATTTTTTTCGTCTTGTTTTAATTTTTTTATTTGTTTTTGTATATCATTTATACGGTCTTCAATATCTAATCTCTCTTCAATTGTAATATCCGGCTTATTTAATTTTTCCATAAATTCCTTTTTTTCCTTTTTAAGTGAAGGTATAACTACACTCGCAGTGTTGCGAAAACCATCAACAATTTCTTTATGCTTACCATCAAGTGTTATATTTGAATTTTTTTGAATAATAATCTGTTTTGTATTTTTTGGTTTAAACGTCGGCATATTTAGTATAATTAACGCATTTTTTGTTTAATTCGTTATTCAATTTCATATTATATTGTATTTTTATTTTTTCACAATGTATATTGTAGTGTATTGTATTGTATTGTATTGTGTTATATTCAAATTATATGTTTCTCTCAACAAGATAATAGAAATGGATTATAATGATGATGATGAAAATACAATTTGTATAAATAGACCACAAACATATGAAATTGATTATATTACTTTACAAAAAATGACATTTTTATACAACGCAATTGAATCTGGATGGGAAGTTAAGCGAAAAGAAAATACTTACGTATTTACAAAAAAACATCAAGGTAAGAAAGAAATATATAACGATTCATATTTAAAAAGCTTTATTCAGGCGAATTTGAATGTAAAAAATATTAGTTAAGTAATAATTTAGTCGTTTTTTTAACGATGTAAATTATTTATTTGTGTTTTTTTCCAAAATTATTTTCTTTAGCAATAGTATAACAATGGGAGGTGGATTAATGCAACTTGTCGCTTATGGTGCCCAAGATGTTTATCTTACGGGTAACCCTCAAATTACTTTCTGGAAGGTGACTTACCGTCGTCACACCAACTTTTCAATGGAATCCATTGAACAGACCTTTAACGGACAAGCCGATTTCGGTCGCCGTGTTACCTGCACTATCAGCAGAAACGGTGATTTGGCTTACAGAGTTTACCTCCAAGCAACTCTTCCTGAAATCAACCAATCCATGAAGGGTTCATCCGGAGCTGTCTTTGCTCGTTGGTTGGACTTTCCTGGAGAACAGATGATTTCTCAGGTTGAAGTTGAAATCGGAGGTCAAAGAATTGACCGTCAATATGGTGACTGGATGCACATCTGGAACCAATTGACCTTGTCAAAGGAACAAGAACGTGGTTATTTCAAGATGGTTGGTAACACCACCCAATTGACTTACATCACCGACCCTTCCTTCGCTGATGTTGATGGACCTTGCGGCGGTGCTTCTAACGCTCCTCGTCAAGTGTGCGCTCCTAGAAACGCCCTTCCTGAAACCACCCTCTACATTCCATTCCAATTCTGGTTCTGCAGAAATCCTGGATTGGCTCTTCCTTTGATTGCCCTTCAATACCACGAAGTCAAGATCAACTTGGATTTGAGACCAATTGATGAATGCTTGTGGGCTGTTAGCTCTTTGAGCGCTTCATCTGGATCCGTCAAGGTTTCCACTCCTTACAACCAATCTTTGGTTGCTGCTTCCCTCTACGTTGACTACCTCTTCTTGGATACCGATGAACGCAGACGTATGGCTCAAAACCCACACGAATACTTGATCGAACAACTCCAATTCACTGGTGATGAATCTGTTGGTTCTTCTTCCAACAAGATCAAGTTGAACTTCAACCACCCATGCAAGGAACTCGTCTTCGTCGTCCAACCTGATGCCAACGTTGACTATTGCTCTTCATTGGATGCTGCCAGTCTCCTCTACAAGACTTTGGGTGCTCAGCCATTCAACTACACTGATGCTATTGATGCTCTTCCTAACGCTATCCACTCATTCGGCGGACCTAACGATGTTGCTGCTACCACCAACGCTTTCATCTCCCAATCTGGTCTCTTCCAATCTGCCGGTGCTGTTGATTTGACTACCGCTGGTGCCTCCTTCTGGGCTGACACCGTTGCTGGAGGTCAATTGGGCTTCGGTGCCAGTGGAACTTTGAACTCTGGTGTCTCCGATGCTGGTACTTTCGTCCTTGCCGAATCCGCTTTGGATATGCACTGCTGGGGACAAAACCCAGTCGTTACTGCCAAGTTGCAGCTTAACGGCCAAGACAGATTCTCTGAACGTGAAGGTACCTACTTTGACCTCGTTCAACCTTATCAACACCACACTAGAGCTCCTGATACCGGTATTAACGTGTATTCATTTGCTCTTCGTCCTGAAGACCACCAACCCAGTGGAACATGCAACTTCTCCAGAATTGATAACGCCACTTTACAATTGGTCCTCTCCAACGCTACCGTTCAGGGAACCAACACTGCTAAGGTCCGTGTCTATGCCACTAACTACAACGTGTTGAGAGTTATGTCAGGTATGGGCGGTTTAGCTTATAGCAACTAAGGTTTGGGTAAATAAAACATATATATTTATTTACATTAATAAATGTTTAAAATGACTTAAATACAATCATATTATATAATGTATAATATGAATAAAATTGAATCATATCAAAGCCTTTCATCCACAACAGCAAACGAAACCGCAATGAAGCCAGAATACTTAACTAATGAAGAACTTATGTGCGGTGAGATTAAATACAATAACCGAACTTATCTTGTTGATTTTAGTACTAAGGATAAATTAATTAATTTAAAAAATAAGTTTGTTTTTGTAAATGAAAATGACATTTATCCTTCTTATATGTCAAATTATAAAAGAATAAACTATCTTACTTTTATATATAATTATAATTCAGAATCTGTATATTGTGTATTCAAAAATGGAAATCAATATGATTTGCGAAGAAAAAATGTAGAATTATATCATCACTACCACAAACAAATGATTGAAAATAAAAAATATGAAGTAATTGAATACATAGAGGGACATTATAGTTATACAGGACAGGATGCGAATATTATGAAAAATCCAATTTGGAGAGTAAAAGAAAATGGAAAAGAAATTTTACTGATGTATTGCGAAAAAGATACAATTTGTAAACTGTGTGATAAAAGTTATAAAGCGATAAAAGAGTATGAAAAAAATAATAACAATGGAAAACCTGTTACATTTTATAAACATATGAGTGGATATATTTTATGCACTTCTCAATTATTATATATACACCAAATCATTACTGGATGCTATGGAAATGGTAAAGGAACTAAAAATATTAGCGTAGACCATATAGATAAAGACCCATTAAATAACACATTTGATAATTTGCGTATTGCTACGAGAGAAATTCAAGAACAGAATAGTAAAGGAATAATGCCCGGAACGAAAAGAGAAAGAAAAAACAACGCAAAAGACTTACCCGAAGGTATAGAACAACATATGATGAAAAAGTATGTGGTTTATTATCACGAATGGTTAGATAAAGAACATACAAAGCCTAGAGAATATTTTAAAATAGAAAATCACCCAAAATTGGAAAAAAATTGGGTAGGCACAAAATCAGGTAAGGTTTCCATTATGGAAAAATTAAATCAAGCAAATAAAGTTGTGGATGATTTAGAAAAAGATGTTTATCCTGATGATAATAAAGTTGTATTGCCAAAGTATGTTTCATTAGTTGTAGCAAGAGAGAAACCACATTTAGTGTTTGAAAAAAGAATGAATGATAAACGTATGGGGTTGAAAATGGTATTACCAGAAGAATATGATTTACAAGAACAATTAGTCATTCTAAACGAAAAAATCAAGGAAAAATACGAAGGTCAAAGTGTGTTGTAGATTAGTAAAATAATTCAATAATTTCTACTGTTTTTACGACTTGATTATAAATCCAGTATTGTATTTGTTGTTTCAACACTTCAATTCGTTCTTCCCATTCTTTTTCTTTTGTTTTCATAATCTGAAGAACACCTAACTTATTCATTTTCCAACAAGATTTTACGACGATACCATCTTTATTTGTATAAGCATCCGGATTAAATCGAATAAATACAATTGGTCTATGTTGTAAATCTTGCGATATCTGCATTAAACGTTTATTTTCACAACTACAATCGTATGTGTCGTGTTTATTTTCATCTACTTCAACAATAATGATATGAGAACCCATATCTAACAATAAATCAGGACGTCTTGCTGAACAACCATCTTCAACTTTTTTATCAGCAACCCAATCAAAATTTGGAAATGTTTGCTTTATCCTATCAACTACATCTTTTTCTTTTGTTTTGTAGTTTCTTGATACTTCTATTTCAGGATGAACTTGGATACAACAAGGCAAACAATAACCGTTGTATTTTTTATGTCCGTGTGTTTCACAATTTGATGTTTTACATAATGCTGAACCTCCACATTTTTTACAGTATGGTTTTCGTTTATTGTGTTCGCATATTGAATTACCACCGCAAGTTTTACACTTTGATTTCTCTTTGTTGTGTTCACATATTGAAGCACCACCACACGTTTTACACTTTGATTTTTCTTTGTTATGTTCACAAATAGAAGAACCACCACAATATTTACAAATTGATTTTCTTTTATTGTGTTCACAAATTTGCGAACCCTTACAATATTTACATTGTCTTTTTACTCGGTTGTGTTCACATATTGAAACACCACAACAAGGTTTACATTCTGATTTAATTCTGTTGTGTTCGCATATTGAACCACCACCACATGTTTTACATTTTGATTTTTGTCTGTTGTGTTCGCATTTTTTATAAGGCATATTAATTTATATATATTGTAATTGTAATACATATAAATTTTATATTCAATTTTTACAACATCACAAAATCATCATCATCAAATGTCAATCTATATTTTTTGATTTTTTGTTTTTCATTGTAATCATCGTTTTCAAAATACGCCAATATATTATCTATTATTCTCATAAAATATAAAGAAAAACTTTTAGTCATAAAATCATTTTTATACATCATTTTATATAATATATCAATCGTGTATATATTATACAAATATTATATTTTGTTGTAACTGCACTGCACACTTATATGTAATCACAAATAATTGGTTTCATTTCATCCTTTTCATTCTTCACTAATTGAAATGGTTTCCCACATCCGTATATCAAACCTTTTTGAAACAAGTGGTCGCAAATCCGTTTTTCAAGATGAGGCGGCATTTGAACTCCATTTGATTTTAGAACTCCGTGTCTAAATATAGCACAATTGATTTCATTTTTCATTATAATAATGGTTTGAAAACAATGCGGACACTCTACTTGTAAGAAATCATCATTACCCATATTATATAGAAAATATTATATATTCATAAGCGAACCGCTAATAAGTCCAATAGCACCACCAATTAAAAAAGAATTACGGAACCCTTCAATTGTGAAAAAGAATGTATCAAACTCATTTACATATTTATGTTTTCGTGTTGAATAATACGTATATAAAAATCCACTTAACCACGCAGAAGTAACTGTAATACCAATAACAGCTGCTGATTTTCTAATATTGCTTGACATTTATTGTGGCAATCACTAAAGCGAGTGAATGAATATATAATATACAAAAATTTATATTTAAGTTTATTTATTATTATGTGTTTTACGATTCTTATATGTTTTACGGGTCTTATATGTTTTACGTGTCTTATATGTTTTACGTGTCTTATATGTTTTACGATTCTTATGTGTTTTTCTTTTGTGTGTTACTCTTCGGTGTGTTTTACGATTACCTCCATTCGTAACAATCGCTGACATCATTTTTCTTATACATTCATCTTCATCGTCATCGCATTTTTCACAATGGTCGTAATCAATCATAACAATTTGTCCTGTCTTTTTATTTTTATAAAAGTGTAATCGCGGGTCTATTGTATTTACGATTCCAACTTTTTCTATTAATTTTTTCACAAATAGAG
>Ga0214921_10010688_pt1 | contig 11308 bp, 7 predicted proteins | sample LL1505_MetaG_FD_177992 | JGI IMG/M metagenome (GOLD analysis project Ga0214921, IMG submission 177992) | Freshwater microbial communities from Lake Lanier, Atlanta, Georgia, United States - LL-1505 | ecosystem: Environmental > Aquatic > Freshwater > Lake | place: USA: Georgia | collected 2015-05-28
TCTCATTTTCCACAATAACATTCATATTATCATTTACCATAAATTCTTTTTTATTTTCATAATATTTTATATCTTCAGATAGTATTTTTTTAATCATACTATCATTATAAGAAAAATCTCTAATAATTGATTTTGTAGAATTCACCATAATAGGTTCCCAGAACGATTCATTGTATGAGAATAGATAGGTTGGTTTTAAAGGATTCATTATATAATTCTTGTACAAAGAATAAATATGACTATCCTTAAAATCAAAAATAATCATATTAATATCCAATAAATCGACAATATATTGTAATAAAATATAATCAGGCTCTAATTTTAATCTTTCACTGATCTCATTTTTAGGAATAGTATATTTTGTAGGATATTTATCAATTAGTTCTTTCTTAAAATTATTAATGATTGATAGTTCATCATTATTGAAAGGAACAATAAATTTACTATCAAGTAATGTTAATAATGAGGTCATGAAACTAATATTATTATTATTATTATCATGAATTGTAATACCATATTTATATGTCTTATCGCAAAATAAATCTTGAAATTTGCTAGGGATTGTTTTTAAATAGGTATAGATATTCTTTTGACCTGTTTTTTTTTCTTCTTTAGGCTTTACATTTGCTAAATATTTAATAATTGTCTCATAGTTGATTTCCATATTAGATATTAATAGTTATTTAGGTTTTAAATAATAGTTTATCAATTTTTATCATGTTTAATTATAAAAAGTTATTATTATAATTAAATAATGGCAACTAGTAGGAAGACAATATGTTTAAATATGATTGTAAAAAACGAAGCAGGTATTATCACGAGTACATTAAACAATATATTGGATCACATTAATATTGATTATTGGGTTATTTCAGACACAGGATCTACAGATAATACTAAAGAGATTATTTGTAATTTCTTCAAAAAGAAAAACATTAAGGGCGAGCTCATAGAACATCAATGGCAAGATTTTGCTTGGAATCGTACAAAAGCACTTGAATGTGCATTTAATAAGACTGATTATTTACTTATTTTTGATGCAGATGATAGTTTCGATGGGACACTCGTTTTACCTGATCTGACTAAAGATTCCTATAATTTAAAAATAGGCGATGGAGTGTCATACTACAGACCTTTACTAATAACTAATAGAAAAAGATGGTGTTTTAAAGGAGTCTTGCACGAATTTCTAACAGAAATAGATTCAATGAATGGTGCTGATGCAATTGATGGAGATTATCATATTGTGTCGGGTAGATTTGGGAATAGGAGTAAAAATCCAACAAAATATTTAGATGATGCGATTATTCTAAAGAATGCATATAATATTGAGGAAGATAAAGGATTGGCTTGTAGGTATGCATTTTATTGTGCGCAAAGTTATAAGGATGCTGGTGAATTGTATCGCAACGATGCAATTGAATGGTATAAAAAAGTATTAGAATTAAATAATTGGGTTCAGGAAAAGTATTATTCGTGTATTATGTTGGGAAATTTTTACAATGAAATGAAAGATTATGATAATGCGTATAGGTATTGGATTAAAAGTTCAAATTATGATAATGAACGTATTGAGGGTATTGTTAGTGCGATGGAATATCTTAGAAGTACTGGAGAAAATTTAATGGTAGCATTACTCTATAATAAATTTAAGAATTATAATAAGAATATTTCAAAAGATAAATTATTTTTAGACAGATCAAAATATAATGATATGATGGAATATAATAATTCTATTTGTTCGTACTATCTGGATAGTGAGAAACATAATGGTTATGAATGTTGTAAAAAAATTATAATGAATAATACTAGTGAAAAATATATTATAGATTCTACATTATCAAATTTAATGTTTTATAAAGAGTTTATGGAAAAGGATGAAGATAAAACCCTCTACAACAGATTGATTAAAAAAGATGAAATCATCCCTGCAAAGTTAGTATTCACTAAAGAGGAATGTCGAAAGAGTAAAAATATTTTATTCTATACAGGATTCTCTTACAATGATTGGAATTATTCATACATTATGAAAAATTCAATTGGCGGATCTGAAAAGGCAGTGGCTTATTTAACCAAACATTTATCTAAGGAGTATAATATTTATATATCAGGTGGTGTAATAAATGAAAAGATAGATAATATAACTTATATTCATTTATATCAATTACAAGATTTAATAAATACAACTGCTTTCCATACAATCATATGTTCGCGATATATTGCATTTTTTGAAATGTTCAAAGATATTTCTTATTTTCAATACTACATATGGGCACATGATACTAATCTTTTACCATATGCTTGGCCAAATCAATCTTTTACAGATAAAGAAATTATAACCAAATGGGATAAATCTATAGATGGGTGTATTTGTCAAACAAAATGGCACGCAGAAGAATATAAAAAACTCTATCCAGAATTGAAAGATAAAATAAAAATAATTAATAATGGAATAGACACATCATTATTTTATAATAATAAAAAGAAAATAAAGAATAGATTTATCTACACATCTAGAAGTGAAAGAGGTCTAATCACTTTACTTGAAATGTGGAGAGAAATTTTAGAGAAATTTCCGGATGCCACTTTAATAATTTCTTCATATGGGAAATTTCCAGATAATGATCAGGATAATATGATGAAAAAAATTATTGATAATTATGATAGTATTAGTCATATTGGTTCATTAAGTTCCGATGATTTATATAATGAGATGAGGATGTCTGAATATTGGGTATATCCAACATCTTATCAAGAGACATCATGTATCACTGCAATGGAGATGTTGGCAAATGGTGTTATATGTATTTATTATCCAGTCGCAGGATTGGTAGATACTATGAAAGATTATGGAATTGCTGTTAATAATAAGAATGAAATTCTAGATACTCTTGTTAATTTGGATGATCAAAAGAAAAATAAAATGATAGAAGATGGAATAAAATATGCCACAACAGAATGTTCATGGCATATGAGGGCAAAAGAATGGACTAAATTATTTTCAAGAAATAAAATGATACAAGTTATTAATTTAAAAAGAAGACCAGATCGCAGAGATGCAATGGTAAAACAATTTGCTGATAATAATATAACAGATTATGATTTTTTTGAGGCAATTGATGGGAAAGAACTAAAACCTACTCAAGAAATAAAAAAAATGTTTGAAGGTAATGATTTTAATTATATGAGGGGTGTTATTGGATGTGCGATGAGTCATTATAATTTATGGACACAATTAATAAATGATAAAGATAATGATTTCTATCTCATTATGGAAGATGATATTACTATATGTAAGGGTTTTAATAACCATATACAAAAATATTATGATGAGATGAAAAATAAGGAAATTATATTTTTTGGTTATAGTAGATCTTCTAGTGAAGAAAGAATGATCGCTATTAATACTTTTAATAATATTAATAATAATACAGCAACTTTATTAGAAAATTTATCTTTACAATCTTTTGGTGGTGGAGCATTTGGATATTCAATTAATAAGTCGGCTGCAATAAAATATATTGATGATATTAATATTAATGGGATTACTAGAGCGATTGATTATATATTTTTAAAGACTGATGAACCATATAGAATAAATCCATCAATAATTATTACTGAACATTATTGTGATGGAAAAATAGATACAAATATCCAATATGATTATGATTCTTTAGAATTTACACGAAATAAAATGATACAAGTTATTAATTTAAAAAGAAGACCAGATCGCAGAGATGCGATGATAAAACAATTCCAAGATAATAATATAACAGATTATGATTTTTTTGAGGCAGTTGATGGGAAAGAACTAAAACCTACTCAAGAGATTAAAAAAATGTTTGAAGGTAATGATTTTAGTTATAGGAGGAGTGTTATTGGATGTGCGATGAGTCATTATAATTTATGGACACAATTAGTAAACGATAATGCGAATGATTTCTATCTCATTATGGAAGATGATATTACTATGTGTAAGGGATTTAATAATCATATACAAAAATATTATGATGAAATGAAAAATAAGGAAATTATATTTTTTGGTTATTTTGCTGGGTCTTGTGAATTGAGAGGTAAAGTAATAGATGATTTTAATAATATTAATAATGATACTGTATTCATATTAGAAGATTCTAATAAATATTCATCTGGTTTATTTTGTTATTCGATTAACAAACCAGCTGCAATAAAATATATAGAACATATTAACAAAAATAGTATTAGAAATGCACTTGATGTATTTATTGAATGTAATAAAATTACAACTATTAGTATAATAAACCCTTCACTTGTAATTAGTTCATTTGTTTATGATCTAGTAGGAGATACAAATATACAATATGATTATGATTCTTTAGAATTTATAGATAGTAATAAAAATTATATATATATTAATAGTTTCTGGTATGGATTTTTAAATAAAGCAGATCCAAATAATATAAGTTATTTAAAAAGATTAATTTCAAAAACAAAATTACATAATTATGAAATAACAGATGATATTGCAAATGCTAATATATTAATTGAATCACTTTCAATATTTGGTTCAAATAGCCTAGTAAATTATAAGAAATGGAAGTATAAAATTCATTATTCAGGTGAATCCTTTGCAAATAATAATACAGATTATGATATTGTTCTGGATTCTAAAAATACAGAAAATAATATTATCGCTTTACCATTATTCGTATATTATATTAATGGAAATAATTTATTCGATAAAATATTAAATAGAGGGAATGTACATGATGTACCAGTTAATTTCTGTTGTTTTATTTCATCAAACCCACATGTAATACAAAGAAGAACTATGTTTGAAAAATTAAATAATTATAAGAAAGTTGATTCATATGGAAGATATCATAATAATATGGATAATATTACAATTTCGCCCAATTGGTGGTCAGATGAATATATTCAATTATTAAGCAAATATAAATTTATGATTTCTTTTGAAAATACAAAATGTAAAAATTACATAACAGAAAAATTTGTAAATCCATTATTAGCAAGAACAATACCAATATATTGGGGATCTGATCATGTAAAAACAGTATTTAATCCTGGTTCCTTCTTATTTTTAGAAGACGATACTCCAGAATCATATGATAACTTAATTCAACAAATTATTGATTTGGATACTAATGATGAAAAATATCTAGAATTTATAAATAGACCCATATTCAATAATTTAGACTATTGGAATAATCATTATACTGATGATATAATTGCAGCCAATATAGATAAATTATTATAATATAATTATTTTGTAATACTTTATATTATGAACATTATATGTTTCTTAACACTTAGACCTAATAAATTATTTTATGATTTTTGTAAAACATTAATAAGACCAGATTATGAGGTGTATATATGTATTGATGATAATTCATATGATATTCCCTCATATGATAATATTATAAAAATAATAAAAATAGATAATCAAGAATGTATAGATGCGGGATTCAAAAGCACTGTATTATATTTTCAAAATCAGGCTTGTTCTAGAGACAAAGCATTATATTATTTTTCAAAAAATAATATTGACTATAAATACATATGGTTTATAGAAGAAGATGTATTTTTACCAACATCAGATGTTATAAATAATTTAGATGATAAATATCATGATGCTGATTTATTATGTAGATCTCATAAGGAGATAAAATTGGATTTAGATAAAGATTATCACATACCTATAAAAAAAACAATCCTATATGGTAAATTAACAAAAACACATGCAATTCTAAATAATCATCCACCATTTGCCAATTTAATTTCAAAATTAAACTATTCTAAATATACAGTTGGAATGATTTCTGTGATTCGTGTATCAAAAAAATTAATGAATATAATAAAAAATTTTGCATTAGAGTATAAAACTTTATTTATAGATGAAGCATTTTTTTCATCCATATCATATAAAAATAATCTATTGGTAATAACACCTATTGAATTTAATACAATATTATTTACTAAGATTTGGAAGAAAACTGATATAAATTTAAATAATTTATATCACCCAATTAAAGATATTAAAAAACAATATGAATATAGAAATAATAATATTATTATTGAAACCATAATTGAACAACCTACTCAGAATTATAAAATAAATAAAAAAGTATTATTGTATAAAAAATAAATTAGATTGAAGGAATGTAGCGAGGAACATCATATTTAAATAGTTTTACTCTAAATACACCTTTATCAGAACTTGTACCTGGAATATTTATTTCTTGATTATTTTCTATTTCTTTATCCCCATGGATTCTAATTGGTATTTTAACTTTAAAATTCTTATTGTCAGATCCTACGACATAATACTCATATTGCATTGAGCCAGGATATTTTTGTCTTCCAAATAATTCATAAGCAGTTTCTGTGTCAGTTCTAAATACATTACCCATTAATTGATATTCTTCAGGATAACCTCTAGAAGGGAAATTAATTTGTGTTTTTACAAATTCAGTTGGGTATTGGTATTCAGGTAGTCGTCTTTCAGGTGCTGTAAAATCATCATTTAGAACTCGCCTATCTCTTTTTCGTATTGTATCTTTTTCATTATTATATACTATTATGGGTCTAATTATTTCTTTTTTATCATTATATGAAAAGGTATGAAAGTTATATATTGTTGTTATTCCTATTATAATACATAATAATATAACCGCGTGTAATGTTTCAAGACATATCATTATATATATATATATTAATTTAATATATAATAATAATTTATTATATATTTTTTTTTAGTAGCATCTAAATATACTTTATTTTTATAGATAAATTGAACCTTATTTCTTAAAACTGATAAGATTAAGGCAATATGATTATCTAGTTCTATATTATTTTTCAGATCTATTATTGGATTTATGAATGCTAATTTATATAAATATTCAAGAGACTCATTATCATTGTTATTTAAAGATATCCCATAATTTAATATTTTATTATTAATACTATCAGAAGAACTTTGTATGTTAGGTAGAATCCACGCCCAATACCATTGTTTATTATCATTATTATAATAACCCGCATACTCATAATTAAATTTCTCAGTATCATCAGAGAAATGCATTATTATTTCATTACTAGCATCATTAATAGTAGTATTTGTATGATCTAGATATTTTTTAAATTTTGTATTTGTTATATTATATATTTCCAATATATATTTTAATACTTCTTTATTATTCATTACTTATAAATACAAAATAATATTTAAAAATATATTAATAGTTATATTAATGTATTTTTTAATTGCAGGGATCTTATCAGTAAATCTGTATATCATTACTAAAAAATTATATAATTATTGTAAGCATAATGAACTTTTAAGTGAATATGAATTATGTGATTGTATGGATTGTTATGATAAATATAATAATAAGGTGTGCGACGATGATGATTGTGATGATGATTGTGATGATGATTGTGATGATGATTGTGATAATGATTATTTTTCAGAGGATGAAAACGAGCTAGATGATGCTGATATTGTGATTGATGATGATGATGATGGTGATATTTCTAATGATAATAATGATGAGTGTGATACGAGTGATGAATGTGATGAGACTAAAATTAATCCAAATAACACTGATACTGAAGAAGAAGATGATTTACAACCAAGATTAAATAAAGATCTAACAAGTTTATTAACATTAATGACAAAAATGGCAAATACACTTAATAAAGATGCTTGTCAAAAACTAGGTTGTAAAAAAATATGCAATCCGCAAAATACAACTGCAGATACAACCAATACAACTGCAGGTACAACTGCAGGTACAACTGCAGGTACAACTGCAGGTACAACTGCAGATACAACTGCAGACACAGCTACAACCAATACAACTGTAGATACAACCAATACAACTACAACTGTAGATACAACCAATACAACTACAACTGCAGACACAGCTACAACCAATACAACTATAGATACAACCAATACAACTACAACTGCAGATACAACCAATACAACTGCAGATACAACCAATACAACTGTGGATACAACTGCAGATACAACCAATACAACAACTGATAGGGTAGCAACTAAACTATTTGTTGATGTAGTTAGTAATAAGAGAGACTATGTACATACTCCAAAAGGTAAAAAAAAATAAAAACATAATAATTCATTGATATTTAGAAGTAAAATTATACTAGTGTATTAGATGAGTAATAATTGTTTGAATTGCAATAAATCTGGACATTGTTATAATAGATGTAATGAACCAATCACATCATATGGAATTATTTGTTTTAATATAAAAGATAAGACTATTATTGATATTAATAATATATTATATAATCAATATATCGATATATATGATTATAATTATAAGTATATTAATAATATTAATAATATAGACAAATATTATGATGATATAAAATTACTAATGATTAGAAGAAAACATAGTTTGACTTATATTGAATTTATAAGAGGGCGATATAATTGTAATGATCCTGATAATATAAATAGATTATTCATGTTAATGTCAAAAGAAGAAAATGATATAATTAAAAATAACACATTTGATTATTTATGGGATAATTTATGGACAACTACTGCACATAATAAAGTGTATAAGAAAGAGTATAATATTTCTAAAAATAAATTCATTAATCTGAAATATAATAATTTTTATGATTTGCTACATAAAAATACAACACATTTTATTGAACCAGAATGGTGTTTTCCTAAAGGTAGAAGGAATTTAAATGAGGGAAATTTAGATTGTGCAGTCCGTGAATTTAAAGAAGAAACGAATATGGATAATGCGAATCTACTTACTAAAATTAAATGTATAGAAGAAGTTTATAAAGGTACCAATAATATAAATTATAAAAATGTATATTATTTTAGTTATAGCAATAATATTAATAAGACAGAAATAGAAGAGAACTCATATGAAGTTAGCGATATAAGATGGATGACAGTTAATGAATGTTTAAAAAAAATAAGACCTTATGATGATACAAAAAAAAGTATTATTCATTCTGTATACTTTTTTCTTGTTAATCTTACTATAAATAATAAAAATTGTTAGTTGGGAATAGACTATAAATGTCATATTAATTATATAGAGATTAGTATAATGATCTTTATAAAAATTGAATATACTATTAATTATATATAAAAAATATATATAATTAATGGCAAAGTTGATAGACAAATTTAATTGCATTAATGCTACTAAAAGGGATGATAATTTAATATTAGATAATTTAGAAAATTATTTCGAGAACTATCTTCAGAATAATAATAAAGTAATACTTTATGAATATATGACTCAAGTACTATACTTTAATCCTAAAATTATTAATTCACCACAATTAAATAAGATTATATTTAATCAGTTGGAATCATATATAGTATCAGTTAGAAATAATATGAGAACTTCTATTAAAAAAAACTTATTTAATCTTGATTCGGGCTTAAATAAATTTTTTGTTGATTTTAAGATTAAGGTAAATTTTATAAATAGTTTTACAAATAGTTATATTTGCGAGGATTGGATTACCTCTTTATTAGACATAATTATTAATGACATATATATTAAAAATTATATTGAACAAAATATTACAAATGGAGATACCGTTATAAAAGTCTATTTAACACTTTTAAAATATAATTGTAATGTTCTAAATGCATTTATTAAAATTCTAGCTGATATTCATAAAAAACATATAACAATAAGATCAGATTATCCTATTCCAGTAAATATTAAAAGACTGTATGATTTTAAGAATACATTAAAAAAAATGTTAGAAATAACAGACAGGTATAAGAATGTCCCTACATTGTCTTATAAATTAAATTTATATATAAAGGAAGTTATTATAAATGATTTTATAGATATTATTACAAATAATTCTGTATCTGAAATAAATATATTTATAAAAGAGACTGATGCAGAATTGTCTTATATTTTATATAATGACAAAGCTAAATCAAAATTAATAGATAAAATAAATAATGGTATTGTTATAAATGAATTACAGTTAAATATACTAGAAATTAATGATATTATATATATATTAAATTTTATTAAACTAAATAATAATGATTCAAGTGTTGTTATTAAAGTTAGTTATAATAAATTACTTGAGAGAATTGCCAATATTCCAGATCTTATAAATAAATTATTTGATATGGTGGATAAGAATATGGCAAATTATATGGATACTATGAAAATGAATATATCATTATTAATTATAAATATTCTTGAACATTATAAAAATAAGGATGAGATGATTAAAAATTATTATAAAAGTTTATTAAAAAGACTATTGTATAATTTTAATACTATTACAGATCATATAATTTTTAATAGGTATTTAGATAGCGAGACAAAATTATTTTCACCATTTATTATTAGATTATCAACTCTATTATATCCAATTAAAAAAATAATTAGTGATTTTAGAGAATCATTTCAAATTAAAGATAAATTAAAAAAATCAAACAGCCTTTTATACCCAATTAACATCCCATTAATCTCTAATAATATGGAAATTAATGTAAGCGATGGAGTTATCCCTGCTAATATTATTGAGAACCCTACAACACAATTAACACAAGAATTATATAAGGTACAAACTTGTTATAATCAACAATATAAAAATACCAAGAGTATATCTTGGTTAGCTCATTTTGGTGAAGTTAATATAATATATATAAATAAAGCTATTAAATTACTTCCAATTCAAATGTTAATTCTTGAATTATTTAATGAAATAGATTTTAGAACAAAGAATGATTTATTAACATCTCCTTATCTACAAAACTATTCACAAGACTTTAAATTTAAAATATTAGATTCATTCGTTAAAGGTAATCTATTAATTAGAGTCAATAATACTTATTTTTTAAATAATGAAACTAATTTTTCAGATGATTTGATTAGTATTTTTCATAGTTTATTAAATTCTAATCAAAAAGTGATTGAACATAAAGAACTAGTACATTTGCGTCAAGAGATAACAATGACAAATATTAATAGTCTATTAAAAATTAATAAATATAATTATAGTGATATTTCTAAAAAGCTAAAAGAACAAATCAAATTATTTGTTTTGGATGATAAAATAATAGATGAAAGCTTAAAAATTATGCTAGATAAAGATTATATTATTTTTAATACAGACACATCATTATTTGAGAAGATTTACTACTAATACACTATTATTTTATAATACACTATTATTTTATAATACACTATTATTTTATAATACACTATTATTTTATAATACACTATTATTTTATAATACACTATTATTTTATAATACACTA
>Ga0214921_10010689_pt1 | contig 11308 bp, 9 predicted proteins | sample LL1505_MetaG_FD_177992 | JGI IMG/M metagenome (GOLD analysis project Ga0214921, IMG submission 177992) | Freshwater microbial communities from Lake Lanier, Atlanta, Georgia, United States - LL-1505 | ecosystem: Environmental > Aquatic > Freshwater > Lake | place: USA: Georgia | collected 2015-05-28
ATAGGCGGATTTGCCCATCCGCATATGGCGCACGATATTTTCGATTTCGACGATGGCATCATCCACCAGAACGCCCGCCACCAGGCTGAGCGCGAGCATGGAAATCTGGTTCAGGCTGAAGCCAAGCAGTTCCATAAACCAGAAGGTTGGGATCGCGGACAAAGGAATTGCGATGGCGGAAATGATCGTTGCCCGCCGATCTCGCAAGAAGAGCCAAACCACCAGAACGGCAAGAATGGCCCCCTCGATCATCGATGAAAGGGACGATTTATACTGCGCCTTGGTATAATCGACCGAGGTGTAAAGCTCGGTAAAGTGGATCTTTGGATTTTCTTTTTGGATCTTGCGCAGCTCAACCCAGACAGCATCATAGACCTTGACATCGGACGCCCCCTTGGCGCGCTGCACGGAAAAGCTGAGCACCTGTCGCCCGTTCATGGTCGAAAGCGAGCGCTGCTCCCCATAAAGATCGCGGACTTCGGCAATAGATGAGAGTTTGACAAAGCGGCCACCGCCGAGCGCAATGTTGGTGTCGCCCAACTGAAACGCATTGCGCGCATTGCCCAGCACTCGAACCGATTGTTCCGCGCCCGCAATTTCGGTGCGCCCCCCGGCGGCATTCAAATTCGTCTGACGCAGCTGGCTATTCACTTGCGCAGCGGTAATGCCGAGCGCTTGCATTTTTGCCGGATCGAGAATGACGCGGATTTCGCGGTTCACCCCGCCTTCACGGTTAACAGCGGCAGCGCCCGGAACACCTTGCAGCCGCTTGACGACAACATCATCTACATACCAGCTGAGCTGTTCCAGCGACATGTCGACGGCCTCAGCTGAAATATAGGCAATGGGCTCACCCGTCGTGTCGACGCGGTTCACCTGCGGCTCAAGAATGCCATCGGGAAGGTCGCTGCGCACCTTGGTCAGCGCATCGCGAATATCATTCACGCCGCGGTCGACATCTGTGCCCAACTGAAACTGGACAAAGGTCATCGACATGCCTTCGCGCACGGTCGAGTTAATCTCATCGACGCCATTAATGGCGCGCAAAGAGGGCTCGACAATCTGGGTAACCTGCTTTTCCAACTCGGTTGGTGCGGCGCCCGGCTGGCTGATGATGACCTGCGCACCCGGAAATTCGATATCCGGGTTGTTGTTCACATCCATCCTGCTGAAGCTGACGACGCCAAGCAACAACAGGGCGATGAACAGCACAATTGGCGGAACCGGGTTGCGAATGCACCAGGCCGATATGTTCCGGAAGTTCATAAGATCAGTCTCAATTCCCTGTCTTGCGGACAGGAATAACGGCTTCGCCTTCATTCAGGAACGCGCCAGCGGAGAGCACCACTTGCTCCTGCCCATTGAGGCCGGAGAGAATGGTAATGCCTGCATCAGACACATCCCCGACTTTAACGGGGCGGCGTATCACTTTGTTATTTGGGCCGACGACGAAAACATAATTGCCCTTCTCGTCGCTTTGAACGGCTGATTCAGGGAGCAAGGGGGCCATTTTCGAACCTGAGCTTAACGAGGCTGTGGCAAAGCCGCCGGGGCGGATTTCCTTGGCATAGGGCAAAGCGATCCGCACCATGCCCTGGCGGGAAGCGGGATCGATGACCGGCGGCATTTGCCAGATCCGGCCAGTAAAGGATGTGCTGGCCCCAACTGGTGTCACCTTGGTTGTGGCCCCGACGCTGAGCTTTGCCAGATCTGCCTCAGCAAGTTGGGCGCGCATCTCCATTTCCCCATCTTTGGCGATGCGGAACAAGACAGCGCCGCTGCCGCCGACAACCTGACCCGGCTCCACATTCCGGGCGAGCAGAAGGCCGCTCGCAGGCGCGCGAATATCCAATCGTCCGATGCGCGCGCGATTTTCGCCAAATTGGGCGCGAGCCACATTTAGACGGGCAGCCGCTACGTCGCGCTGCGCCGTTTTGCGGTCGATGTCCGTCTTTGAAATAAAGCCGCGCTCTGCCAGCGTCTTGGCGCGGTCGAGTTCATTTTGAGCAAGTCGCGCGTCTGCTTCGGCGACGCGGATCTGCGCGCCGAGAGACTCAGATTGTTGTGACTGAACTTGGCGATCAACGCTGGCCAAAATCTGCCCTGCGCGCACCCAATCGCCCGTTTCGACGAAAACGCGTGTCACCATGCCGCCTTCACCAACCGCACCAATGGGCATATCCCGGCGCGCCGCCAACGACCCGGTTGCGCTGATCATGCTGTCGACCATATTGGATCCCGGCACGATGACCGTGACCCGGGGGGCTTGGCGCGACGCTTCTGACTGTGCGGCGGGTGTATTGCCCCCACCAAGGAAGCGGGAGGCAAGAATCGCCAGAATGATAGCGCCCAAGATCGCAGCGATGATGATGTTCCGCCGCTTCTTTTGGGCTGCTTCTAGCTCAAAAGAATCATCAAGGGTGTCCGCATGGCGGGTAAAGTTGGTTTCCACGTTCATTATGTTCGCTTTCAGCCTGACTCGTGCATCAGGGGGATTGGATAAGGTGTGTTACCGAAATAAGTCACCGAGCGCAAGATAATTGCCGCGCGCGCTTCACCATTGATCCAAGCTTCTGACCATATGAGATATTTTAGGCAAGGGCCAGATAATGAAAACCTAACCTTTTTTGGGTTGCAAAGCCCGAATTTCTGCCGAACCATTCCGACCAGGCAAAATATGGGAGAATGGCAATGGAAATCTTTGGCGGGGCCGGCTGGCTTATGACCATTTTGTTAGGGGGCATTGCGGGCGTGATTGGAAAGCTGCTGATGCCCGGCAAAGATCCCGGCGGCTTTGTCGTCACCGTTTTGCTGGGCATTGCTGGGGCGTTGTTGATGACCCTGCTGGGCCGGGCGATTGGCTGGTATGATGCGAATGAAGGGGCGCATGTTCTTGCTGCAATTCTCGGATCTGTCATTCTCCTGTTCATCTATCGCCAGATACATAAGGGCCGAAACGGGCCTCCGAGTCTGTAAATCCTGATTTTGGGCTTGGGCATAAAAGCGAAGGGAATGGAGAATGCGTCACCTGCTTTTGAAAGGCTTGAGCGCCGGCTTGCTCGCCCTAGCAGCACCTGCGATGGCGTCTCATCCGGCCCTTGGTGCGGTGGAAGGGACGCGACTGGAACTGCAGGCACGCGGTGCGGTGCAGGTGGTGCCTGATCTGCTAATGCTAAGGGCCGGCGTCGTTGCGCAAGCGGCAGATGCGGCAGCGGCGATACGCGAAAATGCGGCGCGCATGGCGCGGGTACAGGCCGCTCTGCGGCAGGCCGGCCTCAAAGATCGAGAGACACGAACCGAAGCCGTCTCACTGACGCCGCAATATCGCTATGCACCAAATGAAGCGCCCATCGTCACTGGATATCAGGCATCCAATAGCCTTTCGATTCGCGTGCGGGATTTGACGCGTGCTGGCAGCTTGATCGATGCCCTTGTGGGGCAGGGCGTTAATCAGATTGATGGGCCGATGTTCTTGGTCGAAGATCGGACGGCGGCGGAGGATCGGGCGCGCGTGTCAGCGCTCCAGACCTTGCAGGCGCGCGCCGCGCTCTATGCCCGATCGGCCGGAATGACGGTACACCGGATTGTTTCGATCAGCGAAGCCGGCGATGTGGCCGCGCCCATGCCCTATTTGATGGCGCGGTCGGCCGCATCGGCCAGCGGCCAAGCTCAGACCGAGATTATGCCAGGAGAGCAGGAGATTGCCGTCACGGTGACCGCTGTGTTTGAGATGCGGCCTGCCAATAAGCCGTGATTATGGTTCTGATCTGCGGCCAAAGCGGCGTGCCCAGCGCAGCAGGCAAAGGCCAAGCAAGGCGGATCCCGCAGCGGCGCCATAGGTCATCGCGGAAACCCCGCCAAACAGCGTGCCGCCATTGATGATAAGTGCAGCGGTAAAACTGATGACGCTGCCAATCAGAATATTGGCTAGGGCATCGCTCCCCTGAAAGTCGCGCTTCAAAGCCGTGACGGCCCACCCCATCACACCACCCAGCAACAGCAAAAATAAAACATTCGTCATAGTCCGAGCCTAGCAACCAGCAGCGGCGCAATCAATGAGGTCGCCCGGTTTCTGAGAGGCTTAGGCTAGTAACGGCGGCGACGATCGTGCAGGCTTTTATAATGTTGTAACCGGGTGACGCGCAGACCCGGCAGCCCGGATTGCGCAATGGCGCGCTGCCATTCGCCTAGCTCTTCTTCGGTCAGGCCATATCGGTCACAGACTTCATGGGCCGTCAATAATCCGCCATTCACAGCCGCCACAACCTCTGCCTTGCGCCGAGCCACCCAGCGTTTGGTGGAGGGCAACGGCAGCGTTTCCAGCGTGAGCGGTTCGCCCAATGGGCCAATTATCTGTGTCGGGCGAGCTTTGCTATTCTCGCTCATTGTTCACCTAATTCAACAAGAGTTGTTGATCAGACCGCTTTTGGCGGGGCATTGGAAAGCTGAATAAAGCTCTAAGGTTAACAAAAAGCCTATCTGGGCAGATAAATATTATCTCCCGCTTTTGTGCTGCAATTTGGATGGCTTGCCATTATGTGCGCGTTCTATGATCGATCTGTTTCAGCTTGATGGCCCGGCCAAGGCCCGCCGCATTGTCGTTGCGATGTCGGGCGGGGTGGATTCGTCGGTTGTGGCAGGTCTTGCCGCGCAAACAGGTGCGGAAACCATTGGCATCACGCTGCAGCTTTATGATCATGGGGAAGCGGTGAACAGGTCTGGAAGCTGCTGCGCTGGCCGCGATATTCGCGATGCGCGCGCCGTCTGCGATCAGCTGGGCATAGCCCATTATGTGTTCGATCATGAAAGCCGGTTTCGAGAAACGGTGATCGACCAATTTGCCGATGACTATATGAACGGGCGGACGCCCATTCCCTGCGTCCGTTGCAATATGGGGGTAAAGTTCACCGATCTGTTCCGCCTTGCCAAGGATTTGGGGGCGGATTGTCTCGCCACGGGCCATTATGTCCGCCGGGTCGAAGGGCCAGCGGGTGCTGAATTGCACCGGGCGCATGACCCCGCGCGCGATCAAAGCTATTTCCTTTTTGCAACCATGGCGGAACAGCTCGATTATCTCCGTTTTCCGCTGGGCGGTATGCCCAAGGCGGATGTCCGCGCCATTGCGGCCGATCTGGGTCTGGGCGTTGCGGCAAAGCCGGACAGTCAGGATATCTGCTTTGTTCCCAATGGTGATTATGCGTCGGTCGTTCGCAAGGTGCGACCAGAAGCCGAAGCCGATGGCGCGATTGTGGATATGGAAGGCCGGGAACTGGGCCGCCATCGAGGGCTGATCCATTATACCGTGGGCCAACGCCGAGGACTGGAAATTGGCGGCTTGGCGGAGCCACTTTATGTCGTCCGTCTCGATCCTGAAAAGCAACAGGTCGTGGTTGGGCCGAAGCGGGTGCTTGCCGTATCGGCGGCCCGCATCACCGAACCGAATTGGCTCGCCGCGGTTGAAGACAGGCCGGTATTGGCAAAGGTGCGCTCGCTTGCCAAACCCGTGCCCGCTCGCATGCAGGGGGATTGGCTTGTTTTTGACGATCCAGAATATGGCGTGGCCCCCGGCCAAGCGGCCGTCCTTTACGCGGGGGATCAAGTGCTGGGCGGCGGATGGATCGCAGAAACGCGCAGCGCCGCGGCCGAGATGATCGCCGCCTGATCCGGCGCACCCCTTGCATTCCAAGGCGGCGCGTATAGGCTGAACGCGAAAAATTGGGGGAGCTAATGCGATGGCGAGTTTACAGGCACGGGCTTTTGCCTTTTTTCTGCGCACGACAGGATTTGTCCGAAAAAACTTCACAGGCGGCCCGACGCTGCGCCAATCGATTGAAAAGGCGCGTCAAGCGCCGCGTCAATTACCGACGGCCAAGCAGCAGGCGAAGCTCAATATCCGCGAAGAAGCGTTCGACGGCCATCCCGTCTGGCATATCGCGCCAAAGCAAGGCAGCGGCCGCACGCTCCTTTACTTCCATGGCGGCGGCTATGTTTATGCGGCGTCAAATTTTCACTGGGCCTTTCTCTGCCATTTGGCTGAGGCATATAATATCTCGATCATCGCGCCGCTCTATCCGCTTGCGCCCGAACATTCGGCAGAAACGACAACGCGGTTTGCTTTGGACATTTATCGCCAAGTCTTGGCGTCCTGTTCGGCCGAAGATCTTGTGGTTGGCGGCGACAGTGCAGGTGGGGGCCTGACTGCAGCCACGCTGATGGCCGCGCGCGATGCGGGTCTGCCCATGCCTGCGCGTGCGCTGCTCATTTGCCCTTGGCTCAATGCAGAGCCGGATCACCCAGATCAGGCCATAATCGAGCCGCGCGATGCCATTTTGACGCGCAGCGGCATTGCCGATGCGGGGCGGATCTATGCAGGGGCCTTGTCTGTGCAGGATCCCCGTGTGAGCCCCATTCATGGCGACTGGTCGGGCTTTCCGCCGCTTTATGTTTTGAGCGGTGGCGATGACATTTTGGTCGCGGATGCCCGCGCACTCCAGGCGCGCCTACCCGATCATGTCTATCAGGAAGAGGCCGGGATGATCCATGACTGGCCCATCTTCACCTTCCCCGAAAGCCGCGCGGCGCAAAGGCGGATGGCCGAGTTCATTACCGCTTAGCCGACCTGCCTATCCTGTTTGATCAGGGGTAAAGCAGGCTTTCGGCCCAGCTTTCCCCTGCACGCAGGAAAAGCCGGCGGTGGTGCAGCCGGTGTTCCCGGTCTTCCCAAAACTCGATCCGCTCTGGCGTCACGCGATAGCCGCCCCAATGCGGCGGGCGGGGAACATCCTGCCCCTCATAACGGGCACGCACCTCTTCAAAGCGGGCTTCGAACACATCCCTGTGACTAAGCGTCTCTGACTGGAGCGAGGCCCAAGCGCCAAGTTGTGAATCGCGTCCACGCGACGCGAAATAGGCATCCGCCTCTGTGCCTGAAACGGGCGCGATAGCGCCTTCAATCCGCACCTGCCGCCGCAAAGACTTCCAGTGAAACAAAAGCGCGACCTGTCGGTTTCCAGCCAGCTGCCCGCCCTTGCGGCTCTGCTGGTTGGTGTAAAACACAAAGCCATCCGGCCCATGCCCCTTGAGGAGCACCATCCGCACGCTGGGCCGCCCATCCGTGCCCGATGTCGCAAGCGCCATCGCGTTGGAATCATTGATCTCGCTCTCATGCGCCGCGTGGAACCATGTGTCGAAAAGGGAAAAGGGGTCGGTCATACCCCCAGTTAGCTGTGTGCGTCGCGCCTGACCAGCCGTCTTGGCAAAGGCCCCACAACCGCCTCATACGCCCCCTTTTTTCTGGAACAAATCCCCGATCGAGAAGCTTTAGGCGCGATTTGCATCTATAGTCCTGTATCAATGGCTTAGTAGTTTACGCCTAAAAACTAGCCGTTAATCCTTATCAAATACCTCTAAAGATTAACGCAATTCTCCCAAAAACACAGATATTTCGTTTCATTTTCCGGTGTTGCAGAAAAATCACACCCGAATTCATATCGATAACTTCCATCAAAATCACATTGCCTGTCGCGGCTGAGATGCGCAGGGGGCGAACATGGTTCAATCTCATTTTGGTTAAGATGAGATGTTCTAAATTATGGAAATTACGCAATTTCTAGAGTTAACAGGGGGATTTATCCGTGAAGACGACCCAAAAGATCTCAAGCCTGAAGGCGGGCGTTGCGCCCGTCGTTCTTGGCTTTGCATTGCTTGCCACGCCTGCGTTCGCGCAGCAGTCGACCGATGACGAGAAGGCCTCTGACGAAATCGTCGTCACCGGCACGCTCATCGCCAATCCGAACCTTCAGCGCTCGGCGCCGGTCAATGTGACGACGGCGGAAGAAATCGATCTTCTCCAGAGCAACGTTGCTGAAGAAGTTCTGCGCGAAATCCCGGGTATCGTCCCGAGCACCGGTTCTGCTGTGAACAACGGCAACGGCGGTAACTCGTTCGTCAACCTGCGTGGCCTTGGTTCCAACCGCAACGTTGTTTTGCTGGATGGCCGCCGCGTCGTTCCGGCAACGCTGGAAGGTCAGTTCGATCTTAACAATGTTCCGCTCGCCTTGGTTGAGCGCGTTGATGTGCTGACGGGTGGTTCTTCGACCACTTATGGTGCCGACGCTATCTCGGGTGTTGTGAACTTTGTCACCAAGCGTGACTTCACCGGCTTTGAAGCGACCTTCTCTGAACAGATTACCGAAATGGGTGACGGCAACACGATGCGTTTTGACGCAACGACCGGTGCCAGCTTTGACGATGATCGCGGTAACGTGATTTTGAGCATGGGCTATCAGGAAGCGGATCCCGTCTATCAGGGCGACCGCAAGATCGGCGAGCAAACAATCGATTCCTTCTCCGGCAACAATGCTGGTTCGGGCACGACCTTCCCGACCCGTTTGGTGCTCTCGGTTCTGGGGTCGCGTCAGATCACGTCGACTTCGGCTGGCGATGTTCTGGGCGCCTATACGCAGCCTTATAATTACAACCCGCTCAACATCTTCCAGACGCCGTTCAAGCGATACAACATGTATGCTCAGGGCCGTTATGAAGTTGCCGACGGCATTGAGTTTTACTCACGCGCCCTGTTCTCCAAGAACCAGGTCAACACGATCATCGCGCCGTCCGGCTCCTTCGGCATCGCCGTCCAGCTTCCGGTCAGCAACCCGTTCTTGACAACGAGCATCCGCAACACGCTCTGCTCCACGCAGGATTCGGATGCCTTGACGACGGGCCGTCAGCTTCTGACCCAGGCTCAGTGCGATGCAGCCGCTGCTGCTCTCAGCCCGACCAGTGCTGCCTATAAGGAACTGACCGTGACGCTGTCGCGTCGTGCAGTCGAAGCGGGGCCACGCATCAGCCAATATCAGAACACCGTGTTTGATTATGTCGCGGGTTTCCGCGGCGGCATCACCGACAGCATCAACTATGATCTGTCGGGCGGTTATGGCGAAGCTGAAAAAGTCCAGACCATTAAGGGCTATTTGCTCAACAGCCGTATTCGTCAGGCTGTGCGTGCAACCAGCAAGACGGCCTGTATCGATACGAGCAACAGCTGCGTTCCTGCCAACTTCTTCACCAGCGGTGCAGATCTGAGCCCAGCTGCTGTCGCGTTCATGCAGCAGAGCTCGACCGTGCAGGTCAAGACCACTTTGGCGCAGGCCAAGGCCTTGGTCTCGGGTGACTTTGGCGTAACCTTGCCGACCGCTGGCGATGCTGTGTCCTTCGCTGTTGGCAGCGAGTATCGCAAATACACTGCCCGTCAGGCATCGGATGCTCTTGCAAAGAGCGGCGATCTGGCCGGTGCCGGTGGCGCTGCTCCGGACATCAACGGGGGCTATAATGTCTATGAAGCCATTGGCGAGCTCGTCGCGCCGCTGGTTCAGGACAAGGCCTTTATTCAGGATCTGACGCTGGAAGCTGGCGTTCGTTACTCCAGCTACACGGTTGATGCCGCCAACAGCCCGTCCTTCAAGACCACCACCTATAAGGCTGGCGGCAGCTGGACCCCGGTTGATGGCCTGAAGATCCGCGGCAACTATGCGCATGCTGTTCGCGCGCCGAACATCGGTGAGCTGTTCTCGCCGGTCAACACCGGCCTGACCAACTTGTCGAACGATCCGTGCGCCACGCTGAATGACAGCAACGCGCGAATCCGTCCGGCCCCAACGGGCGTCCTTCGCGATGTCTGCTTGGCTCAGGGGGCTCAGTCCTTCAACGTGGATACCATTGCCCAGCCGACCGCCGCTCAGGCAAACTCCACGAGCGGTGGCAACATCAACCTGAAGCCTGAAACCTCGAACAGCTACACTGTTGGCGCTGTCATTCAGCCGGCAGCGCTGGATGGCTTCTCGATGACCGTCGATTACTACAACATCAAAGTCTCGGGCGCTGTAAGCTCACCGGGCGCCGGCGACGCAATTGATGCGTGCTTCGGTGCAGGCAACCTCTCGGTCACCAACCCGGCCTGTTTGGTGATCCGTCGTGATCCGCAGACGGGCGGCCTGAACGGTGAGCCTTCAACGACACCTGGCCTGTTCCTGGCTTCGTCGAACCTGGGGAGCTTGAAGACGGACGGTATCGATCTGTCGGTCAACTATAAGCGCGACATTGGCTTTGCTAAGCTGTCGATGGCCATGAACGGCAACTGGACGAACACGTCGACCTTCCAGGCGACGCCAAGCTCGCTGAACCGTGAATGCACGGGCTATATCAGCGCAAATTGCGGTTCGTTGCAGCCGAAGCTTCAATGGTCGCTGCGTACAACGCTCGGCTTTGAAAAGATCGATGTGTCGCTGCTGTGGCGTCACATTGACAGCTTCGTTCAGGAGCCAGACGATGTTGAGAACGTCAATGGTCCTGCCTTTAAGGGCACCAAGGCTGGCTTCGGTACGGTCGATTTTGGTAAGATCCCATCCTACGACTATTTTGATCTGTCGTCGCGCGTGAAGATCACCGACAATCTGACCCTGACCCTGACGGTTCAGAACCTGTTGGATAAGAAGCCCCCGCTGACGGGTGCGACGATCGGTTCGACGGCGTTCAACAGCGGCAACACCTATCCGTCCACATATGACGTTCTTGGACGTCGCTATGCGGCTTCGGTGAAGGTTAGCTTCTAATCCAACTGACATTCTAAACGGAGAAGGGCGGGTCTTTGACCCGCCCTTTTCTTTTGTGCTTCGGAGATGAACTTGCGCGTCTCAGACCACGCGGCCTGCGCCAGATTGCGGCCTAAAGGGTAACGTCAACCCCTGCTGAGCGCGCGACCTCGTGCGCCCATAATGTAACCTTCTCTATCTCATCGGCATGGGCGCTTTGCGCCTGTTCCTGCTCAAGCAGTCGTTCCTGCGGTGAGAAGTCATGCCCAAATTTGGAATGTTGGGTCAGGGCGCGGCTCTTCAGAACCGCCTCGATGTGCGTACCGTCCATATTGGGCACCAGATGCTGGCATAGGCGCGGCAGCACCTCTTCCGGATGCTGGGTCAGGCGCTCACTATCGATCATCAGCACCCGCGCGGCCAATGGCCCCGATTTTAGCGATTGGAACAGCTGGTGCTGTACAAGCCAGCCAAGTGCCGCAACCTGAAGGTCGCTCATGCGGAGATAATCTTTTGCCGTGAAGCCGAAATTGATCATGCCGAGATCGATTTGATATTCCAGCAATTCCCGCACCCACAATCTGCACCAGAGACCTTTACGGGCAACGGATGTCAGGAAAATGGGAAGGGGGGCATATAGCAAGATGGCCCGGCTTTCCGGGCGGAGTGTTAGGATGGCCCGTGCCAGATGATTGACCAAATTGGAGGGCTTCACG